>Ga0315276_10005814_pt1 | contig 11384 bp, 7 predicted proteins | sample YL17G05_0_MG_FD_204542 | JGI IMG/M metagenome (GOLD analysis project Ga0315276, IMG submission 204542) | Sediment microbial communities from Yellowstone Lake, YNP, Wyoming, USA - YL17G05_0 | ecosystem: Environmental > Aquatic > Freshwater > Lake > Sediment | place: USA: Wyoming | collected... | reverse complement strand
GATTGACCTGTGGGATTATGTTTCTGATGAAGATACTCCCAAGGAAAATTTAAAATTTTCTGTGGAAAGTCAATCAGACTCTTCTTTAATAAATTGTTGGATTGATAGGGGTAGATATATTACATGCGATATGCCAACAAAAGGAAAAAGTGGGTATTCTGATGTAACTCTAAGGGTAGAAGACCCACAAGGTTTGTCAGGCACAGATTTGTTTAGAATTAATATTTTGTCTCCAAGTTTGACCATTCTTTTCCTCCCTTTTGATTGGGGCGACCCTTACATAAATTATTCAAGAAAAGTAGATGAGTTAGCTTCATATTTTTTAGAGAGAATCCCTCTTTCAGATTGTCCTGAACAATTTAAATTCATAAAAATAAAAGAGAATGAAAATTATGGTGGGTTTTGGAATGCATGGAAATGTAACACTTCAGGTACTCATAACCTTTCAAATGAGCATTGCTTTTACAGTAAAGTTTTAGGAAGAATCGACGACTGCGCAGAACAGTATAAAAAATCTAAAAATGAAGAATATGATTATGCTGTCGGAATTTCAGATAATAATATTTTTCTGCTGGATGATTCTTCTTGTAAAGATTTAGCTGGATGGAGTGGGGGCTTGCCTTCTGTAATAGCTGAAACAAGAACCTTAAAAACAGCAACCCATGAAGTAGGGCATCAGTTTGGTTTAGACGATCAATATTGTGATTGCAGTGGAACTTCTTATGAAAGCTATTGCGGACCCTCTGCTCCAAAAAGCCCTTTAAACATAACTCTAGGATGTGATTACAAAGGAGATTGCTGTTGGAATGCCACTAGCACAATCTATCCCTACAACCCTTCATGTAAATGGTGTATAGGAAATTTTGATAGATTTGGAAAGGATACAAACCTAGATCAAATTTTAGACAAAGGAAATAGAACACTAATGGGACTTTCTTCTTTGGGTCACTTTGATACAAACGAATATGTTCTTTTGTCAGATTTATCAGAACTTCAGTGCAAAAGTAAAAAAATCCTTTATATGTCTGCTCCAGAATCTCGAGGTGAATTAAGTTTCAATTTAAAGATAATGTTAAGGGTAGATAAAAATGATAGTGTAGAGATTATAGAATTAGTCTCTACAGATTCTGAACCTTTTGAAATAGAAAGCAAAGGAGAATATTATATAAAAATTTTAGATCAAAACAATAATAGTGTTTATTTAACAAATTTTTCAGCTAATTTTATTATTTTTTCAGATCCTCCTATAATAACAAATGAAACACAAGTGTTGATTATAATTCCTTATTATGAAAATATGAGAAAATTTGAGGTTTATGAATATAATAACCTAATTTTAAGTGGACAAATTCCTTCTTTCTGCAATAAAAATACTATATGCGAAGCAGGAGAAAATTATCTTTCTTGTTCAGATTGTAAAAGTAATGCAAAAGATGGAATCTGCAACAGAGAAAAAGGGGATGGTTGTGATTTTGATTGTATTGAAGGACTAGATTCAGATTGTGTAGATTTAATTATAAAAAATGTGACACTAAGCAGAAATCTTACAGAAGGGAAAAAAGCAGAAGTAAAAATAAATTTAAGTAATTTTGGTGTTAGAAATGCTACATTTGAAATTGGGGTATTTTCAGATAGTATACTAGAAACAAATGCAAGTATTAAAATCTCGGGAAACTTTTCCACTCTTGTAAGTTTTAATTGGACCCCCCAACAAGCCTGCCTTAAAGATTTAATTTTTTCACTTGATTTTCCAAACACAATTAGTGAATTTAATGAACTAAATAACGAATTTCAAATAGAGAATGTAACTATTAATTTGAAAGGGGATATTAAACAAGATAATAAGATAGATATTTTTGACCTTGCTTCTGTCGGCTTATGCTATGGGCAAGCAGCTTCTGGAAGCTGCCAAGCTGCAGATACAAATCAGGATGGAAGCATAAACATCTTTGACCTTGCAACTGTCGGCTTGAATTACGGAAAAAGCTGCTAATTGTAACCCAATTTCTGACATCAAAAAAATCTTTTAGTTTACCATCACCTAAAAGTGATGGTCTATTAGATTTTTAGGATGCATGAAAATCCCAAAAAGGAATTTTCTGCACAGAAAATTGTCAGAAACAATTTTCTTGCTTCAAAAACTGAAAGTTTTTGATAGTCATCAGAAATCTATGATTTCTGAGATGCTCAGAAATGCGAATATCAATGAGCATTTCTGACATAAACATTAAAATATAACCATTAGATAACAACAAAATTTAAAAACAGAAGAGAAGATATTAAAAAATGAAGAAAAAGGCTAAGGGATTTATTTTTTTATTTTTAATTTTAGTAAGCAGTTTAAGTTTGGTTTCTGCTGCTACAAATGTTTATGTTGATCCATCCCATAATGATGTTAATGAAAACTATAACTTTAGTGTTAGAGTAAATGCTACTTCAGATAATCTTTTTGCTATAGAATTTGAAATCGAATTTGATAAAGGAAAAATAGAGGCACTTGAAGTAAAAGAAGGAGATTTTATAAGCGAGAGCGGAAAAATTAACTCTACATTTTGTTATTTATCAAAAAATTTTCCTGATTTAGTTAATAACGCAAGCTGTTATATCATAAACAACACCGAAGGAAAAGTTATATTTAGAAATGCAAAACTAGGAAATAAAAGTGTCTCAGGAACAGGCAGTTTAGCTGAGATAAAGTTTAAAGCAAAATCAAGCGGGATTTCTAATTTAAGCGTAAAAAATATTTTGGCAGTTAAATTACTTCCAAATTTAACACTGCAAGAAATTTCTGATTTAACAAAAAACAACGGAGATGTTTATATTAATCCACTAAAAACACTTAACATAAGTTTAACAAAGGGCTGGAACCTTTTTTCTCTGCCCCTTGAGCCAGAGAATAAATCAATAGCCAAGGTTTTATCTCCGATAACTGGAAGTTATGATGTTGTTTGGACAACTTTAGGAGGAGATTTGTGGCAATCTTCTAAACAGCCATTTAATCCCATTAAAAATATAGAAGCAGACAGAAGTTATCTTGTATATATGAACAAAAACAACAATTTAACAATAAGAGGGTATGAGCCAGCAAAAACAAAAATTAATGTATCTACGGGGTGGAATCTAATTGGGTATCCATCTTTAAATACCAGAGTTTTAACAAGTGTGTTATCTGGGATAAATTATGAAATAGTGTGGGCAACCTTAGGAGGAGATTTATGGCAATCTTCTAAACAGCCATTTAGTCCTTTAACTCAAATGTCAGTTGGAAAAGGTTATATGAGTTATATAAATGCTTTAGGAAATTATACAATTATTAATAGATAATCAAAATGAAATACAAAATAAATTTGTTAATTGCAGTATGTTTACTTTTGAGTTTAGTAGTTAGTTTAGAATTTGTGGCAGCAATTCCTATACCAATAGAATTTAATGTCAATATATTAAGTGGTGGAGAGAATGTTGATGTGAGCAAGGAAGTGACTATCTCGTATACAGGCGAGGATGGGACTGGAAATCCTGTTGCAGAAAGTATAAACACAGATGATGACTTAAATCCAAGTACAGGGCCTATATGGTTCTGGGATATTTGTACAACCGCAAAGGGCTGTTCTGCTAACACAGGAAAATCTTTAATTTTTGCAACATTTGGAATTTACAGCAAAGGAACAAACATAACAGTTAGTGTAGAAGGCTATCCAAGTTATACAATTAAGTCTGTAACAGGAAATATAAACCAAGACATTAATCTAAACAGCCCTCCAACAATAGACTGGTTTTCTCCTGCAACTCTAAACTTAGTAACAAGAGAAAGTTCTAAGCTGTTGTTTAACCAAACCTCAAGTGACCCAGAAAAAAGTCCATTAAATTATTCATGGAAACTTGATAGTATAGAAAAGGCAAAAACTCAGTCATGGCTTTTTTCTCCTGATACAAGTTCATGCGGGCAACATAAAGTTAAATTAGAGGTTAATGATAGCCAGTTTATAACCTCAATGGAATGGAATGTTACAGTTTTGCTAACGGGAGATGTGAATAAAGACAGAAAAGTTGATATTTTTGATTTAGCTACTCTTGGTCTAGCTTATAGAAGCCAGCAAGGAGATGTAAATTGGAACGCAAATGCAGATATTTTTTCAGGTCCTGGACAAAATGGAGAAGTTGAAGGAGACAAGAAAATAGATATTTTTGATTTAGCAATGCTTGGCTTAAACTACGGAAGAAGTTGTTAAAAAACTGAATAAAAATAAACTCAGAACAAACAAGAAAAAATAAAATGACTAAAAGAATTTTTGGTTTAACAATTTTAATAATAATAGCAGTTTTACTTATAGCTGTTTTAGTTTTAATTGGTTGGCAAACGGGATACACAGTTAAAGAAAACGGAGAAGAAGGCAAAAAAAGTAGCTTAAAACTTATTGAGCCTCCTGCTAAAGAAACCGAACAAACAACAACTTCCCCTGCACCGACGGGGAATGTAATTAAAATTGGAAGCTCACGAAGTAGTGGAAGTGGGGGTAGTGGAAGCAGTGGAACAAGCAGAACAAACCCCCCTACAAATCCCCCTTCTAATCCTCCAGATAGCCCAGCAACAGTTGAATTGTCAATTAACCCGTCTTCTTCAACACAACAAAAAGATAGTGAATTTACAATTAATGTTGATATTTCAAATGAAGAAAAAATTTATGCAGTTGAATTTGAATTAAGTTTTAATCCACAAGTTTTAGAAGCTAAAAGCGTAGCAGAGGGAAATTTTTTAAAACAAGGTGCAAGTACAAGTATGCAATTATGCGAACAGGGGGTATTGCAAGAAGTTTGCCCTAAAATAGACAATACCGCTGGAAAAATTAAATTTTCAAATACTCGTTTAGGGCAAGTGGGAGGAGTTTCAGGACAGGGAACTCTTGTTATAATAAAGTTTAAAGCTAAAAATGCTGGAGTAAGCGCTTTAACTTTAGCTAATGAAAAAATAGCAGATGTTACTCTTGACATCAATAAATTTCAAGCGGATATTAAAAACGGACAAGTTACAATAACTTAATAATACTATAATATTTAAATATCAAGAAAATATAAACAAAAAGATAAAATGGAAAAAATAAAAATAACAATTTTGATTTTTTTGTTAGTTTCTTTAATACTCTCAAGTTTTGTTGCTGCTAGAAATTTTAAAGAATCTGCTCTTCGTTTAAATAGAATTGAATTAAGAAATGGGGATGTTAATTTTGATGGAAAAGTTAATGTAATGGATTTAGCTATAATAGGATTAAATTTTGGAAAAACAGAAGATGATGTAAATTGGGACTGGAAAGTTGATATAGCAAACACGGTTGGTAAGATTGATGTTTTTGATTTAGCAGAAGTTGGCTTAAATTTTAATAAAGCTTACATTGCAGTTTCTGATGATCCTGTTTTTGTTTCTCCAAGCAGCAAAGATGTTTTAGTTGGAGAGGATTTTTATCTTAACATTAACATTTCAACTACAGGGCAAGTTTTTGGTGTTGATTTTATTTTAAATTTCAATCCTAACATAATAGAATTTATAAATTTAACAGAGGGGGGTTTTTTGAAACAAGGTGCAAGTACAAGTATGCAGTTATGTGAGCAAGGGACAGTTCTTGAAATTTGTCCTATCATAAACAATGTATTGGGGAGAATAGAGTTTGCCTCTGTAAGATTAGGAACAACACAAGCAGTCACAGGGAATGGTATTCTCTTAAAAATTAATTTTAAAGCGAAAAGTATAGGAACAAGTAATATGAGCATTGCTGAGTTTACAGCTGTTGATAATAATTTAAACAAAATTCTTGGTATCTTGACAGAAAACGGAGAGGTAAATGTTCAGCCGGTAGGGCAAAATCCACCTGTGTTGTCTGGCTTGCCTGACAAAAATGTAGATGAAGATACAACTCCTCCGGCTAACTGGATTGATTTATGGAGTTATGCAAGTGATATAGAAGACACAGATGAGCAATTAACTTTCTCTATACAAAGCCAATCAAATTCTGCTTTAATAAGTTGTAATATATTAGGAGACAGATATCTCAATTGCAATAAGCCTTCATTAAATCAAAATGGATATAGTGACGTTATTGTTAAAGTAACAGACACTGCTGCAGCAACTGACACAGACACAACAAGAATAACAGTGAATTCTATTAATGATTTGCCTGAAGCAGTAGATGATTCTACTGTTACAACTGAAGATACTCTTATTAAAATAGATGTCTTAGCTAATGATAAGGATGTTGAAGGAGCTGTGACTTTAGATGCAATTACTTCTCCTCCAGGACACGGAAGTGCTGTTATTAATGCTGGAAAAGTAGATTATACCCCTTCTCTTGGCTATAATGGACCTGATAGTTTTGAGTATAGGATTAAAGACTCTAATGGTGCTACAAATACAGCTAAAGTTAGTATCACAGTTAAGTCAGTAAATAATCTGCCTGTTGCTAATGCTAATGGCCCTTATACATCTAACGAAGGAGTAGAAGTGCAATTAAACGGAAGTAAAAGTTATGATGTTGACGGCGCTATAACAAGTTATTTATGGGATTTAGATAATGATGGACAGTTTGATGATGCTTCTGGAATGCTTGCGAAAAAAACCTGGAATAATGAATATTCTGGACAAATATGTTTAAAAGTAATTGGGGATTTAGGTACAGAAGTAGATTCTGATACAGATTGCACAACTGTTACAATTAATAATGTTGCTCCAACTGCTCCTGTTATTAAGATAACTCCGAGTTTACCAAAAACAGCTGATGATTTAGTTTGCGGAATTACTAAAGAAAGTGTAGATGTAGATGAAGTAACATATGAATATGCTTGGTATAAAAATAGCGTTTTAGTTGGTGGAGAGATAACAAATACTCTTTCAAACAGCTTAACAAAAAAAGGAGAAAAATGGAAATGTAGAGTTATCCCAACAGATGGGATGGCATTTGGCCCTTCTGCAGAAAATGAAGTGACAATACAAAATTCAGCTCCTATAATAGATTCTTACTCTCCTTTAACTAATCCTTCTATAAATGAAAAAACAAGTCAAGATTTTAGTGTTGTTGTTTCAGACGTTGATGTTGAAGGATTAACAACAAAATGGTATTTAAATGGAATAGAAACTGCAACAGAAAATAGTTACACTTATACTTCTAATTGCGCGTCTCAAGGCACACATGAAATTAAAGCTGTTGTTTCTGATGGAGAATCTTCTGTTCAGCATGTATGGCAATTAACAGTTTTAGATACTTGCACAAAAGTTCAGTTAAAAGCAGGAAATAATATTTTCTCTTTGCCAAGAAATCAGCAAAAATCATTTAACCAGCTTGATACTAATTGTGAGGTTGTCATAGAAGGCAGAGCAGATTTAGCTTACTATAAGCCAGATGCTATTGACTTAATTAATAATTCTAATTATGTTTTTGTTGGTTTAAATGATATTTTATATCCTGGACAAGGTTATTTTGTTAAAGTAGAAAATGATTGTTATATTGAAATGTCTGGAAATACAATAGCGAGAGGAGATTTAGGTTATCTTGGCACAAAACAATTAAAAACAGGGTGGAATCTCCTAGGCTCAACAACCTCTGTTATAGGATTTAGTGCAGGAACTTGCTCTTTATTTGATGGGGTGGGAATATTGAAATATGTTTATAATGTTGCCAGCTGTAAAGATGTAGTAGGATATAATGGAAAATATGAATACTGCACAATAGAAGGAGGAATAAACAGATGCAGGTGCGGGGTTGATAATTTTGAGCCGGGATTAGGATACTGGATTAGAACAGCTAATGATTGCAGTTTAGCTTAAATTACCAACAATAAAATTAATGGTTATAAAATATTTATTATAAGACATAAAAGCTTATAAATCATTTATTACTTTAAAATTAAGACAAAATAAAATGGAACAAACAGAAAAAGATTATAATAGAAGAGGCTTTTTAGGAAAAGCAGTTAGAACCGCTGCAGGAATTATTGTTCCAAGTTACTTGGCACTTGAAACTGCTGGATGTGCTTCTTCTAGAACCAGCCCAGGAATCTACAGGGGAGATGGTAAAGTAGAGAGTGCGGTAGAGGATGGAACTGGAATCTACTACGGGGATTATGCGAGGAACTTTTATAAATCAGAGTTTGGGAGCATTAATCCAAATCCTACTACAGAACAAGTAAAACAAGCTTATCTTAAATATGGTTTCATGGAGTATCCAAACGAGCTTGATAAATTAAGCAAACAACTTGGGGGAGATGGAAAAATTTTAGAGAGCATAGTTGCGCGCGGCGGATGGGCTTTAGCTGTTGTTAATGATGCTGTTGAATATCCAGTTGCAGCTGTTGCAGGATTTATCGGAAAAGCTTTCGGCGGTAAAAAAGGAAAAAAAGATATGATTAACTTTATAAAATATTTTGCAGACGGAACTCTTGGAGGAAAAACCTACAATGAATTCCACAAAGAACTTTTTGGTTTGCACGGAAAAGGCGCAATAAAAATAGCCTATGATTCAGAACCAACAAAAGGCGGTGGATTTGGCAAACTTATTGTTATAGGTGCTTCAGATGCTTTAGCATTTATTTTGCCTTTTATACATCATGGACACCACCATCATTATGGTGTAAGTGGGACGAAAGGCCCTGGGCCAACTCCCGGAGATCCGTTTTAATTATTAAGAATCAATTGAAAAAGAGGGAAGAAAAATGAAAAGAAAATTAGTTTTGATTATTTTTATTCTGTCTGTTAGCTTAATGTTCACTGAAGTTAAAGCAGATGCTGACAATGATTGTTGCACTTCTAACAGACTTCAATTAGATACTTGGGGATCTAGCTATATCTATCCTGATTTTGATGTTGATATGTGGTATATGGATACAGAAAATCGGTGGATTTCTTTGACTAATGGCAATTCTAATAAGATTTTTGATGTTAATGTATGGGACAAATGCAATTACTGTCCTGGTTCTGGGAGAGTAGATAATTTTATAACAACTTGCTTCTTTTGGGAACCTTACTCTAAGTGTAGTTTTCCTGCAACTGCAGGGGTTACTTATTTAGCAGTGTCTGATAGTAATGGTGACTTATTTAATCCTTATAAGATAAAATTTCAGTACGAATGCGGAGAAAATCAGTGTTATAGCTCATATTGGGATAAATGCTACTGGAATGGAGATTTATGTTGTGATGGAGATATTGTAGACAAACAATGGTATTGCCAAGATGAAAATACTTGGAAAGGGTGTACTGATGATTCTCATAATGTTTGTGAAGAATCTGATAATGGAGTGTATGTATGCCAAAAAGGTTATTATGAAGGAAAGTGGCGTTGGAGAGATTGCTCATCCTGCTACGACGACTGTAGATACCCTGATTTGGTAATCCCTGATGCTTGGTTTGACCCTCCTCCAGCCAAAATGAACCCAAATTTAGACACAAAAATTTATTTTAAACTAAAAAACTTTAACGATGTCACTTCAGCGCATCCGATTGTTATCGGGTATTACTTAGACGGAGAATTTAAACAAGAGCTTTTTACTAATTATTTAGATGCCTTTGAGGAAGAGACTCTATACACAATTGATAGATTTAGTTGTGGAGACCATAACATAGAGTTAATAGCAGATTATAATAATGATATGACTGAAAGTGATGAAGGTAATAATGGCATGGGTATTTTTTTTAGTGTAGATTGTAAGGATTTGACTGTCACAGATATTCAAGTGTTGCCAGATCCACCTTATGCAGAACAGTCGACAAGGGTAGATTTTTCTATAAAAAATTTAGGAGACCAAAAAATTACAGAGGGTTTTTACAATAAAATTTATGTAGATAATGTAGAAAAGAAATCAATTTATGAAACAGATGATTTCTCTTCACAAATGAGCAAGATTTATGCAAATCCTCTAAATGTTGTTCTTGGTTGTGGGTATCACACTATAAAAGTTAAAACAGATTCAGAGAACTATGTGTTTGAGAGTAATGAGGGGAATAACGAGATGAGCAAGACTTATTATTGGTCTTGTCCTTCTGGAAAAACTTGCAAAAATGGAGAGTGTTGTGAGTGTAGTTCAGGAGTTTGCTGTGATGGATGCCATTATTATCAAGAAGGCACTTCTTGCGGAACAGGCAAAGAGTGTGATGGAAATGGAAATTGTTTAAACTCTTGCACGAACGAATGTTCTTCTGGACAAACAAGATGCAATGGAAATATCAAACAAACTTGCGGGAATTATGATGCTGATTCTTGTTTGGAGTGGGGAAATGATTTTGATTGTGGCTCTGATTATTGCGGAAGTTGGCAGGCAAATTATTGCAAAAGTAATAATGTTTATCATAATAGAACCTGCCACGACAAAGGATGTTCTTTAAGCTCTTGTTTTGATAATGTGAATACAGAAGAGCAGTTAGTTCAAACATGTTCATATGGATGTTCTATTGGTGTGTGCAGTGCATTGCAAGGCGACACAAATGGCGACTGCAAAGTAGACATATTTGATTTAGCTAAAATTGGCTTGTGCTATGGAAAAGCCCCAACGGGCACCTGCACAAATGCAGATTTAAACCAAGATGGAAAAATAAATATTTTTGACCTTGCAACTGTCGGCTTGAATTATGGAAAGAGCTGCTAAAAAGAAAACAAATCTTTTTATAAAAAATGAGACGAAATTTCCCTTAATTTATTTATATTTTTTCTTAAATATATCTCAACAGATTTTGGGTGATGGTATGCTGCGCAATTAGAACAGCCCCATACTTTTCCTGCAGGAAGATGTTTATGATAAGCCCATTTTCCTAATTTACTTTTAATTTTGCATCCCCCTTCTAATTTAAAAGATTCATATTGCGGGCAGGCGCATAAAAAACAGTTAAGCTCTTTTATTTCTGGATGACATGGTTTTTCTGTTCTATAATAGGGGCAGTCATCTTGCTGCTTTTTGCTTTTGACTCTAAAACTCATTTCTTCGATTATTCTTGGGATATTTTCTAAAGTTAATTCAATTCCTGCTTTTTTCAGTTCTCTCAATCTTTTTTCTAATTGTGTTTTTTCCCATTTTTGACTAAGATTTAAAATCATGAATAACAACATTTTTATATGCTTTTAAATATTATTGTATTATGAGAAAACCACAAATTGGGGATGAAGTTTTAATAATTTTAGAAAATAAAAAACAGGAGCAGGGCATTTTATTAGAAAGCCACGAAGCAGGAATTGTTTTATTAAAATTAAGTTCGGGATATAATATTGGAATTAAAAAACGCGATATTAAGAATATAAAGATTTTGAAAAAAGCAAAAGAGGAAAAAGAAACAGAAGAAAGTATAAAAATGAAAGGAAAGCCTATTGTTGAGATTGTTATAACGGGGGGGACTATATCCAGCAAGTTAGACCCTA
>Ga0315276_10005813_pt1 | contig 11384 bp, 11 predicted proteins | sample YL17G05_0_MG_FD_204542 | JGI IMG/M metagenome (GOLD analysis project Ga0315276, IMG submission 204542) | Sediment microbial communities from Yellowstone Lake, YNP, Wyoming, USA - YL17G05_0 | ecosystem: Environmental > Aquatic > Freshwater > Lake > Sediment | place: USA: Wyoming | collected... | reverse complement strand
CCTGGATGATGTCTGCACCATACCTCCTGATTCCCGCGAGCTTCGTCTCGGCGGCTGTGTCTGGTACGATTGCGGTGCAGGGTATGCGATACCGATGAGCATGCCATGCCAGAGCTTGGGCCATGTTTCCGCCGCTGCATGTGTACACTCCTTTTGCACGCTGCTCGGGCGACAGGAGCTCGATTGCGTTCCCTGCTCCCCTCACCTTGAACGAGCCCGTCGGCTGCAGGTTCTCGAGTTTGAGATAGATGTCCGCTTGGTTGTCCTCGAGGTTGAGGGGGACGAGTGGTGTCCGCACTATCAGACCCTTCAGCCTCTTCCGTGCGTCGTCGATATCCCGTGGAGACACTCTCAGTACGCGGTGCATCGTAGTCGTCATTCTGGAAGGGCAATGGCCATTCCTCGCTAAGGTCTTTTCCGAGGCAGAGGATTAGATCTTGGCCCCGAGTTTACCCTTAAGAATTACTGGATGCGACCTAGGTTCTTTGGAAAAGTGCACAGAGCAATTTCAAGTATTCCCTGATCGAGAATAGTGAAATCTAGAAAGAAGGAGTTTGGATGAGCTGCTGCATCTGCCGACTCTGAGGCAACGATCAGCCACGATTCGTCTAGGGCAAAAGAACCGAATCGATGACGTGGATGACGCCATTGCTAGCATCGATGTCCGTCTTGACTACCTTGGCGGATCCGATCATGACGCCATTGGAAACGTCCACCTTCAGTTCCTTTCCATTGACAGTCTTCAGCGACTTCTGCTTCACGACATCTGCGGCCATCATCTTGCCCGGTACGACGTGGTATGTCAGTATGGCTGTCAGCTTCGCCTTGTCCTTCAGGAGACTCTCCACGGTGCCCTTCGGCAGCTTCGCAAATGCCTCGTCGGTGGGAGCGAAAACTGTCAATTGGTTTCCACCGCTCAAGGTCTCAACAAGACCGGCTGACTGAGCCGCTGTCAGAAGCGTCTTGAAGGATCCTGCATCCATGGCTGTCTGCACTATGTTCTTCGATTCTTCTTTCTTGTTCCTATGGAATAGACTCATTCAATCACCTATCGAATTGATCAGAGGGCCTTCATCCACTTCTAGATGCACCCGAACATGTGCGATGGGTGAAATCGGTTCATCCCATCATAAGACTCGAAGTGCTTGGTTCGAGATTGAAAGGTCGGAATGGTCTATATCCCGGACAACAATAGAATACCCAACCTATGAGAAGAAGAAAGACGGTAAGGGGTTTGCTAGCGGTGGACTTCATCCAGCTGGGTTGTACGGCAACAGAACACTGTCGATAACGTGGATTATGCCGTTCGAAGCCCCAACATCAGTCACGATGATGTTCGAGGTCCTGCCAAGCTGGTCTGTCAGAACCGTCCCGTTCACATGCACGAAACTGCCGTACATGGTGCGGAATTGGGTCATGTCCACGACGTCCTCTGAACCGACTCTACCTTTCTTCACGTGGTAGAGAAGTATGTCGGTCAGAGTGGCCTTGCCGAGTGTATTTATGTTGTCCGCATTCAGGCCCAGCTTCGCAAACGCCGCGTCGGTTGGAGCGAACACCGTATACTGCCCATTCCCAGTTAGCGTCTTCACAACCGCCGGATCGGCCGCTAGCACTGCCGCGATCAGAGTGTCGAACATGCCGGCGTAGGGTCCACTGCTGTTCACCTTGACAGCGACATCCACTAGATTCGGTCCTGGGGGCATGGCTGCCACAGGCAATGCGATGCCCAAGGCAAACAAGCCCACGATTCCCAATGCTACAAACATTCCTTTTCTCATTTGTATCCTCCCCTTTGAAGGGCAATCCTGTTAACTGACTCCTTCTTATAGACAGTGTCCCGAACATGTTTGACAGAGACAAGGTGGCAATTACGTCGCATCAAATGCCAGATCATCGCAGGCACCATTTTCTTGCACCATTTCAATTAGGCGCGACACTTATCTCATTTCAGGCGAATTCGGAAGCGTGACAGATTCGGCTGAATACGAGATAGAGAAGAACGTGAACCATATCGAGATACGCAAGTACCCCAAGATGCTTCTCGCGACAGTGTACGGTCTGTCTGACAACGATGCCTTCGGCATCCTGTTCAACTACATCGCGGGCAACAACAAGTCCAAGCGCAAGATCTCGATGACTGTCCCCGTCATTTCCTCAGAGAAAATCGCTATGACCGCTCCTGTGATATCGGACAGGCGGTCCTTTTCGTTCGTGATACCCGCGAGCTATGATCTCAACACAATACCAGACCCGATTGATGCTAGGACCAAGATCGAGGAAGTGCCAGAAAGAAGGGTAGCTGTGATAAGGTTTCGGGGACGTGCCCGGGAGAAGATAAGAGGGCAGAAGACCTCCGAACTCTTGACCTTCATCCAGGGGCTTGGTCTGAAGACCAGGGGAGAACCCTTCCTTATGAGATACAATCCTCCTTTCACACCCGGCTTCCTCAGAAGAAACGAGATCGGGATCGAAATCGCCACGTAGATCAGATATCGACTCTGCAAACGTATTTCGGGAACTCTCGCATCTGCAATAGGCGCTACCTCAGCTGCGAAATGAGTGCTTTCCAGTGGCTTTGGGAGCGCAATTGGCAAGAGTACCATCCTCTGACGACCCCACAGTGCAAATCCCATGATTCGGCATGATTTCAGTCGTTGTAGCAGTTCTGCCAGCAGTAGTCGTGCTTGCACAAGAGACGAGGCGAAAGAAGAGACAGTGACCTTGAATGGTCGCTCTCCCTATGGTCTTTTCCTCGCGAAAGAATTCGAACATTAATCTATCCGAGAGAATTAAAATGTGCGAGGGCCCGGATTATGGCCCGGAATTTGCTGGTGATTAAAGGTAAGAGCTAGAATTCTCAAACCCAAATGAACATCATGATGGCTGAGTTTTGTGACAGTAGAAAATGCCTTCAGGGGGTTCCAAAGAGCAGGTATTGTCTGTCCGATCGAGCTGGTGCGGTTCAGCTCGGTGCAATAATCCTCTGAATGAAGAGGAGTCAGACGTTCGTGCTCACACACGGGTGGTTCAAACTCTAAATCCCAACCGGGAGAGATTAGTGCCACTTGAGTAGGGCCATTGGGAAAGAGGAGGGGGAGCAGGGTTCAAACGAGTCCTCCGTCGTTTGTGAGTGCGTCAAATCGCTTGGAACACGTAATACACTCTCATATGGTCTGATCGCGATGCCTCAATTTGCATGTTTGGCGCCTATCTGCAGATATGATGAAGCCGAACAGTAGTGTCAGAACTCGTAGTACCTCGGACTAGGCTGGTCTCCGCTCACGTGTCCTTCTTTGGCCATGTCGATGTCGTACTCAGGAGCCCTCTTTCTCTTGGAGATCTTCCCTACGGCATGAAGGCCAACATTGTGCTTCCGCGCCCTGTGTGCATTTCTCGCTGACACCCTTCTCCTTGCCGACTTCTTTTTCTTCTTGCTCATCACGTGCTCTTCCTTGTTCTTTAGACTCTCATCATATTCATTTGTAGGGCCAAGTATTTAATCCCTGTCTGAGTGGGCTCCGATTCTCATCGCGTTGATAATCTTCAGGCTCCTGACGGCGAGGAGGGAATGCTCCAGACTCGGGAGAGCCATTAGCTGTCTTCCGAACGCGCCTTCCTTGCTCCGGCAGGCCAGCACGAAGTCCTCGCATCCTTGGGTGTCGAGGGGGACGGAGTTGAGCATCTGCAGCGAGTCAAGAGCGCTGTAGACGTTCTCGAGGAAAGATGTCGATCCTGGCAAGAATCCAAAACCCCCGTCATAACTCTGTGTGGCCTGGACCCATGAGACCGCCTCTTCCGTCTCCACCTCCAGGCCGAGATGTGTCTTCACTGCAAGGTACTTCTGGCATTCAGACATGAATCTGAGCTTCTTTACCTTGCTTTTCAGCACGTATTCAAGCATGTCCTGCCTTAGCACCCCATCGATATCCAGAACTTCCTCGAGAAGAACCGAGTAGTATGCATCGGTAAGCTTGCTACCCTTTCTGCACTTGCGGCCTAGGACGGATTCACGAATCTCGGACATCCTGTCCGGCATGCTCAAGGTCTCGGAAACCTTTGCCAATCGATACAGGTGTTCCAGAGACATATCGGCCTTCAGCTCGAGATTCCTGATGTATTCTTTGGTCAGAGGATTGCCGCAATCAAAGCCCAGTTCATTGAATAGCATCACTCCATTGTAGGTCTCGGCAATGGAGGCCGGGGTCTCCCTAGGGAAGTTGAACCCTCCCGCAGGATTTTCGTACTCACAAACGAACTTGATCAGTCTGAGCCTCTCCTTGTGGGGAAGCATGGTCTCACATGCATTCTGGTCCTGAGTGGTACATCTGAAGCGTAACCCCTAGCATCCGCTTCCCAAATCAATCTTCCTTGCCGGGGGTCTCGAACCGGATTGGACTTGTCTGTCCCCCTACCCCTCGACTAAGGTGCCGCTGGACCTTGTCAATGCCGGAACAAGAAGATCGCGGATCAGATGGAAATCCGACCAACGCTTTGTCTTTGCCGCTAGTGCTCTGTAGAAATCCTCGATGAAGAGCAAAAAGAGAGACTCCATCCTCCCTGAGTTGTATGACAACGCCCGGAAGATCAGTTCCTTGTGCTGCTGGCTCGGGTTCCGAGCCAGCACAATCGACCCCATCTTCCGCTTCTCAACTGAGAACACCGTCTCCACCTTCGCGCGCTGATGATATGCGTCCGCGTCGAAGTCTCTCAGATTCCTCCTCCGGTACCGTCCTCCCACCCTGATCCCCGGTCCTCGGTAGCGGACGGGGATCATCGTCCGCGCACCCAGGACCTCGTGGGCGTACTCGTGGTTGCTCTCAGCGTCGTAGCCCTTGTCAGCTACGACGAGCCTCACTGGAAGCCCGGCTGGCAGGACCTTCTCGAGCACGCGCGGGAAGTCCGGCGAGTCGTTCGACGGACCTCGCCTGAACTTCACCGCCACGATCAGCTGCTTCCTCGTCTCCACCGCCACCGTCTGCTTCATGTAGTGGCGCGTAAGGACACCACGATGGTGTCCACCGATCTTGCTCTTCCTGTCCTCGAGCACACGCGTGTAATAGGTGCTCGCGGATGTCGAGCTGAACCCAGTCGAGTCAACGGCCAGATGCAACACACTCAGTCTCGCCTCCACAAGGTACGCGAGGAGGAGGCGCTCCAGCCTCCTCGTGTCTGCCCTCTTGGAGAACTTCTGGAGCGTGGTCCAGTGAGGCACTCTCTTCAGTCCGAGTTCATCGAGGATCTCAGTGCAGACCTCGAGCACCTCGCAGAAGTCCCTGTACGACTTCCTGAAGTGCTGGCGGAGCGCCAGCAGGACCACATGCTGGTGGTCCGTGTACAGATGATTCGCATACTTCGACCCTCGAAGAGGGTATCGAGCCCTCTTCAAGACCCTCTTCTGACGACGAACGATGCGAACCAGTTTATGCTGGTTCGCTTTCTTCCCATCCCACGACACGAGGCTATCCCATCCCTTGGAGCCAAGACAACTCTTTGCGGAACTGGCTTGTCTCCAGGTTGGGGCCATATCGTGTCGACGTTTTTACTTTTCTAGAATGTCGCTTTTCAGAGGGTTTCTACAGAGCAGCCGCTAGGCAAAGTTTATGAACTCTTGCATTCTCAGGATATCTGTAGGGTGATGAGGCTCACCTCAAACCGCCTTGGTGCAGGGCTGATAGCTTCTACCTGAGTGAACGCACCAGGATGAAGGTGAGACCTTGCTGGACCCCGCAATACTGCTGCTACTGTTAGGCACCGCCCTCGCGGCGTCCCTTTTTTCGATTCGTCTGGGAGTCTCGGTTGCGATAATCGAAATCGTCTTTGGAATGCTGCTGGGCAACCTGGGGAATATGAGGACGGATGACTACGAATGGTTCGTGTTTCTCGCGGCTCTTGGCAGCGTTGTGCTGACCTTCTTGGCGGGAGCCGAGATTGACCCTGAGGCGCTGCGCCGAACCTGGAAAGCCAGCTTGACGATCGGCCTTCTCTCCTTCATCGTGCCTTTCCTTGTTGCTTGGTGGTTTTCATACCTCATCCTCGGCTGGACCTGGGAGGCCTCGCTTCTGGCAGGAGTTGCCTTGTCAACTACCTCGGTGGCAGTTGTATACGTGGTCCTCATCGAGACTGGCATGAGCAGGACTGAAATCGGCAAGATCATACTCTCTTCCTGTTTCATAACGGATCTCGGGACTGCCATAGCATTGAGCACACTGTTCACAAGACCCAATATCTATCTGCTCGTCCTCGTGGTCGCCCTGGTCGCTAGCACCTTGTTCGTCCCAAGGCTTTTGAAGTGGCTGTTTCGCACCTTCAAGGGGCGCACAGGTGAACCAGATGTCAAGTTGCTTCTTGTGCTGGTAGTGGGATTGGGCGCCATGGCCCAGACTGCGGGCGTTCATGCCGTGCTCCCTGCCTACATCCTCGGCTTGATTGCGGCGGACACCCTCGCCTCGAACCGCGATGTCCTCTTGAAGGTCAGAGCTCTCTCCCTGTCATTCCTGACCCCGTTCTTCTTCATCAGCGCCGGAATGAACGTCTCCTTCAGTGCTGTGGTCACGGGCGCTGGGCTCATTGCGATCCTCTTCTTCGTGAAGGTGGGCGCCAAGTTCGTCGGTGTTCTCCACCCGTGCAAAGTGCTCGTGGGCAGAGACTCGGTCTACATAACCCTGCTCATGAGCACGGGCCTAACCTTTGGGACGATATCCGCCCAAGTCGGTCTGAGCAACGGCATCATCGATACTGATCAGTTCTCCGTGCTTGTCATGACGGTGATACTCACAGCAATCATTCCGACTGTGATTGCCCAAAGATTCTTCAACCCATCAAAGGGAGGGAAAAATGATGAAGAAACGCAATGACAACGGTGTAATTAAACGAATCCTTGTGGCCGTGGACAGCTCCAAGGAGAGCAACGCGGCAGTTCGGATGGCCTCCAACATAGCCAGGGCGCTTGATGCGGAGGTGGCTCTGATCCACGTTGTCGAGATCGAGGAACTTCCCACGCTGATTGCGGAAGCTGAGGACAAGGAACATGAAGAGCTTGGCCAGCTGGTTCTGGGCAGTTCACTCAAACTTGCGAGAGCGGAGGGCATTGAGGCGAAGCTTGTGCTTAGGAAAGGCCATCCAGCCGGTCAGATACTCCGATACGCCTCCGAGCACAGGACGAATCTGATCGTGATGGGAAGTCGCGGAATGACCGGTGCGAAAGGGATTCTGATGGGGAGCGTGTCAATGACCGTTTCCAGGAAAGCGGCCTGCTCTGTGATAGTAGTCAGAACATGACGGAGGATGACCAGGTGAGTTGTAGTATTGTCAAGGTTCGCCTTTCCCCTGACTCAGACCTATTCTATACCCGGCTGCTTCACAGGGAGACGCCGGCAATCCTCTCTAACATGCAGATACTTCGAATGGGCCTCGAGAAGCTATTGGGGAGGGAGGTATCCCGGATTCAGTTCGAGAGCTCACCAGAGGAACAGCTGAGGAGCCAGCGCCTTCTCATGGCGGATTGGGAGAGGAGACTGGCGGAGAAGTCCTCAGGCCTTGAAGAACTGACGCAGATGCTTCGTGAGTATCAAAGAGATAAAACGTCTGTCGAATCAGTGCTTCCGGTTCTTGAACGCCAAACCCTGGACCTCAAACGAGCATTGGGTATGAAGGTCAAAACCCCTCCAAGATTCATCAAGGAAGAGAATCTATGATGGAAGTTGAAATCGGCCTGAACACAGAATTGAGCAAGATGCTCAGGGAGCTCGCGAATGGCTGCCGCATATCCAGACAAGAAGCGGCCGAGCGGGGTTTTCGAGAAGGTCTGATCCTGGCAGGCGCTAGCGAGCAGGCTTGGAGGGACCTGCATCAGAAGACTGGCGTCTCCGACGAACTGATGAGGACATCGAAGCGAATCAACGACCTTCGTCAGCAGCTGTCCTCGACGGACACAGCCTATGCTAGAGCGAACTTTGAGGCATTTGAGACCTTCAATACTGTTGGGCATCTGCTGATGATCTATAATGTGTTCAGATCTGATGTCCAGAGCCTGTCGAAGATGGCTCGGGACCGAGGAATCGAGGTAAACATCGATTTGAAACCCACAGAGATCCCCGGCGTCCAGGAACTGCTGGATCGATATCTCTTTCGTCGGGAGCGCGTGAGAGGAGAAGCGACTTCTGCCATTGAGGGTGGAAAGAACGACAAGAATCAGCCCGGGTGAGTCCATGGAAGAGAGGTCCGGAGCGACAGAGACTGCAGACTGTTGGTGGACGAATTCTCCAGCCAGAAGGCTTTCATGCTGCAATAAATGTCGGAATTGCAGAACATAGCGAGTGAATTGAATTCCGGCGTGAGCGCCGACTTTCTGAGCACCCTGGAACGGAAGCTATCGGGAGAGAGATTCAATGTTGTCGTCTTGGGAGGATTCAAGCGCGGGAAGTCCACGCTCATCAATGCAATGGTTGGGTCGAACATCCTGCAAACAGGCGTTGTGCCATTGACATCAGGGATAACCAAGCTTCGTTACGGAAACAAGACCAAAGCAGATTGAAGGCGGTATCCGTCAGGTTGACCCTTGATCAATGCTGAAAGGCAACCAACGGTGGTTCATGACACTTCATTTGAAGTGCGCACAGGCCCTTGGGCTTTTTCGATCTCGGATGGTCTGGAATGCCATCTGATTGATTCAGCACTCCCCACATCAAACAGAGGAGGTCATGCGGATGAATGAACTGATCTGGCTCGTGACAAGAGAGGATTCCACCTTGTTTTGTTCAGTGCGGCTTGCGCATCAACCAAATGATCATAGCCCATGCGATCACGCTGAGCAAGGCTGAGTACACAAGGCCAACCACCGGAGAAAAGATCACCCAGAGCAATCCAACTACGAAGCTTGAAGCGAAATCCCCAACCCCGTCAACTAACTGCAGGACGCCGTAGCCAGTACCAACCACTTTCTTCGGAAGCAGTTCTGCTGCGAGCGCCGCTTCAGCTGTGTCAGTGAAAGCCAATTGGAGCCCTACTGCGACAAAAGCAAACCCAATGACCATCACGCTATTGATCCAAAACGCCAATATGAGGCATGCCAAGGCGTTGAACAGATATCCAAGCCCCAGCAATCCCGCCTTTCCACGCTTGTCTGCCAACACTCCGACAGGAAAAGACGCCAAAGCATAGACTGCATTCAGAAGTACGTAAAGGCCCAAAGATGCGGAGGCTGCGGCCATCTCGCCAAGAGATGGAGTCAGGATTTGAAGTGCAGCTAAGATGAAGAGTGAATTCGCGAAGTTGCCGATTCCGAATGTTCCCTGGGCCACAAGAAGCAATTTAAAGTTCCGCGGAAAAGAGCTGATGCTAGCTCTGAAAGTCACGGCCTTGTCGCTTACGAGTCCTCTCTTTGCCTCTTTGATGAACAGGACGACAACTAATATGGAAAGCGCCCCGGGAATAATCGCGAACAAGATGGTGTGCCTGACACCTAGATACGGAAGTAGGAGAAACGCCAGCGTTGGACCAATGACCGCACCTATGGAATCCATCGCCCTGTGGAAGCCAAACGCTTTCCCGTATTGTTCTGGTTGCACAGAATCAGATAACAGCGCATCTCTGGGCGGTCCCCGTACACCTCTCCCCACCCATGACGAAATCCTCAGAACCGCAAGGCCGATGTAGGTCTGAACGAACGCGACAGCCGGCAGAAGGACACCCGTGGCGACATACCCAAAAACCATCCATGGCTTCCGGCGTCGGGATCTATCGCTCAGGTGTCCAGATACGGGCTTGGCCGCGCTTGAAAGTCCATCGGACAATCCTTCGATAGTGCCAAGTAGTGCCGCATTTGCGCCCAGCCCGCCCATCGCGCTGCTCAGAGTGACAAACAATGGGAGCAGGGCAGTGACTATTTCGTGGCCCGCGTCACTGAGTAAGCTGACAATTCCAGTGGCGAGCACATTCCTATTCAACCACGCTTTCGTGGGATTCGGCCTCACTGAGCTAACCTCCAATTGTCAGTAGAGGCCATCAGCCCGGAGGGCGGTTCAAGGTGAGCCTCATCACCTAGCATTGCCATCAGATTCTCGGTACATATGTATTTCCCAGACAGTCCCGCAGTCTGATTCTGGGTTCAAATGCCACAAATCCCCGCGCATAGAGACAATAGACGGGGGCGAACGCATGATTCCCGTCGATCTTCATGTTCATTCTGTCCTGCACGAGTAGGTGGGAGCTTGCTGGTTTGAGGTTGGTGGACAAAACCGACTCCAGTGGTTTTTGTAATTGTGACCGGATCTGAGCAGGGTGTGGAAAGTCCAATGTCCGCGCCGGTCAGTCTAGAACCAAACTTCAATCACCAGTAGATTCCAGCGTGAAATCCATGTCCGGACCGATCTCAGGTTCGTGAAGAAATGCGAAAGAGAAAAGGAGGCTGGCTCGGTGCAACGATCCTTCGATTGGAGAAGAGACAGTCGCTCAAACAAGCAGACGGCTCCGTTTGCGACTTGAATATTAATTCGCCCTACAGAATTAAAACATGTGACGGCCCGAATTATCGTCCGGAATTCACCGGTGATTCAAGCCGTCACATATACTACTGGTAAAGAACTAAACTCTGCGCAACGCCCAAGACCTGGTGTCTCAGTCCAGTGTTGATTGAAATCGGAAAATGATGTCTAGCTCGATCTGGTTTCGAGTCTCTCGGCGTGCGCTCACAAGAACTCAAAGCTCCTGCCCACCACCCCATACTCGACTGCTTGGCCATACGCCGAGCCTATCTCCTCCTTTTTGGATGTGCAATGGCAGGGGACGATCTTCTCACAGCCGTCAGGGATATCTGATACGAGAGCGTCATGAAAGCCACCAACGAGCCAAGCAGGGGAGGCTACCTCCTTTGCCCTCGATACCATCGGACGAAGGCCAGGATGGGCACATCCAGTCAACACAAGTCCTCGCGAGCCCGAAGACATCACGAGGGCGTGTTCCTTGATCTCCGTACCGAGTACGCCGGTGCTCCACAGTCCAGGCGCGAATTCCATCGGACCATCTACTTCCAGGACCGTCGCTCTCCGGCCTATCTCCCTCTTGAGGTTCTTGGAGAAGTCCTTGTGGAGAACCACCTTGAGGGAGTCTTTCATGATTGCGTCCTGGAGCACCTCTGGAAGCCCACCAATGTGGTCCCAGTGCGAGTGTGACAAGAACACTATGTCTATGTCAGCGAACCCGTAGCCAAGGCGGCCGAGATTGCGCCGCAGGACATGTCCGTCCCAGCCACAGTCGAAAAGAACCTTCGTGCCCCCCGACGATAGGAGCGCGGAGAAGCCCCAGCCGGCCTCAAACCCCTGAAGCGCATCTGAATCATATACAATCGAAAGCTTCCAAGAAGACGACAAACAACCACTTCCCTG
>Ga0315276_10005812_pt1 | contig 11386 bp, 9 predicted proteins | sample YL17G05_0_MG_FD_204542 | JGI IMG/M metagenome (GOLD analysis project Ga0315276, IMG submission 204542) | Sediment microbial communities from Yellowstone Lake, YNP, Wyoming, USA - YL17G05_0 | ecosystem: Environmental > Aquatic > Freshwater > Lake > Sediment | place: USA: Wyoming | collected... | reverse complement strand
TTACTCTTAACAGCTCAATTAAAAATATATATTCATGCAGATCTAGACGGTCAAAATTGTTATTAATTGCTAATACTCCCCAAATAGGCTGCCTTGATTTCGTTTGTGGAACGAAGTTTCTCACTAGAACCTTCCATGACAATCTTGCCTCCTCCCATCACATACGCTCGATCACCGATGCTCAGAGCTGCCACAGCGTTCTGTTCTGAAAGCAAAATAGTCAGCCCTTGCTCCCTTAACCTTTTCAAAGTATTCATTAACTCTTTTACTAAAATAGGTGCTAACCCCAAAGAAGGTTCGTCAAGCAAAAGCAATTGCGGTCTAGACATAAGCCCTCTTCCTATTGCTAACATTTGTTGCTGTCCACCAGAGAGTGTCTCAGCGATTTGTTCTTTCCTCTCTTTCAGAATTGGAAAAAGGTTGAAAATTCTATTAATGTTTTGTTTGGTTTCCTCTTTTTCCCTTTTACCATGCCGACAATAGGCTCCCATTTCAAGATTTTCTAAGGTTTTCATCCTACCAAAAAGCAACCTACCTTCGGGTACCAAGGTTATGCCCATTCTAACGATTTGCTCAACGACTAAATTATGGATGGGGTGGTCGTTAAATATAATTTTGCCCTTCGTAATGGGTAAAACACCTGCGATGGCATATATCAAGGTGCTTTTCCCCGCTGCATTAGGCCCGAGAATAGCTACAATTTCTCCTTTATAAATATGCATTTTTACACCAAATAGGACTTGTATGAGTCCATAATTAACATCTATGTTGCTCAGTTCTAGAATTATCTGCTTCTTATTTGCTGTCATACACTATTCTATCTCTTTCCCTAAATAAGCAGTAATTACCTGTTCATTTCTTTGTATCTCATCAAAGGTACCTTCAGCGATCTTTTGACCTAAATCCATGACCATAACACGTTCACTTATGCCCATTACTAATTCCATTCGATGTTCTATAAACAGAATCGTTAACCCATTTTCCTGCATCTTTAAGATCTTCTTACTGACTTCATTTATCTCCTCAAGAGTTAGCCCTCCTACAGGCTCATCGAGAAGTAACAGCTCTGGGTCGGTAGCTAAGGCACGGGCTATCCCTAGAAATTTTCGCTCCTTAAGCGCCAAGGCTGAAGGCATCTCGTTGGCCTTTTTTTCCAACCCTAATAAGACTAGTTTTTCCATAGCACGCTCGAATGCCTCTCGACGCTCCTTTCTGGCTCGCCCTAAGGAGAGAATGATCTCAAGCAAGGTTGAACGCATCCATCTGTGACAGCCTATCATGACGTTCTCTAACACAGACATATTAGTAAAAAGCTGTATATTCTGAAAACTCCGAGCAATGCCTAATCCACAAATAAGATGGGTAGGAATCCTGTCTATCCTTTGCTCCTTAAACCAAATCTCACCGCTATTAATGGGTAAGATGCCAGTAATCAGATTCAAAAGTGTCGTCTTCCCCGCCCCATTTGGACCGATAATTGATAGCAACTCTCCTTTTCGAACCTCCATGGAAAGATTATTAATTGCCCGTAACCCACCAAAATCTTTATTTACATCCTTTACTTCCAAATATTGACTATCCACTTGTTTTAACATCCGGAAGAAGTTTTTTTTGCGAATTCGTCGGTTTCTTTTCTAACCCAGCGCTGATACAGAATTGTCGGGAGACGAACCAAACCATCAGGGAGAAGTACCAAGACGATGATAAAAACAAAACTAAAAATAACACTTTCAAATCCAGCTAGGATTACAGATTGTTTCATGGGCACAGCAGCGGCTATTAATTGCTTTAGTCCGATATAGAAGGCAGACCCAATTATGGGACCCCAAAGGCTTCTAGCTCCACCGATCACCACCATGACGACCAGCATGAAGCTAGTCCAAAGGCTGTAGGGGCTGGGGTCAATATGGGTTATGTAGTGAACATATAAACTGCCGCCAATACTAGCATAGACGGCAGAGATGACAAATACTTGGGTCTTAATTTTTCCTATATTTATCCCAAGCGTCTCTGCAGCCACTTCACTGCCACCGCTGGCGAGATCGATTGTTCGCAACTCACTCCCAATCCTTGATTTTGCAATATTTGATGCCACCACAAAGAGAATAGCCAATGCCACTAATACTAAATAGTAATAGTGAATATCTTGAATAAGTGTGAAGCCGCCTATTGAAAAACGAGGCACACGACTAAAACCGTCATGGCCTCCAGTGATGAAATCCATTTCACCAAAAAGTCCCCAAACGATTAACCCTATTGCAGTAGTAACTATGACCAACATATGACCACGAAATTTGAGGACCGGTTTGCCTATGAGATAAGCAATGCTGCCTGTAAGAACCATCCCAAAGACAAGAGCAATCCATGGCGAGATACCATAACGAAAGCTAAGAATGGCTGAGGTATAAGCCCCTATACCATAAAAGGCATTGTGCCCCAAGGAGATCTGTCCAGCATAACCTATAAGCAAGCCTAGTCCTAATGACACTATACTATAAAGCATTATAATAATAAGAATGCTAATAAAATAGGGACTAAACAATAAGGGGAGTAGGCATAAAATCAGGCCGACAAATCCGAAGGATATCAATTTCCGATACCTGATCACAGTACTCCTCTAAGCAATATTTCTAAACTCTAATTTCTTCAAACCCTATTAATCCAGTAGGCCTAAAAAGGAGAAGGATTATAAAAATTGTTAAGGCAATGATCGATGCATAACCTGCGGAAATAAATCCGGCTGCAAGAGATTCCAAAAGCCCAAGAGCTATTCCGCCTATTATCACTCCCTTGAATCTAGATATTCCTCCCACTATAGCAGCTAAAAAACCTTTTATTACCCAATCAATGCCCATGCTATAAGAAACCGCTGTCAACGGTACTATTATTATCCCGCCAATAACCCCTAAAAACACTGCCAACATAAAAGAAAAGTACATCATATTTCGTGGATAGATCCCCATCAATCTTGCCGCTAAAGGTTGTTCATGACATGCTCTTAACCCCTTGCCTAGCCGTGTTCTATCAAATAAGAAAGATAAACCAAGTACTATCAGGAGCGTGACACCATATATTAAAGGAGCTTGGGGTGACATTGTAGCTCCATATATACGAATTGGGGGATTATTCAAATAATAAGGATTTACTCTTATACGCGTGCCAAAAATGAGAAAAGCCAATCCTTCGATAAACAAAGCTATGCCGAAAGTGATCATGATTAAAGTCAGGGCTGGATATCTTTGTGATGCACCAAATAATAGAATCCTCCAAATCACCAAACCTATAATAAGTGGTATAATTAAAGCGGAGACTATAGATAAGGTCATGTTTAGACCAAATTTATAAAAAAAACAAACAAACATGGCCCCCAGCATCATATATTGGCCTTGAGATATATCGAAGATTCTTGTTACATTATAAACAGTTGCGATGGCGAGGCCAATAATGGCATAAATACAGCCGACAGTGGTTCCAGATATAATAGTTTGAAGAATTAGATCCCTTAATGCAGAAGAAGACATCGCTTATTATTTTGAATCTCAGTTTTTCGATTTTTCAGTGGTGTATTAAATTCTGTACATACTCATGTTTACAATATACATGATATAAATTTACAAGATTGACGAAAGAAATAAAGATGTCCATTTTTTCATTGGCATCAGGGCGAAAATTAAAACAATTTCGAGGTACGCCAAAGAAACTAAGCGTGAGAGGGTTCAAAGATATCAACTTTCTCGGGGACGCCTTCACACAATTCTTGCTTTTTTGAAGGCCTCTCGAATCGCATCTTTTATATTATGCGTGAAGATTTGCAGTCTCCCAAAACATACATCTCTTCAACAAATACTTCTATTATCTTTACAAAATCATTAAATCCTAAACGTCCGTTCTTCAGTAGTGTCAGTAGTGGCCCTGGCAAATGCTTTTCCCGGGTAAACCTTTTTAACCTTCTTCCAACATCTCCTTAACTTGCCACAAACCAATGGAAATCAAGGCTTGGATCAACTATCCCTTTATATCCACATCCATCTACTTCAATGGAAACTCATAAATCTCTCTCACTCTCGCCTGTCTAACCTTGGCACCTCTCCCAATTCGTAATATCCTCTTCATCTGGCCCGTTTCTTGCGGATTTCTCTGTTTCTTGCCGACTGAGAGATTACCAGCATTTTAGGAGCGACTCCCTAAATTTCAATTAGATTTAGCACACATTCCGATACAACCTTAACTCTCCTTTCTCAAAAGAATCTGCCTTCTCCCATAACCCTCTGAGGCTGTCTTAATCTGGTGGAGGGGGTGAAGGTGTAATGTTTTTTAATTCTGTTGCATAAACAATCTCGCCATCCTTCCAATAAAAGGGGGCAAAAGGTGAACCAATATGTACACCACAGTGATCCTTCGGAGTCATTGTGAATATACCTGCACCAGTGTTGAAGTTTTTGGTTGTCTCTATCTTGTCCCTTAATGCGGTGCGGATCGTCTTTAGATCACGACTAAGGAGATTAGCATCTTCATTGAGTGCCCTCTCAAGAGAGTCTTTAACTACCAATAACGCATTGTAGGATAGTTGGTGAATCCCCCCATACTTTTCTCCATACTTTTTCTCATACATCAAGGCTATTGGTGAAATGATCTTATACTCTTGTGAATCTTTTGGAAGCTGCCACCAAACATCGGGCGTCGAACCCGAAGAATAAACATAGGGTGGTATTGAGAACGTATTCTTGAATGCCTCTCTGACCGCTTTTACATTAAGGGCACCATTGGAGATTATAGGCTTATTCATGCCCATTTCCCTCATCTGCTTCATGGCCAGGGGACCAGCCATATCGCTGCAATAAACCATTACAACATCAGGATTTGTTGACATTAACTTGATGATTTGGGGGCCAAAGTCAGTTTTTGTGGTATCATATTGTTCTGCAGCTAAAATTTGCAAGCTCCGCAGGGGTGCGAAATGTACTGCATTCTTATACATATCTTTACCAAAAGGCGCACCCATGTATAAAACAACTATGTTTCTATTTTGGGGGTTAAGTTTCTTGGCCATTCCTAACCCCAAGTCAATCATATCCCATCCCTTCCATGTAACCCTAAAACTCCACTGTGGCTTAAGGGTTTTTTCAAAAACATCAGCTACAGAGGCAGTTATAAAAGGCACTCCATTTGTCTCACACACAGGCCCCACGGCAAGGGCTGTTCCATTTGTATTGGAACCCAACAAAATATGAACCTTTTCCACTTCTATCAACTTTTTCGCAGCCAACGTCGCCTGAGTCGCATTACTTTGGCTATCATACGTAACATACTCTATGGGGTGCCCTTTGATTCCTCCTGTTTTATTCATCAATTCAACCGCTATTTCTGCGGTTTTTTGTGTATCACCTCCCATGGTTGAAAATATACCCGTTAATTCATACAAAAAACCTACCTTAAGAGGTTTTCCCGTTGTTTGGGCAAGGGTTGCTGTTGCCAAAACCAAAACTAAACATGTGTTAACAAGTAGTACAAGTAATTTTTTATGGTTCATATTAAGCTCCTCCTTTCTTTCTAGTAAAAGATTAAATAAAAATATATCTTCTCTACCTAACCTCACCCATTCGAATCCCATCAATTACAAAGCATTGTGGGGGATAATGAATCCTGTCTCGAGGACAAATCAATGTAAACTCCTACGCTTCTCGTTTTTCACTTCATGCGATTTGAGTTACCGCAATACCTTGGTTGTGAACATCTGAAGTGAGTATTAGAATATCCTCTTTGCTGTTGTTATAAATAGCCTTTCAAGCCGGCAGAAGGTTACCCTTCCATTCACTTCGGAAGATGGTCGAATCTTGGCTTTAGCCCGATCGCCTGTCTATATTCGTTTGGTGTCATCACTTCTCTCCCAAGCATCCGGGCTAGTTCAATCGCTTTTCGAACCTCTTCGGCATTGTTTGTAATCTTTTCATCCTGGTGAGGAAATTTCCAAACTGTATCCTCCATGCCCACCCTAATATGGGCTCCTAATATCATGGCGAGAGTAATCAGATACTTCGATGCTCTCCCCGCGCAACAAACCACAATGAAGGCTCCAGGATCAATTTCTCTTATGTCTTCAATAGTATCGACGAGTCGTCGGCACATTACCCTCTCATTCGGCATATACTCGGTAAAAAAACCCATACCAACACGGGACTGCACCGCCGGTAAGAGTATCCAGAGATTAGGGTTTGGCATAACTCCACTTCGGATAAAAAATCGTTCAGAAAGTTCAATTTCTGAATTCTCATGGATGACTATCTCTGCCTTAACGTTATACTCCTTAAGAATCGGAATGGTCATGTTTAACCACCTGGGGGAAGCCTTAGAGTGAAGATAAGTGAGCTCGGCTAACCCGGTAACGACCGGTAGCATCTGTTGTTGGTATGTTCCCCGGAGACAATTAATATGAATGACGAGTTTTTCTCGACCGTATTTCTCGAGAAGGGGTTTAACAACGTATGTATAGGATTCACCTACTGGTACCTCTTTCCCCTCCTTTGTATGGCAGGCCCTAAGTTCATGGTCAAAGTGAATTACGGAAGCACCCGCCTCGATAGCCTCTGCGGCTGCATCACAAATATCATCCAGGTTTCTTGGCTGACTGGGATTTGCGTTGTGAAGACGAGCCCCTCCACCTGATATAGCACATTGAATGCACACTTTCGATGGGATCTTCCACTTAGGTTGGAGTTCTGGGACTGGGTCCTCAGCCCATTCTTCCTGATTATAGACAAACGGGCGAAAATCTTCATACTTTTTCCAGTCGATTTTCTCTACCATTTCTTGAACCTCCTTTCATAAAAAAATGATGTTACGATAACTTTATATTTATATCCCATAGGTGAGACTCCGAAGGAGGAGTTGGATCTACCTCCAAAAGAGTGGCACAATTGGGGCAGTAATATTCTCGGTATATCATCCAATCGGGGTCAATAAGCATGTGGTTTACCTCTCTCGGATCTCTATCAATATACGGAACGCACTCTTTATAATTTTGTGAGGCATCACATAAAATAGTATTGCATTTTAAGCATTCAATCTTCGCCTTACCCTCCTTAGAATTCCACTCTAAGATCAGAGATTCGTGGATTCGAATCCTATCCTTTGACATTTTTCCATCTCCTTTTTCGTTCTTGAATGATCTCCATTCGCCTGTTCTGAGTCTTTTCTTCATCAACAACGAGGTCTGGAGGCGTCAATATAACACCATAAATCTTCTCGGCCACCTCTAACGAAATCTTCATCTCTCGGACATCTTCGGCGACAAGGAGTGGGTCGCGCTCCACGGGATCACCATAGCCTCCTCCTCCCATCCAACGCATGTAGTAAAGGTCTCCATCTTGAACTGGCGTACCTGCGGCCATTGAGGTCATTTCTTTAAAAACCCCATGTTTTTCTAAATCCACGAATGTATTAATCCTCTCAAACTCGGACGGCCGAAGACCCTTTATATCTGACCTAAAAATGAAGCCATTCTTGATTGAGTCAGCAGGATAGCCTCCAAAAATCCCTGACGTTGAAGCAACGAATTTTCCTATACCCCTGAACCCTATCCTATAATTTTGAGTATTATGAATGAGTACCGCCGCTTCTCCTCCATTACCCCCCCGAAATTTGCCATGCCCTCCTGAATCCTTACGCTGCTTACGAAAGAGATAAAGTAAAGGGTCTATGGCCTCATAACTCTCTACATCTGCCATAAGAGCTCCCGGCGCTAATATAAACGCTGCTGTATCATCACCATCCAAAAATCCAGTGGCTCCTGTTCCACTACCATTAGCATCCATAGTGATTGTGCCCTGCAACTTCTTATGCTGATTGATTCCTCCCATGAATATGCCATTCCAGTTAGACATCCATGGAGCGCAGACCTCTTTAGTGAAGCCAGCTGCCATGTTCATACGACTTACCACCTTAGTCACTGTACCGGCTAGAAGTGCTGCAGCAGTCGACGGTGCGGTAGTAACCGCGCATGGATAATCGGGGTTGATTAGTGTCCCTTTTGGAATATAGACCTTTACTGGTGCTAGAAGGCCTCTATTCCATATTAGGTCCCAAAATATCGTAGAAACAAAAACCGAGAAAATGGCCCCGATAGATCCGGGCAATGAGCTATTAACGGATCCAGGATTCTGGGGGGAGGTTCCTGTAAAGTCCAAGAAAATTCGTCCTTCCTTCTTTTCACAAGTTACAGCAATCTTAAACAAAGCCCTCTTTAAACCATCAAAGTCGCCATAACTGACGGCCTTCCACACCCCATCAGGAATGGCCTTAACTCGATCGAAGCTCTTATCCTCTCCATCGTAGATCATCTTTTTCAACGTTTGTTTGAAAAATTCCGACCCTTTCTGTTTAATCAGTTCGTCAGTCCTCTCTGAAACCACATTATTAGCAGCGATCTTTGCAACATTATCCAAGGCAACTAGTTGAGGATCGCGAACCGCTCTTTCTAAAAGTTTGAAGACTGGGGTAGAGACCTCACCTGCTTCGACAAGTTTCATTCCGGGAATCCTTATCCCCTCCTGGAAGATGTCTGTAGAGTGGGCAGCTCCTCCAGGTTCCATAGCACCCAATTCCACCGTGTGTGTTAAGCTAGCAACCCAGGCTACCAACTCATCCTTGTAAAAGATGGGTTTGGTGAGCAATAGGTCGTTGGTATGAATTCCAAGGATGTATGGATCATTTATCAGGAACTGGTCCCCAGGATAGATGCCCGGGGATGAACCATAGTGATAAAGAATCCACTTAATTGCTCCTTCCGTCCCTGCCAAATGAGCAAGAACGCCTGTCGTTACATAAGCCGCATGGCCATCTTTGTCAAAGATGGCCAGCATATACTCCCCGCATTCTGTTACAATGGGGGAGCCCGATGTTCGAGCCAGGGCAAAGCTTCCTTCGCGAAGGATGGTCCTAATCTTGTTAAAAGTAATCTCATACTCTATGGGATTTAGATCAATTGGTTCTCGACAAATCGGATTTAGGACATCCAGCGTAATCCTCTCGATGACTTCGCTATCGGACATTCCAGGAGTAAGTCCTACAATTCCTAAGGCAAAGTTATAATTGCTCATTCATCTCCCTTCCTTTCTTAATGGTCAATCACAATATTTCGATAATTGTCTACAAGACCTATTTGATTGGGCAGAATAACAACCGTAGTCTGAGAGCTCTCAATGATTGCAGGCCCCTGAATTCGATGACCCGGCTTTATCAACTCCATATCATAGATCGGTGTCCTAACAAAACCCTTGGCCTGTTTGAAAAAGGCATCACGGAATGTTTTGATTGCTCTTGATTCATCACCGACAACAGAGTCTTCCGGTTTAAATACTGGCTTCGGGAGCTTACCCAGGATATCAACATTCAGAGCAACGATCTCAACGCCCCCTTTGGTGTAGGCAGCTCCTTTTCCATATACCATCTCATATTTTTCCATAAATATACGTTTTATCTCCTGCGAAGCTTCCTCTTGAGTCCACTGTTTTCTGGGGACCGGAATAGTAAGCTCATGGATCTGTCCACCGTACTTGACATCAATTGAATAAGAAACCTCTAAATCTATTGCACTTAATCCTTCTTCTTTCATTTCTTCCCGTGCCCTGTTTTCTAATGTCGAAAAGGTACTGTTAATTTTATCTGCGTCAAATGGCTCAGGCATGACAAGGGAAGTCGACTTTTTATGAAGGATATCTGATACTGCAATTCCGAACGCAGAAAAAGTAGGGGCCATATTCAGGATGATCGTCTTTTTAGTTCCAGTAAGTTCGCCATAGGAGGAGGCATGAACTGGTCCTGCACCTCCGAAAGCGAAGGTAACGAATTCCTTAGGGTCAAATCCTTTTTCAACAATATGTGCACGAATAGCGTCGCTCATCATATTATTAACGATATCAAATACTCCTGCGGCAACTTCTATGTCTGACATACCCATGGGTTTTGCCAGCTTTTCATGAATTGCCTCCCGCGATATCTCTCGGTTTACTTTGATTTTGCCTCCAAAGAAATACTCGGGGTTTAGGTAACCGAGTAAAAGATCGATATCAGATACTGTGGGATCTTGACCCCCCTTATCATAAAAAACGGGTCCCGGGTCGGCACCCGCACTCATAGGACCAACTTTAAGTGACTTCGTCGTTTGATCTACCCAGGCGATAGTCCCACCCCCAGCACCAAGGGTTCGAATATCTACTCGAGGGACCAATGTTTCAAAACGTGCAAGGACACCCGGAGCTCCAAAATACTCCCGCCCCATGAGTTCGCTCCCTTGGTAAATCGCACTCACATCGAAGCTTGTTCCACCCATGTCCGTTGTTATGATATTAGGAAATCCAAGAAGGGTTCCAAAATACTTGCTACCCATTACCCCTCCAACCGGACCAGAATCAATGGTCGAAATGCTATTCACCCTATTACAATCGGTCACGCCACCAAAGACTTGCATGGATGCAATGTTGAAATGGAATCCCCGATTTCTAATTTCATTACTTAAGGATTCGAAATACCCTTTACAGATCTTATCAATATAAGCGTTGATGACGACTGTGTTCGATCGCGCATTCTCTCGGATTTTTGGGACCAATTCCGAGGAGAGGGTTATAGGCAACTCAGGAGCCATCTCCAGAATGACCTCTTTGACCTTGCGCTCGTGACCGTCATTAAGAAAGGACCAGAGTAAACAGACAGCGATCGCTTCCACCTTAAGGTCCAGCAGTTCTTGTACCATTTTCCGGACGTTTTTCTCGTCAATTGGTATAATGACTTTACCAAAGCAATCGATCCGTTCTACAACACCCCGAATGAGTCGTTTTGGAACGAGAGGAATAGGCTGCCTGACGACGGTCCGATGCTTTCGCTCCATTTCCGAAAGTCCTGCGATCTTTCCTACAGCCCTTTGAATGTGGGTTGTATCCTCAAATCCCTTCGTGGTGATAAGCCCAACTTTGGCACCACGTCGTGTGATAAGAGCATTTGTCCCTACGGTGGTTCCATGACCAATAAAAAAAGTTTGGCTGAGCAGCTCTCTGCTGCTTATTCCAATCTGATCAGAAAGATCTTCCAAGGAATTAACTACCCCTTCAGTCAGATTTTGTGGGGTTGTGCTTGCCTTGCCATGAAAAATTCTGGTTGTGAAGAAAGAACTTTTGCATTCTATAGCTACGGCATCTGTAAAGGTTCCGCCCACATCAATTCCTATAATATATTTATTCTCTCCGTGTATTTCTATGTTGCGTTTGCTTGCCTCTGAGTTCATAACCTCACTCCCTCTTTTAACTCTGACCGGTAATTACTTCATTGAAACAAGTTTTTTACTTTCAACAAATGGTTTTCAAGCAGAGTGATAGCTTCATTATGTTTTTTCTTT
>Ga0315276_10005808_pt1 | contig 11391 bp, 8 predicted proteins | sample YL17G05_0_MG_FD_204542 | JGI IMG/M metagenome (GOLD analysis project Ga0315276, IMG submission 204542) | Sediment microbial communities from Yellowstone Lake, YNP, Wyoming, USA - YL17G05_0 | ecosystem: Environmental > Aquatic > Freshwater > Lake > Sediment | place: USA: Wyoming | collected... | reverse complement strand
TCAGCGGATGGCGTCTCGCGGCGCGGGCCGCCGTAATCCGATGGTACGCGGCCGACTCCGAGAGATGGAGCCGCTCGGTGCAGTAGGTGAAGAGCGAGGCGCAGCCGTCTCCCAGGTATAAGGGCCTGTTAGCGAACAAAGGTAGCAGCAGTTGTTCGCTTACAGGCCCATATGGCGGGCCCACACGATCGAGATGCTACGTGTGTTCATCTACAGCGCCCAACCGGCGGGTGTCGAGCTCCGCGAGCGCCGCGATGAGATCGGCGGTGGCGTCGTTCGCACACGCGACGAGGCGTGTGACCGTGGCGACAAGTTCTCGATCCGAGAGCTGGGCGAGCGCAGGAGCATTGATCGGCATGCCTTCAATATACGCACCCGATTCCGAAGGCCTTGAGCGCCCGAGCGGCATGCGATCCGAGGCGCGAAGGGCGCGCCTGACTCCCGAGAAGTCGAGCGGGGCGCCACGGCGATCGTCGTCCGCGAGGCGGCCATTCCAAGAGCCGGGTCGCCGGTTCTTCAGGATGCGTCGCGAAATCTGTCAAGGGGGTCCCGGTGAATTATTTCGATGATGCAATGATCCAGAGCCGAGAGGCGCCGCTCACCGCCTCGCCCAGCGCAGCTTCGCAGCGCCGGCGCGCGGGTTGGCGCGCCGCTCCTCGGCGGTGGGCCGGATGGGATCATCGGCGATCGCGCTGTACTGCCCGTCGCGCAGCCCTGACTGAAGCGCCTTCTTCACGCGCCGGTCCTCGCCCGAATGAAACGTGAGGATCGCCGCGCGGCCGCCCGGGTTAAGGCACACGGGCAGATGCCGCAGCAGCGTGTCGAGCGCGGTGAATTCCTCGTTCACCGCGATCCGCAGGGCCTGGAAGACGCGGCGGACGGACTGATCCAGTTCGTCCTTCTCCACGCGCGTCAGCGTCGCGCGAATCAGATCCGTCAGGTCGGTCGTCTGTTCGAGGGACTGACCGGCGAGCGCGTCGGCGAGCGCCGCGGCATGCGGTTCGTCGGCGTTCTCCTCCAGCAGCGCTTCAAGTTCAGCCCGCCGAATCTTGCGCAGAAACGCCGACGCCGGCTGGCCCCGGTTCGGGTTCATCCGCATGTCGAGGGGCCCGGGCGTCTTGAAGGAGAACCCGCGGTTCGGCGTATCGAGCTGCATCGACGACACGCCGAGATCCGCAAGCAGACAGTCCGCGCCGGCGAAGCCCTCCGCAGCAAGCGCCGCCGCCAGGCCGGCGAAGTTCGACCGCCGAACGATGACCAGATCCGGGCCGAACCCCGCGCCGCGTAAACGCGCCTCCGTCTTTGGAAGTTCCAGCGGATCGACATCGAGGCCCAGCAGCTTTCCGCCCGGCTGGATCCGATCAAGCAGCGCACGCGCATGCCCGCCGTAGCCGATCGTGCAATCGACGACGATGTCGCCCGGGCGCGGGTCGAGGGCCTCGATGACCTCGGCGACCATGATCGGAACGTGCGAGCCGGCGGGCGTCTTGCCCGACGCCAGCACCTTGCGCACCGTCTCGGGGTACTGCTCCGGAGCGTGCTCCTTGTACTTCTGGTCGAACCGGCGCGGGTGCTTGCCGGCGTAGCGCAGGCGGCGGCGATGCGGCGGGGCGGGCTCGTCGCTCACAACTCGTTGTACTTGGCGTTCGAGCCTCGCGCCTTATCGACCGGGTAGCGTGCTTCGTTGCGGGCCAGCTTGGCGCGCATGGCGGACGCGAGGTCGATCCCGGAGTTGTCGGCCAGCTCAAACAGGAGGATGGCCACGTCGGCGATTTCATCCTCGATGGCGGCCCGCCGTTCGATCATGCGGCGTTCCGACTGCTCGGGGTTCTGCCACACGAAGTGCTGGAGCAGTTCGCCGGCCTCGGCCGTGATGGCCACGGCGAGTTCCTTGGGGTTGTGGAACTGCCGCCAGTCGCGCGCGTCGCGAAAGGCGCGAATCTCGGCCGTCAATTCGTCAATAGTCGGAGGCATGCGGACATCGTAGCCGCAGGGCGGCGCAACAGGCAATGCGCGTCGGCGGCGGCGTCCCTCCGCTCAACGATGGCGTTCGCCGCCGGACGCAGCGCCAGCGCCGGCCCGCAGCGCCGCCGCCATGCCCGCCACGCCAACCGCAAATGCAATCAGGGTGATGGGCGGCATGTACCCCGGCCACGTCGCAGGCGCCAGCCAGCTGCCGTAGCCATTGAGGCCCGCGTGGATGCCGGTGATGAGGCCGACCACGCCCAGGCTGCGCACGGTTGCCGGCCAGGAGACGGACGGCCGTGACCTCAGGTAGAGGCCGGATGCCGCCACCACTCCGATCAAAAGGGAGACGCCCGACGGCCAGTTGAGCTTGCCATCCACGAAGAAGGCGGGGAAGTAGGCGGGAGACAAAATGGCCAGCGAGAGTCCTGCATGCACCAGCGCGAGCCGCCGGGCATGGGAGAGCAAACCCGACGCCGATTCGTCCGGGCCGACGCGAGCGCGCAGGATCCATGTCAGAAGAAGGAGCAGGCTGGCGAGCGCGAGGGCCTTGTTCACGACATACACGGGCCAGTCGCTCCAGGGCACTCCCTTGAAGACGTTGTAGCGGACGGTGGCATACGTGAGCGACATGCACGTGATCGCCCACGTCGCCCTCGAGTGCTTGCTCATCCGGTGAAGTTGGACCGGGGTGAACGTCATTCGGGTGGTCCTGTGTGAGTACTGGCGCCGCTGCCGCTGCGCGCAACAGGCAATGCGCGCCGGCTGGAGCTACCGCACCGCGATCATCTGGATCTCGACGGCTGCGCCCAGATTGAGCCCGGCCACCTGGACGGTCGCGCGGGCGGGCGGGTCGGTCGGGAAGAACTCCCGATAGACGGCGTTGAACTTCTGGAAATCCTTGAAATCCGAAATGAACGCCGTCACCGAGACCACGTTCCGGAAGTCCATCCCTGCGGCCCTGAGGACCTCGCCCAGATTCACGAGCGCCTGACGCGTCTCAGCGTCGATCCCGCCCGGCACCAGCGTGGCCGTGACGGGGTCTCTCCCGAGTTGGCCGGAGAGATACAGCGTGTCGCCGGCCAGGATACCTGGGCTGTAGGGGAGGCCCGTGTTCGGGAACCTGTCCGGTCGGACGACGCGGCGCGCCGCCTGCGGCGGCGAAGGCTGATGGATGACCTGCTGCCCGGCCGCACTTGCGCGCCACGACGTGCCGATGAAAACGGCTGTGGCTGCAACCAGAAGAACACACGTCACGGTGAAGCGTCGCATGGCGTACCTCCGAACCACGCAACGCCGGCCGTCAGTAGCCGGCGGCGTGAAGGGCGTTGACGACGCGGGTTTCGGCGCGCCCGATATGCAGCAGCATCAGGGCACGCGCGCGATCCGGATCGTGATTGCGCACCGCGCTGACGACCTCGACGTGCTCATCGGTGGACGCCTTGGCGTCGATGCCCACTTCGAGGCCCAGGTACAGCGGGCGCTGGTGATGATCCAACGCCGCCATGACCGTCGAGATGAGTTGGCTGTTATGGGTGCACCGCACCAGCGCCAGGTGAAAGGCGCTGTTGTTCCTGAGATAGGACACGTAGGTCTGCTCGTCGCCGAGGGTGTACTCGAGCGTCGTCCTGGCCGCGAGCTCCTCGATGTCTTCCGGGGTGGCTCGCATCGCCGACAGCGCCGCCGCTTCCGACTCGACAATGCGACGCAGCTCGCACAACTCCCGGAAGTCCGCGACGGTCAGCGGGGCGATGACGTAGCCCCGGTACGGCCTGAGGACCACGAGTCCTTCGAGCGCCAGGCGATTCAGGGCCTCCCGCAGCGGCGTGCGCGAGATCCCCATCTCGGTGCACAGGTCCTTTTCGACGACCCGGAGTCCCGGCAGCATCGCACAGGTGAGCACGCGGTGCTTGATTGTCGCGTAGACACGGTCGGAGATTGCGGCGGGGCTGGAGACCGTCGGATCGAGTTCGATGAGGGAGAGCGGGCGGCCGGTACGAATCATCAACAGATATATTGTAGACAATAAACACGAAGAATGCGGCCTGAATTCGCCAGTATTGAGCTGCTTGCGAGAGCATTGTATATCGTATACAATCCAGTCGCCTTGTCGGTCCCTGGTGGTCTTCGGCCATTCCATGCGCCTTTTCGAAAGGGGCCGGGACGACAGGCTGTGGCGCACCCCGTCCGGTGCGAGGTCGCGGGGAATGGCCACCTCGCCCGTCAGAAGGAGAAGTCATGAACCGTCTGGTTGCCGGTGTGCTTCTGTTCGTCATGGTCCTGGGCGTCTCGGTCGCCTCGGCCCAGATTGCCGCGGTCGGAACCGTTCGCGGCTACGTGAAGGATCAGCAGGGGGGCGTGCTCCCAGGGGTCACGATCACCGCGACCAGTCCGACTGTGCCTACGCCGTCCACGACGGTGAGTGACGACAAGGGCTTCTATCGGTTGCTGAATCTCCTGCCGGGCGACTACGCCATCACCGCCGAGCTCCAGGGATTCTCCAAGTTCGTGCGGCGGCCTGTCGAGGTCCGAGCCGGCTTGAACATCTCCGTTGATGTCCCCATGGCCATCGGCGGCGTCGAGCAGACCGTCGAGGTCGTCGCGGAAACGCCGCTCCTCGAGGTGCAACGGGCCACGCCGTCGGTGAACATCAGCGGACAGCTCCAGAAGAGCCTGCCGCTGACATCACGCAGCCAGTTCGCAGACTTCCTGGAAGTCACTCCCGGCATCGCCGCACGGGCCGGCGACGCAACGGGCGGCGGCCAGATCTACATGATGCGCGGCGGCGAGCTCGAGAACCACGTCATTCAGCTCGACGGCGCCGACATGGGTTCGTTCAGGCAGAACCGGGTCGACCGCCTGCTCACGTTCAACACGGACGCCGTCAGCGACGTGCAGGTCACCACCGGCACGGTGGACGCCTCCACGCCGCTCGGCTCTGGCGCGGTCATCAACGTGTCGACCAAGTCGGGCACCGACCGCTTCAAGGGCATCCTCGGCGCGATCTACACGCCGGAAGCGTGGAACGGCAACAACGCCGGCGCCGGCACCGTCCGCTTCAACGAGATTGTTCAGCCCGACGTGTCGCTGGGCGGGCCTATCATGCGAGGCAAGCTCTGGTTCTTCGGCGCCTACCGCTACACCCGTCAGTACTCGGGCCTGGGCCGCACGGCGGCGCAGGTGGCCCTGCTGACGGCCCTGGAGCCCGGGTTCGAGCCGTTCAACAACTCCGTGCTCTCCAACAACTACTACGTGAAGGCCACCGGCCAGATCTCGCCGAAGCACCAGTGGACGGCCTTCTACGAGAACGACGTGCACCCGGAGGGCGGAGATCTCGAGTGGTACGCCGAAAGACTCGCGGTCACCTCAGCCGGCGGAACCGGCGTCGGCGCCCGGATGCAATCCGTCTGGGGAAGCTCGCTGACGTCGCGCTTCATGGTGTCCTACAACAACAAGACGACCAATTCGTCCTGGGCCACCTTTGACGGCTACATCCACGATGGCCCGTCCCGCTCGGTCAACGCGGGGACGTTCATCTCCAGCGGCCGCATCACGGGAACGGGTGAGATCGCCCTCCTCAATAACGTCTCGTCGTTTGGCATCTCGCCGGCGTCGAAAAAGACCGTCCAGGGCGACCTGACCTACTACAAGTCCGGCTTCCTGGGATCGCACGAACTGCAGACCGGCGGCTACCTGCAACTGCTCAACGGCTCCGACGAAATCCTGTACCCGAATAACGGCTTTGCCGCGGAGGACGTGGTGCTGCGCGACCCGAACAACCCGGGCGCCGGCTATGTGCCGTTCCGCCGGCAGGTGTTCAGCATCCCGACGATGAAGCAAGACAAGACCGTCGCCACAGACATCGGGATGTACGTGCAGGACGCCTGGAAGCCGATGCCGCGACTCACGGTGAACCTCGGCGTCCGCCTCGACTGGATCAAGGCGACCGAAGAGATCTTCAACGTGCAATTGCAGAAAGCGTGGCACGTGGGGCCGCGACTCGGTGCCACATGGGTCCTGACCGCCGACGGGAAGAACGTCGTCCGGGCCAGCTACGCACGTGTCCACGAGATGCCCATGCCGCGCAACCTCGGCAGCGTCGGAGCGGCGTCGTCGACCGTCACGAACTCCTACGACAACAACCTCGACGGCGTGTTTGAAACCGTCCTGGTCACCCCGGGCAGCACCGCGGCGCAGTCCGACCGGTACCCCGACCCCAACCATCACCAGCCGTTCATCGACGAGTTCACCACCGGTTACTCACGCCAGTTGCCGGGTGGTGTGACGGCCAGTGTCAACTACGCCCACCGCGAGTACAAGGACCTTCCCGCGCTGGTCGAGACCAACGGGATCTACGACGGCAAGGTGTTCAAGGGCTACAAGGACGTCAATTTCAACCAGATCTACGCGATCACCAACAACATCTGGAACCGGTACGTCTACGATGGGATTTCGCTGAGCGCGAGCAAGCGCAGCCGGCAGTTCCAGCTGATCGGCGCCTACACGCGGGCCTGGCAGCACACGGCAGGCACGTGGCAGCCGAACGACCCCGCGTCGTTCATCCAGCCGGACGCCTTTGCCAACGACAAGGGCATCGGCAGCATCCGCGGCAACCAGAACAACAGCCTCTCCGGAACTGCGGACACGCGGAGCCCGTCGTGGCAGAAGCACAACTTCCGGATCGGCAGCACGTACTTCACGCCGTGGAACATCACCCTGGCCATCAACTACTCCTTCCAGTCCGGCGCGTACTCGGGCCCGGTCGTGACGAAAATTGCCGCGTCGGATCCGCAGTTCGGCCCGGCCACGGTGACGCTCTCGAACGGCCGCGTCGTCTCGAACCCGCTCGCCACCACGATCCGCTTTGCGGGACCCACCCGCGGCGACCAGCAGATCTCGCTGCTGTCCCTCCAGTTGCTGAACTTCAAGGTGGGATACAACTTCCACCTGGCGCAGGACCGCCAGATCCAGCTGGCGCTGGACGTGTTCAACATCGCGAACCGGGGCGCCTACGAGCAGTGGGCATCCAACGCGAACCAGTTGTACAGTCCCAACTACGGGCTGGGCCGCGCCCAGCAGTTCCCGAGAGTCTTTCAGGCCTCGGTGCGCTTCGTGTTCTAGCGCGAGGGGGTTCGATTGCGCCGGCGCGAGGTCGCCGGCCGATTGCGTGAAGTCCAAGGAGACGCCATGAAAGCCGTGCGGCTGTCGGTTCTGCTCATGATGTGCTGCGCCATCATCCCGCTGTCCGGGCAGCCGGCTCCGGTGACCGTGACCCACGGTCCAATTCTGGGCCGGCTCGGCTCCTCCGAGATTGGCGTCTGGGTGCGCACCTCGCGCCCCGGGACCTTCCGCGTCCGGTACGGGCTCGACGCCAAGACGCTCGACGGGCTGTCTGCTCCGGGCACGACGACGATCGCCCACGACAGCACCGGCTGGGTGCTCGTGCAGGGCCTGACGCCCAACACCAAGTACTACTACCAGGTCGTCGCCGGGGACGCGGCGCCGCCGGTCACACCTGACGGATCGTTTCTGACCTTGCCGCTCGCCGAGGCGTATCGCAACGCGCAGCACAATCCGAAAGGTCTCTTCAATTTCCGCTTCGAGTTCGGCACCGGGAACAACCAGCGACCCGCCGGCGAGGGGCCGTGGCCGCCGGCCTTCAAGACCATGCTGGAGCACCTCCAGGACAAGGTCTACTTCCACATCCAGAACGGCGATTTCATCTACGAAGAGAAGCGCGACTACCGCGTCGAGGAATGGCTCGGCCAGGTGGGTCTGACGGCCGACCAGGCGCCGCGGATCGTGAACCTGGCCCCGGGCATCGTCGGCGTCTGGGAGAACTACAAGCTGTACCTCGAGCGCGGCAAGGCGCTGGCCGCCTGGCATCGCAATGTGCCGGCATTCTTCACGTTCGACGACCACGAGATTCTCGACAACGTCGATGGGACCAGCGCAGTCGGCCGGCGCAACCGGAGAGCGGTGTTCCGCGACATCGGCGCCGAGGCGTGGTACGACTACGTCGGCTGGGCCAATCCCATCCCGCCCGGGGCCATCCAGTTCGGTCAGGCCCAACTCAAGGCGGGCAGCGACATCCTGACGGATTCGCAGGCGGATTTCTCCACGCTCGCGTCCGACTTCCGGGAACCTGGTGAGTTGCACGTGAACTGGGGCGGCGTCGCGGCCGGCGTGCCGGAGCGGGACCTGGCCAACCTGCCCGGCGTCGCCGGTGATCCCAACGCGAACGTCTATCAGATCATCGAACGGCTCGACGCCCACCGGTTGCGCGTCAAGCCCGCGGCGAAGGCTGATGGCGTGGCGACCTACAGCATCGCGCGCAAGTCCTACCACGATCAGCGCGTGGGGAACGCCCACTTCTTCTATCTGGACACCCGCAGCTACAGAGGGCTGAGCGATACGTCGCATGCGAACCGGCCCGACCTGACCATGCTGGGTCCGGCCCAGAAGGCGTGGCTGATGGACCGGATGAAGAAGAGCGACGCGGACTTCTTCTTCGTCATCTCGCAAGTCACGTTCATGATTCCGCATGTCGGCGGAACACCGACGGCCGGCACCGGTGAGGCCAATGCAGGCGCGGCCCCGACACACGACGAGGCATGGACGGGGTTCGTCACCGAACGCGAAGAGCTGATCAGGTTCTGGGAATCGCTCGGCAAGCACGTGTTCGTGCTGACCGGAGACGTCCACAACAGCTTTTCGGTGAAGGTCACCGATCGGATCTGGGAGCTAGCCTCCGGTCCGCACAACTCGCGGAATCACCGGGCGGACGCCGAGGGCAATCCACCGCCCAACGGCACGTTCGATTCGTCCGGGCGGAAATGCGAGATCCGGTGGTCGAGCTACTTCCTGCCCGACGTCCCGGCGGAGTTGGTCCGGCAGCCGATCTACACCGTGGTGCAGGTCAACAACGTGTTCGACAACCGGCTCGAGGCCAAGACACCTCGCTGGGTCTCGTACCCGCATCCCCAGGTGATCGTCCAGTTCTTCGACGGTTTCTCCGGCGACCTGCTCTACGCGGAGTCGATCCTGGTCAACCGGTGAGGCCCGACTCCAGGTCGCCGTCCGTGCGTCCGCCGCTTCGTGGAGACCACGCAATGTCCCGAAAATGGCTTCTGACGCTCGTCGTCTCGTGCCTGGTGACCGCCATGCCCGGGCTCGGCTACGCTCAGCCCGCGCCCGGTCCCGCGCCTGGCACGATCGTCCTCCACACGGAGCGTATCCCGCTCGCGGCCGGCGGATTCGCCGAGGCCGAACGGGGCACCATGTACGTCCCGGTGAACCGTTCCAACACGGCAAGCGGCGTCCTCGCGCTCGAGATCTACCGCTTCAAGGCCAACGCGAGCGCGACGAAGGGAACGCCGCCCGTGTTCCTCCTGCATGGGGGGCCGAGCTTTCTCGGGCTGGCCGAGAGACTCGCGCGGTCCGGTTTCTACGAATCCGATATCGTGCCGTTCAGGGAGATCGCCGATCTCGTGGTTGTCAGCCAACGCGGCATCGGCCCATCCAAGCCCACGACGCTCTGCGACCGTCCGCCGGCGCTTCCGCTGGACGCGCCGGTCAGCCCGGAGGCCGCCGCCGCCAGCTTCCGGCAGATGTCCGCCGCGTGCAAAGCGTATTGGGATGGCCAGGGACTCGATCTGCGCGGCTTCACCGTGGTCGAGGCGGCCGCCGACGTCAACGACGTACGGCGCGCACTGGGCTACGACACGATCACCCTGTGGGGGGCCAGCTTCGGCTCCCATTGGGGTATGGCGATCATGCGCTTCCACCCGGGCATTGTGGCGCGCGCGGTCCTGTTCGGGATGGAAGGACCCGACCACACGTACGACATGCCGAGCGCCGTGCTGGGATCGCTGTCGAGGATGGCGGCCGCCGCCGACCAGGCCCCGGCCCTGAAAGGGATGATCCCCGAGGGTGGCCTGCTCAAGGCGTTCAAGACCGTCATCGATCGCGTCGAGAAGGCACCCGTCAAGGTGACGGTCACCAATCCGGCGACTGGCCGGCCCCAGGTCGTGGTCTTCGACGCGTGGCGCGTGCGGCAGCTGGCGATGGGCTATTCCGGCCGCGTGGCTTCGCGGCGTGGCATGCAGACGTGGCCCGCGGATGTGCTGGCCCTCTACAGGGGGGACTTTGCCCAGGCGGCGTTGTCGTTGGTCGCTCCAGACGAAGGCTACCGGACGGCGAGCTACTTCATGCTGGACTGCGGATCCGGCATCAGTCCGGCCCGCGAGGCGACACTCAATGCGGATCCGGCGGTCGCGGTACTCGGCGAGGTAAACCTGGATTACCAGGCGGGTTGCCCGATCTGGCACAGCAACCTTGGCAACGAGTTCCGGAAGAACTTCGACACCAGCATCCCGGCCGTGATCGCGTATGGAACCTGGGACGTGTCGACTCCGCAGGAGAACGCGCTCGAGCTGGCGCCGTTCTTCAAGAAGCATACGCTGGTCAAAGTGGTCGGTGGGTCGCACGGTTCTCTCGGCGATGGGATGAGGGCCTCGGCCAGTTTCCGCAAGGCCGTCATGAAGTTCGCGCAGACCGGCGACATGTCCGACGTGCCGGCACAGGTGGACTTGCCCGTCATCGAATGGGTCGTCCCGAAGGCCAAGTAGGTTTCCCACGGGAGTGTTCGCCTGATCTGCAGGAGACTTGATAATGGATAAGGTTCACCAGGCGGGTATCTTCTCGTCCACGTTGATGGAGGACGTCAGAAGCCAATTCGCCTATGTCGACTGGGACCCCTACTCGGGACAGCGGATCTTCTTCGATGCCGCCTCAGGATCATGCCGTCCGTACCGGGTCATCGACGCGGTGGCCCGGGAGACGTGTCTGCCAGACCAGCAGGGACGCGCCAATCCCGGCTCTGGCCACGCCGTGGAGGTGACCGCGAAAGGCATCGACGATCTGATGCTGTTCTTCGGCGCGAAGTCCGGGCACATCATCCCGGGCTGGAGCAGCAGTCACGTCATCTATCGCATCACCGACGCGGTGCTCTCGTCGGTCCCGGGGACGAACGTCGTCACCACGGGCCTCGATCACGCGTCGGTCCGGAGCGCGCTTGCGCAATTCGCCGCGACCTACGGGAAGACCGAGCGCATCGCGGAGCCGAACCGCGAGACCGCGTCGGTCGAACTGAACCGCATCCTCGAACTCATCGATCGCGACACGTGTTTTCTCGCCGTGACCCACACCTCGAACGTCACGGGCGAGGTGTACGACGTCCAGGAGATCGTCCGGGAAGCGCGCAAGATCAAGCCCGACCTGTTCATCATGATCGACGGCGTCCAGTACTCGCCGTCAGGGCTGATCGACGTCGAAGCGTTTGGCGCCGATGCCTACGTCATCGCCCCGTACAAGAACTACGGCATCAAAGGCTGCGGGTACGCGCACGCGTCGGACAGGCTGGCA
>Ga0315276_10005807_pt1 | contig 11393 bp, 11 predicted proteins | sample YL17G05_0_MG_FD_204542 | JGI IMG/M metagenome (GOLD analysis project Ga0315276, IMG submission 204542) | Sediment microbial communities from Yellowstone Lake, YNP, Wyoming, USA - YL17G05_0 | ecosystem: Environmental > Aquatic > Freshwater > Lake > Sediment | place: USA: Wyoming | collected... | reverse complement strand
CTGCAGGAGCAGGAGATACTGCTGCAAACGCGTTAGGTGCAGGAATCGTGAACCCTGGGATGCTCTTCGATGTGGCAGGCACAGCATCAGTCCTGGCGGGATGTACCAATAAATTTGTGGCTGATACAAAAAACCGGGCGTTGATCACCATGCGCTCGGTCATCCCAGGGTTATGGAATCCGCTCGCATACATTGGCGGTGGAGGACTTGCACTTCGTTGGTTCCGCGATCAATTTTACAATCAAGCCCGCGGTAAGAGTCTGCCAATTTCCGATGAGGACCTTTATCCGCGCATGATCTCGCTGGCAGATACGATCACACCTGGTTCCGAAGGGCTCTTCTTTTCGCCACACCTTGGGGGGCGTATTTGCCCTTCAAGCCCGGATATGCGGGGGGCATGGATCGGCGTGTCCTGGTCTCATACCCAGGCTCATTTTGCGCGTTCCATTTTAGAAAGCATCGCCTATGAATATGCTTATTATTTGAATATTTTAAAGGAGTCATTACCTGAATTGGTGCTGGTGGAAGCCCGTGTCGTCGGGGGCGGAGCCCGGAGTGAAATCTGGAATCAAATCAAGGCTGACGTTCTTGATGTCCCATATCAAAGGTTAATGGGCAACGAGTTTGGTGCCTGGGGTGCGGCCATGATCGCAGGTAAAGCAGCTGGATTGATCACGGATTTAACCTCCCATGCTGAGCAAACTGCCCTTGTGAATGGAAAACCATTCTATCCACGCAAAGAAAACCATACGGTTTATATCCCCTTGATAGAAAAGTATATTCGGCTGGAACAAACCCTAAACCAGTTTTATCGATCTTAATCCCAAAGCTTCCAGTCAGGATCAATCGTTTATTTTTAGAGGAATTATTGATGAAAAAACAAATTCGTATTTGTATGATAGGCGGTGGCAGAGTGGGTAAAAACCATTCTCGTGCACTCACCCGCTACGTCCCCGGTGGAAAAATAGTCGCCCTCGTTGAAACAATCACCCAGGTCCGTGAAGAAACCGCTCTCGAATTCGGGATTGAGCACCAATTCGATACACTTGAAGCAGCCCTAGATAAAGTTGAATTTGATGCGGTGGTCATTACCACTCCCACCCCCACCCATTTACCGATCACTTCCCTCGCAGCTGAAAATAAAAAACATGTGTTCCTGGAAAAACCGATGGCATTAAATTTGCGGGAATGTGATGAGATCATTAAAGTAGTTGATCGGCACTCGGTTTTTCTACAATTGGGCTTTATGCGCCGGTTTGACCCCGAGTTCGTTGCCGCTGCAGAGCGTATCGAAGCAGGGGAAATTGGCCGGCCCATGATGATCAAAACCAACACACATGGTCCCGGTCTCCCACCTGCCTGGGCGCGCGACCTGCGCTCCTCAAATGGCATGCTGGCAGAGGTCAACAGCCATGATTGGGATACGCTGCGCTGGTTTATGGGATCAAATCTGGAAAGAGTCTATACCGAGGTGGCGAATTTCAAAGGAGCGGCCAATAATGTAGATACCCCCAATTTCTACGACAATGCCATCGTTAATGTTAAATTCGAAAGCGGTGGTTTAGGGATGATCTCAGGGATATGCCCCTGCGGTTACGGGTATGACGCACGGGTTGAGATTGTGGGTGAAAAAGGGATCATGCAAATTGGCGAGCTTCAAGGACAATCTATTCTGGTATGCACCAACCGGGACCAGGGATTGATTGCACCGATCTTTCGAACCTGGCCAGAACGCTTCAAATGGGCATATATCAATGAATTGGAACACTTTGTCACCTGTATCCAAAACGATACTCCTCCACGAGCAGGAGGCATCGAGGGACGATGGGCTGTGGCGGGTGTTTTAGCTGGGACTAAATCCTTCCTGGAACAGCGTCCTGTCTATTTGAAAGAAATTCTTGATGCATGATCTTCAAAGTAAGGAAGGGAATATGCTGGCAGCTGTCTATCATGGCCCGAACGACTTACGTATAGAAAACGTGCCAATTCCTGAAATTGGAAATGGTGAAATCCTGGTTAAAGTGATCAGCGCCAGCATCTGTGGGACTGATTTGCGGATTTATCATGGAAACCATCGCATGTATTCGCCTGGAACCGTGCGTATCCCAGGGCATGAAGTGGTTGGGACGATAGCAAAAATCGGTGCAGAGGTTGATAGCTATTCAATTGGTCAACGCGTATTTTGTGCACCCAACACCGGGTGTGGGCACTGTAAGCAATGTATCACTGGAAACAATAACCTTTGCGCCAACTATGATGCCATCGGTGTAACCACAGACGGCGGTTTTGCAGAATTTGTATGCATACCAGCCAACTCGGTGAGACAAGGCAATGTGATACCGATCAGCGATTCAATTGATCCAGCAGTAGCGGCTTTGATGGAACCCTTCGCGTGTGTGCTCAGAGGTCAGAATGCGCTGCACATTGCTACTGGTGAGGTTGTCTTAATTATGGGTGCAGGCCCTATTGGTGTGATGCATATCAAGCTTGCCAAAGCACGCGGCGCAGGGCGTATCATCGTCAGCGAACCCATTCCAGAAAGAGCTGCTCAAGCCAGCCGGATGGGAGCCAACCAGGTGGTTGACCCTACTTCAGAAGATCTTAAGCAGATACTGCTCGAAGAAAGCCAGGGGCGTGGTGCAGATGCGATCATCGTTGCTGCACCTGTTCATGCTGCCCAGGAGAGTACCCTCGAGCTTGCAGCCATAGGTGGGAGGATTAATTTTTTTGGTGGGTTACCCAAAGACCGCCCTACGATCAATATTAATTCCAACCTGGTGCACTACAAAGAATTGGTGATCACGGGTACCACAGCTTGCAGTACAGCTGATTGCTGGCAAGCAGTTCAAATTATCAACTCAGGTTTTATCGATTTGTCCGATGTTGTCAGCCAGCGTTTCCCATTGAAAGACGCAGTGATTGCCTTTGCCGCGGCTGAAGACCGTAAATCATTAAAAATCGTGCTAGAACCTTAAAATCCATGGCGATATCCCTACCTCCCAATGCGCTGCGACCGGTCATGACCGTACTGGGACCTGTCCCGTATAATTGTTTGGGAATTACAGATGCACATAATCATGTATGGATCGAGGCTATCCCAGAAGCGGCTCAAGACATCCCAGTTCTAGATCAGTTCGAGCTTATCTTAAAAGAATTAATCGAATATCATAAAACGGGTGGTGAAACACTCCTGGATTGTCAGCCAGGCGGATGCGGCCGGGACGGAAAGAAGTTAGTGGCGCTTTCAAAGTTATCCAAAGTGGATATCCTTGCCTGTACCGGGTTCCACCGGAAAAAGTATTACCCGCAAGATTATTGGTTTTGGGGAGCGAGCGCCCAAAAAGTATGTGATTACTTGTGTTCAGAATTGGAAAGTGGGCTGATTGAGACAATGAATACACCGTCCCCTGTCAAGGCAGGCTTCATCAAAATAGCTCTCGAATCTACCTGGGCAGAATGCCCTCAGCCAGCCTTGGAGGGTGCTGCTTCTGCTGCATATAAAACAAAAGCATTACTTGAAATTCATACGGAAAAAGGTACCCTGGCGGAGAAAGCCTGCATTTATTTTATGGATAAGGGTGTGCTGCCGAACCAGTTGGTAATGTGCCATATGGATAAAAGACCAGATATCAGCTTGCATATGGCGCTTGCCAATTTGGGGGTGTTGCTCGAATATGATACATTCTATCGACCAAAGTACCGCCCGACTTCCAACTTATGGCCGCTGATCGAAAGAATGGTAAGTGAAGGATTATCAGCCCGCATAGCCCTCGCCACCGATATGGCGGAAGCCGCTCTTTACCGCTATATTGGTGGTGGTCCGGGTTTGTCAAGTCTGCCAGGTGAAATACAGGCACAATTGAAAGTAAGAGGAATCACGGAAATCGCCCGAAAGCAAATGCTGGGTGGTAATATTGCCCGCCGGTTGGCTGGGATAAATCAAACCAATTAGGAGAATGAGATGGTCGACTTACCCTTTGCGTTCACGCTCCCCATGCCCCAGGTCGTTCCTTCCAGGGTGGATAACCATATCGAAAGGCGCTTATCCGCTCTGCGGGGCCAATTTTATGATCAAGACACTTATCATAAAATGCTATCCCTTGAAGATCAATTGATCTACGAAGTATATGAAATTAAACGACCCGAAGTCGTTGGTGAATTACTAATGGGTATTTCAATCGTTCATCCAGGAAAGGTGGGAAGGGAATTCTTTATGACCAAGGGGCATTTCCACTTAGTCCTTGAGACTTCGGAAATCTATTATTGCTTGCGTGGCGAAGGCTTCATGGTGATGGAAACACCGGAAGGCGATACTTCGGTCGAAGCCCTATCTCCTGGGAAAGTGCTTTACGTACCTCCACGCTGGGCGCATAGATCTGTATGCACCTCGCGACAGGAAGACCTGGTGACCTTCTTTGCTTATCCCGCAAATGCAGGTCATGATTATGGAACCATCGAAAGGCAGGGTTTTCGAAAGTTGGTGTTGGATGGGGACAATGGCCCCGAAATTGTTGATAACCCACGCTGCCAGTGATCTGGAGAGATTATGGAACTGAAAGAATGCCGCCTGCTGGTCACGCCTACCTCGTATGGCAAGAACGATCTTCGCCTTAAGACAGAACTGGAAGCTCAAGTTGGTGAAGTGATATACAACCCATCCGGGAAGCCTCTTCTGTCAAACGAGGTTGCGCAATTATTGCCCGGAATCGATGGCTACATCGCTGGGTTGGATGCCATCGATGCAAATGCGTTAAAAACGGCTGACCGGCTAAAAGTGATTTGCCGTTACGGGGTCGGTGTTGATAATGTAGATCTGAATATTGCAAGGGCAAAAGGGATCATTGTGACCAATACACCGGGTGCCAATTCAGTTTCGGTGGCAGAACTCGCCCTTGGATTGATCCTGGCATTAGCCCGCCAGATCCCAGAAGCGGTTGATGCGGTGCATCAAGGTAAATGGCCTCGTTATTCAGGGATCAGCCTTGAAGGCAAATCCATTGGGATCCTGGGGTTGGGTGCGATTGGTAAACAGCTTGCCCGCCGTCTCAAAGGATTTGACTGTAACATATTAGCCTTTGACCCTTATGCTGATGCTGGATTTACAAAAGAAAACCAGGTTGTACTAACTTCAATGGAGGGTGTGATCGAAAAATCAGACTTTCTCAGTTTGCATCTTCCGCTTTTACCTGAGACGCGTGGCCTTGTGAACGAGACCTTTTTGAAAAGGATGAAAAAAGGATCTTTTCTGATCAATACTTCGCGCGGAGAGGTTGTGGACGAAGACGCATTGTTGGCAGCATTACAAAGTGGTCAACTGAAAGGAGCGGGGTTGGATGCATTTGTTGTCGAACCACCAGACCCCAAGAACCCGCTCTTGAATCTCCCACAGGTAATAGCCACACCTCATCTAGGCGCTCAAACGGATGGCGCTACCAGCAACATGGGTTGGTTTGCGATGAGGGATTGTCTGGCAGTGCTAAAGAATGAATTACCAACCTATAGGGTAGCTTAGCCATCTCTAACGATGGAATTTTATTGGAGGAACAATGAATAAAGTAGATGTTTTAGAGAAAGTAAAGGACCTGGGTCTGTTAGCTGTGATCCGTGGCCCGTCTGCTGAACTAACTGTCAAAATGGTGGAAGCCCTGGTTGCTGGCGGGGTATTAGGCATCGAGATCACCTACAGCACCCCCAATGCAGAAGATGTGGTTCGCACACTCTCAAAGATGCTTGGCAATGGTATCGTGCTTGGCATGGGCACCCTGACCAAACCCGAGCAGGCTTTTTCAGCCAGGGAGGCAGGTGCAAATTTCATTGTCAGCCCGGTCTGTGAAGCGAATTTGATAAAAAGCATGGTTGAAAGCGGATTATTGACCATGGCCGGGGCGCTCACCCCAACCGAGGTGTTACATGCTTACAACCTGGGTGCAGATGTGATAAAAATCTTCCCGGGCTCCCTGGGTGGGCCTGCCTATATAAAAGCACTTAAAGGTCCTTTCCCTTATATCCCGATGATGCCTACGGGTGGGGTAAGTGCCAATAATGTTGCAGAGTGGTTCTCAACCGGGGTTGTGGCAGTCGGCGCAGGCAGTGAGCTTTGCCCGCCACAACTGGCAAAGGAAGGGAAATTTGATGAAATTACCAAACGGGCGGCGGAGTTTGTGCAAGTTGTGAAATCCGCTCGAGGATAGATACCCTTTATTGAGAGAGATTATTATGAGTAATGAAAATTATCCTGTAGTAACAAAATCGGTTCCGACTTTTTACTTCATTGGGGTGACCACTGGCAAATCCTCGATCATGAAGGTTTTTCCACTATGGATGAAAGTACTGGGTCATGAAGAGGTCGTCATGGAAGGCGTGGATTGTAAAATTCATGATGACCCTCAGGTCTACCGCAGAGCTGTCGCCCAGATCAAATATGATCCCCTCTCGCTTGGCTCACTTGTAACCACCCATAAAATCGACCTGCTCACTGCCGCACGGGATATGTTTGACTATCTCGATCCATACGCTATCATCACCAGTGAAGTTTCCAGTATCTCCAAATTGGACGGGCGTTTGGAAGGACATGCCAAAGACCCCCTCACCTCCGGCGCCAGCCTGGACGCTATTATTGAAAAAGGTTATTTTGAGAAAACTCATGGGGACGTGCTGTGCTTTGGTGCAGGTGGTTCCGGTGTTGCCACACTGTTGCACCTGATCAATAAAAAAGACAAGGGTGACCGTCCAAAAAAATTCATGTTCGTAAACCGTTCCCAGGGTAGGTTGGACCATGCCAAAGAGATGGTAGGTGGTTTACACACGGATATAGAAATCGAATATATCTGCAATTCCGATCCCCTGGTCAACGATAAAATAATGGAGAAATTCCCACCCTACAGTATTATCATCAATGCCACCGGGATGGGCAAGGACACACCCGGTTCTCCGATCACCTGGCAGGGTAAATTTCCACTGAATAGTCTTGCTTGGGAATTCAACTACCGGGGAGAGCTGGATTTTTTACACCAGGCCCTTGCACAGGTTGAACCTCGTAAAGTGAAAGTTGAAGATGGTTGGCTATATTTTGTGCATGGCTGGACGCAGGTGGTTGCCCAGGTTCTACATTTTGACCTCACTCCAGCAGTGTTTGACCAGCTGAACCAGGCTGCTTCAACCGTCCGAGGAAAATAAACTGGCAGAATATATTATTATGAGCGAAAAAATCGAACGTGCAAACCAGCTTCACGAACAAGGGTATGGCTGTGCTCAGGCAGTGTTGACCGCATTTGCTGGCGATTTTGGATTGGAGGAAAACCTCTCCTTGAAACTGGCGACTGGGTTTGGCTCAGGAATGGGTCGCATGTGTGAGGTTTGCGGTGCGCTGACCGGCGCGTTCATGGTGATCGGCCTAAAGTATGGCAAGGAAAAGAGTGACGGTACTCGCTACGGAACGGAGACAGAGACAACCTATCGCCTGGTTGCCGATCTGGCAAGAAAATTCCAGGATAAGAACGGCTCAATTTACTGCCGGGAGCTGATCGGATACAACTTGATGGACCCTACAGAAAGAGCAAAAGTGGTGGAGCTGGGATTATTCAAGACGACTTGCAGAAAATGTATCCTGGACGCAGTGGAATTGCTTGAGGATATGCTTTAAATGGCAGGCTTTAAGAAAGGTGGCTTGGATATGAGTTTGACCGCAAATGACATTGCTAAGATGATTGATCTCTCTTGCGTTCGGACCACCTCCAATATGGCGGATATTGAAGAAATGGTGGATGCCGCATTTAAATATGACTTTGGGCAGGTCTCAGTCCTGCAGTGTTTCATCTCTTACACCAGGCAGCTGCTTAAAGGGTCGCCTAATATTCGTCTAATTGGGAATGTGAGTTTCCCCTCCGGCTCGGATTCTACTTCACTTAAAATCATCCAGGCAAAGGAGATGGTAGCCTCAAGTTGTGATGAAATCGACATGGTCATGAACATTGGCAGGCTACGCTCGGGTGAATGGAGTGAGGTGGAAGCAGACGTGCAGGCTGTCATCGAAACCGTCCATCCGATCCCGGTGAAAGTGATCATCGAAATTATGTACCTGACCCTGGAGGAGACGTCCCAGGCATGTGAAATCTGCCTGCGCACAGGAGCAGCATTCATAAAAACCGGGACCGGGTGGGCTAACCGAGGTACCACCGTGGAAGATGTGCGTTTGGTTAGATCATTGGTGGGTGACCGCATCAAGATCAAAGCCTCGGGCGGTATCCGTGACTTGAAAACATTAGTGGATATGTACAATGCCGGAGCAAGACGGTTTGGCGTGAATCTCAAAAGCGGAGTGAAAATTATAGAGGAATGTATATCATTGGGCTCAAAAGAAGAACGTTAACCCTCAGACACAAAAAACGGGTAAATCATGGATAAGAAAATCATCTCGTTCGACCTTGGAACCGGCGGAAATAAGGCATTCCTGTATGATCTGGAGGGCAACTGCCTGGCGAGTGCATTTGTTCCCTACAACACCCGCTACCCTCAGGTAGGCTGGCATGAACAACGCCCCCTGGACTGGTGGAATGCCGTGGTGGAAAGCACCCGCTTGCTGCTGAAATCCAACGCAGTGCATAAAGACGAAATTGCCTGCATTGGCATTTCGGGGCATAGCCTGGGTGCGGTTCCGGTGGATAAGGATGGAAACCTCCTGCGTGAGGAGACCCCGATCTGGTCTGATATACGCGCCCAGGAGGAAGTCGTGGATTTCTTCAGGCAGATTGATCCGGATGAATGGTACTTAACCACTGGGAATGGATTCCCGGCAGCCTGTTACACCGTGTTCAAAGTCATGTGGTACAAGAACCACGAACCTGAAATGTGGAAGAAAGTTCATAAGATCCTTGGAACCAAAGACTATATTAATTTTAAACTCACTGGTAAGATTCTGACGGATTTTTCCTATGCTTCTGGAACAGGCATCTATGACCTTAAAGGTTGGAAATACAGCCAGAAATTCATCACTGCCAGCGGTATCCCGGCGGAAGTGTGGTCGGAGATCGTTCCTTCAACGCAAATCCTCGGCAAAGTGCTACCTGAGGTAGCCAATCAGATGGGGTTAAGCAGTGATGTTCTGGTTGTGTGCGGTGGGGTAGATAACTCGTGTATGGCTTTGGGTGCAAAAAACATTCGAGACGGTCGAGTATATACTTCATTAGGATCTTCTGCATGGATCGCAGTCTCGTCCGAGCAGCCCGTGCTGGACAAGAAATATAAGCCGTATGTGTTCACGCACGTGATGCCAAATATGTTCACCTCCGCGGTGAGTATTTTCTCAGCAGGCACCTCATTTACCTGGGTCAAGGACAATATCTGCAGTGATTTGATCGCTGAAGCTGAGGCTGCCAACAAGGACATCTATCAGCTGATGAACCAGGCAGCAGAACAGGCTCCGTTGGGCTCGAACAGATTGCTGTTCAATCCCAGCCTGGCAGGAGGAACCTCACAGGATGCCAGCGTGCATATTCGTGGTGCTTATTTTGGACTGGACTTAAAACACGGCAAGCCCGAACTCATCCGGGCTGCCATGGAAGGCATTGCCATGAACCTGCGCCTGCGCCTGGATCTGCTGCGACAATATACCCGGCTGGAAGATGAGATCCTTTTTGTGGGCGGAGGCGCAAAAAGCCGCTTCTATCTGGGCATCTTTGCTGATGTGTTTAATACCCGCATCCTGAAAACGAATATCGATCAGGATGCCGCCGGGTTAGGTGCCGCCGCTCTTGCAGCTGTGGGATGCGGATTATGGCCGAGTTTTGATAAAATCGACAGTATCCATAAAACGATTGAAGTGGTTGAGCCAGATAAGCAGAACAACCTTAAATACGAAAAGTTGTTGCCAGTATTCGCCCTTGCAGCCGATTACCAGGCCAAAATTTGTGACGCACTGCGCGACGTTGAGTTATAGTTTCTTTTGATGATTGACATGCAGGATGGAGGTTTCTATAATCAATTATATTACCAGGATAACGATAAATAATTGTTACTGTTCCGAGCAATAAGATAGTAAACCAACCTAGCAAATCTGGATGACGACGGCATTAATCAAACTAAATCATTGAAAGGAAATCACAATATGAAAATCGGTTTATTCACGGCTACATTTCTGGATATGCAGATAGAAGAGGTTTTTAAGTTAGCTTCAGGCCTGGGTTACGGGGCTGTGGAAATGCCCGCATTTGCGAATAACCCGCACCTAGACATCGAAGAGATCGTCAAAGGTAAAAATGCGGATGCATTGAAGAAGCTGGTTAAATCCTATGGCTTGATCATCTCTGCGCTGGCCAATCACCCGGAGGGTCAGATCGTCCTTGGCCCGTATGGAAAAGATACCGACGGGATTTTCAAAGGCACCAAGGAAGAAAAAATCAAGTTCGGGACGGAACGGATGATCAAAACTGCTCAGGCAGCCAATGCGCTCGAAGTCCCTGTGGTTACCGGCTTTATCGGATGCGAGAACTTTGGCCGCTTCTTCCCCTGGCCATATTCAAAAGGCTGGTCGGATATGGAAGTGGAATTCGTTGAACGCTGGGGGAAAATCCTGGATAAATTCGGTGAATATGGCGTCAAATTTGCTCACGAGCCACACCCCAATGAGCTTGCCTATAATGTTGAAACTGCCATTCGGGCCGTTGAGCTGATGGGTGGCCGGAAAGAGTTCGGTTTCAACTTTGACCCCGCCAACCTGATCTATCTTGGCATCGATGTCGAGAACTTCATTGATGCATTGGCAGGTAAAATCTATCACGTACATGCGAAAGACGGTGAAGTTGTCGTCCATAACGTCCGCCGGTCTGGGGTGATCCCCCAGGGTGACTGGCAGCGCCTAGGCCGCGGTTTCCGCTTCAGGATCCCGGGTTGGGGTTCAGTGCCATGGAAAAAAGTGATCACCGAGCTTTCGCTGATTGGCTATGATTACGTCATGTCATACGAGCATGAAGATGTGACCATGAGCCGCAATGACGGCATCCACAAGACGATCGCTTATCTAAAGCCACTTTTGATCGAAAAGCCTTATGAAGGTCGCAACGACGTTTTATTCCAATAATTACTTATCCCAATTCAAGGAGTAATTTTTATGGTCAACATGATGAAAGCAGCTGTTTTTGAAAAAGTGGGTGTGATAAAAGTCAAAGAAGTTCCCGTGCCTGAGATCGGCGATAATGAGGTATTGATCAAAGTTAAATTAACGGGCATCTGCGGAACAGACTGGAGTATTTATAATGGCTGGTATTCCGCCGATAAGTTGCCTATGATCCCCGGGCATGAATTCTCTGGGGTGATCGCCAAAGTTGGTAAGAATGCCAAGGGTGTGATTGAGGGTGATCGGGTCACATGTGATATTAATATGAGCTGCGGGAAATGCT
>Ga0315276_10005806_pt1 | contig 11393 bp, 10 predicted proteins | sample YL17G05_0_MG_FD_204542 | JGI IMG/M metagenome (GOLD analysis project Ga0315276, IMG submission 204542) | Sediment microbial communities from Yellowstone Lake, YNP, Wyoming, USA - YL17G05_0 | ecosystem: Environmental > Aquatic > Freshwater > Lake > Sediment | place: USA: Wyoming | collected... | reverse complement strand
TTCCACCTTCTTTTCCTTAGTACAACCAAAAATTCCAATGGCCAGGCATAAAGCTATAAATATGAAGATCTTTTTGAAATGCATAGAGCGTCCTCCTTTCTTTGGTTAGTGGTTAGTAGAAATATTAGGCCTTTAGATCCAGCACTTCCTTTCCCATTTTTGCCAGCTTTTGGTAAATCCTGGTAAGAGGGCCTTCGAGGCTTCAGAAAAAAACTCGCAAAAACCTGTTCAGAGCTCTTTGCGGGTTTCTCTCAAGTCCAAAAAAGAACTCTTTGCAACTAAATTTACTTTTTTATATACTATTCTCTGCTAAAAGGCAAGAAAAATCGTTAATCTTCAGGAATGCCTCAGTTATGGGAGCAAGTGGTCGATCCGACAGGAATACTTCCAAAGCTTTATGAAGCGGATCGTTGAAGACCTTATGGGCAACGTTCCTTATCGCCTAAGTCAGCCTTTTAGAAGCCATTCATCTCACGTAGAGTGCACCATGAGGTAACCGCTATAAAGCTTTTCCAGTACTCCTGCCGGATCTCAAAAAACCCCGTAACTGAGGGATTTCAATCTTCAGTAATCCCTGGAGAAGGTTGACCCTGATGAAGTAAACAATTATTGGCTCGAATCCTCGAGATTATGGTAGAGTTCGCCCCTACTAACTTCAATTTTCTATTTGAAATGCGGACTTTGCCCATAGGGATCTCCGACACAGGCATATTCACTGTTGGAGGCAGCAAGTGAGGTAAGCCTATAGCACTTGATTTGCATTTGAAATGTTGTATTGCGGGGCGAAATTTAAAACTCACGATGACAGGAAGAAGGTGTTAGGAATATTTTAAACTTCCTATTCCATTAGAAGGAAAACATTACCGGATTAGAGCCTGGATTAAAGAACCTTGCTGGATCAGGATATTCCAGAAAAATGAAACGCCACTAATCTTTGACTTCTTTGCTTATGCCTATACAATGAGATATGAAGTGAAAGTATCAGGTGGAAACATGGGAGAATATTATTTAGCTATTCCCACCGCTCTTTTTGGGGTTTTTGACGCAGTCGTTTCTTGGCGGAAAGAATTCTCTTTTCCTCTTTCTTCCTTTCAATAACCCTCAACGGAACCGGAGTCGGTATCCGGCGTTTCCTCCGTTGATTCATTTTAATAAGACGCTCCTGAAGCCTTACAAAGGCAAGTTTTCGATTTTGTGCCTGAGATCGGTGTTCGGTTGCGATTACCGTAATACCAGAAGGTAGGTGTGTTAAGCGGACAGAGGTTTCTGTTTTATTCTTTCTTTGGCCGCCCGGACCACTCGATCGGTAGGTTTCGATGACTACCTGTTTTTTTAGGATTTCGAGGTCGGTGTCATACTTTTGCTGCATAAGAGGCCACCAATTTACTAATTATAAAATAAAGGGTTTAGGGATTCAGGAATTGAGGAATTAAGGGATTTAGGAATTGTGAGCTTTAGGAATAGATAGATTTGCAATTCTTTAATTCCTGAATTCCTAAATTCGCAATTCCTAATCTTCTTTTTTCTCATCGGCATGATGTTTGATCACTAAGGCATCCACCATAAAAATCACATCTTCAGCGATGTTTGTGGCATGGTCTGCAATTCGTTCCAGGCACCGGGATACGATCATCAAGTGCACTGCCCTTGTGGTGGTCTTTGGGTCCGAAATCATATAGGTGAGGAGTTCTCTGAAGACCTGGTCGTTTAACCCATCGACCAGATCATCCCTTTCGCAAACAGAACGGGCCAATTTGGAATCCCGGTTCACAAAAGCGTCCAGAACATCCTTGACCATCGACTGGGCAATCTCGGCCATTCGAGGGATATCGATATAAGGTTTCAGTTGGGGCTCTTGATTTAAAGAGACTGCGCGCTCCGCAATATTGACAGCCTGATCGCCTATCCGCTCCAGATCGGTGACCATCTTCATCGCTGAAGTGATGAATCGGAGGTCAACCGCCATCGGTTGCCTTAAAGCGAGAAGCTTCAAGCACATATCATCAATGGCGATTTCCAATTTATTAATTCGATCTTCGAACTCAAAAGTTTTCTGGGCCAACTGTGAATCTCTTTTGACCAGAGACTGAACAGCATCACGGATCCCTTCTTCAACCAGGGTTGCCATCTTCAGGAGGTTCTCCTTCAATTCCTCTAATTCTTTTTGAAAATGAGTTTCTCTAATCATCATCCTCTCCCTCTTCCCCTTACCCGCGCCGTCGCCAGAGCAGCCATGGCGCGTCGGCGACTTCCCCTCTTCCCCGTAGGGGAGAAAGAAGGGGTGGGGGGTTATTTTTTTTAACCGAAACGTCCGGTAACATAATCTTCAGTTCGCTTATCTCTGGGTTTGGTAAAGATTTGATAGACCGTTCCTTCTTCGACCAATTCACTGTTTAAAAAGAATCCTGCCCGGTCAGCGACCCGGGAGGCCTGCTGAATGTTATGGGGGACCAAAATGATGGTGTAGTCCTTTTTCAATCGGACGAGGGTTTCCTCGATGCTGGCTGTAGAGATAGGATCCAACCCCGAGCAGGGTTCATCGAGGAGGAGGACCTCTGGTTCCAAAGCTAAGACCCGAGCGATGCAGAGGCGTTGCTGTTGCCCGCCGGAGAGTCGGAGGGCAGATGTGTGGAGACGATCCTTCACCTCTTCCCAAAGAACAGCCGATCGCAGTGCTTTTTCGACAATTTCATTCAACCGATTTCTTCGATTTGTGCCGCTCAATTTAGGACCATATACCACATTGTCGAAGATGGATATAGGAAGCGGAGTAGGTAGTTCAAAGACCATACCGATCCGCCTCCTCAGATGAGTGAGGCTGAGGTTTAAATCATAAATATCTATACCGTCTAAAAGAATCATTCCGGTGTGACGGGTTCCCAAGATTAGATCGGTCAGACGATTGAGGCTTTTGAGGAGCGTTGTCTTCCCACTTCGGGCTGGACCGAAAATGGCAAAGATCTCCCTGGATCGGATATCGAGGTTAATATTCCGAAGGGCCTGGACGGAATTGTAGTAGAAGCTGAAATCTTTGATGGTGATCTTGTTTTCTTGCGACATGGCCTCCTCAGACCCGATGACGAATATAGCGATTGAGTAGCCAATGAGCCACGGTATTAATCAACAGAACGAGTAAGATCAATGCTGCCCCTGTCCCGTAGGCCATGTCCATAGAGATCCCTTCTCGGGCGAGGATATAGAAATGGATGGACATGGTCCGGATGGGAGAAAAGAGTGAAGTGGGCATCACCAGAGAGGAACCAGCGGTCAGGATGGTCGCAGCGGTCTCCCCGATGCTCCGACCAACACCCAGGATAATACCTGTAAAGATTCCGGGTAGGGCGTTGGGCAGGATAGCACGGATGACCGTCTGCCACTTCGTCCCGCCCAGGGAGTAGCTCACCTCACGGTAAGAATAGGGGATCGCCTTGATTGCCTCCTCTGCCGTGGAGATAATCGTGGGCAGGATCATCGCGGCCAAGGTCAACCCACCGGATAGGATGGACCACCCCATGTTAAGGTAAATGACAAAGAAGACGAACCCAAACAGGCCGAAGATGATGGAGGGAACCCCTGCCAGGCAATCGGTCCCAAATCGAATGATACGGCTGATCTGGCTCTCTCTCGTATACTCCCTCAGAAAGATGGCTGTTCCCACACCCAATGGTGTTGCAAAAAGAATCCCTACTGCAGTCAGAGCCACGGTTCCGATGATAGTGGGAAAGATGCCGCCTTCTCGACCCATCTCCCTGGGTGATTCGAGGAAGAAACGGAGATGAAGGATGGGAAGACCTTCTCCGAGAATCTGCAAGAGGATGAGGATCATCACCGCAATGGTCGATAGGGCAGCGATCCAGATGAGAACTTTTGCGATGCCTTGGGTCAGATATCGGGTGCGAAGGAGCATCAGCCGGCCCTCCTTCGAGAGAAGAAGATGGCCAAGGAATTGAGTAACATGATGATGATGAAGAGGACGACCCCTGTGGCAAAGAGGGCCTGCCGATGGTCGCCGGAGGCATAACCCATTTCAATGCCGATGTTCGTGGTCAATGTCCTGGCCGAATCGAGAAAAGAGGTTGGCATTTTTACCGCATTTCCCAGGATCATGATCATCGCCATGGTCTCGCCGACGGCACGTCCCATCCCCAAAATGATGCTGGTCACAATCCCAGATCTTGCTGCAGGGATGAGTACGCGCCATATGGCCTGCCAGTGTGTTGCTCCCAAAGCAAGGGCTCCTTGTTTGTAAGAAGATGGGAGGGCATTCAGGGAATCCTCCGAGATACTGATAATCGTGGGCAGGATCATGAAACCGAGAATCAAGGAGCCGGAGAGAATGCTCAGTCCAGGTCCTCCCAAATAATTTCGAACGAGAGGAACGAGGACAATGAGTCCCCAAAAACCATAGATCACCGAGGGGATGGCGGCCAGGAGTTGAATAGCAGGCCTAAGTACTATTCCCACAGAGGGAGGACTCCATTCGCACAGGAAGATGGCGCAGGCCAATCCCAGAGGAATCCCTAAGGCCAGAGCTCCAATCGTCACCCAGAAGGAACTGACGATCATGGGAAGGATGCCAAAGGACCCCTGGCTTGGGACCCAGCGCTCTCCGAGGATGAAGGCTCGAGGACCGATTTTCCATATCAGGGGAAGCCCTTGCTCGAAGATGAAGAAGGTGATCAAGCCAAGGATCATAATCGAAGAGAGTGCGACGAATAGAAGAGTTTTTTCAATGATCTTCTCTTGGATTTCCACGTTTATTTCCCCGAAGGTTTAAGGATGCTCACCAGCCCTTCCTTTGAGAGCAAATTTTGAGCGGGCGGGCTCAATACGAATTCCAAAAAGGATTTTGCTTCTCCCGCCGGCTCGCCGCTGAAAACGAATAGAAAGGGCCTTACCAACGTATACGTCCCGTTTTCAATATCGGTCACATTGGGTTCCACACCTGAAAGTTTTAAGGCCTTCACTTTCTCATTGACCAATCCCAGGGAGATATAGCCAATGGCATTTGGATCGTTTGAAACGACCTGCCGGATTGCCCCATTAGAGTCCTGGACCAGGGATTCAAGGCTGATCTCCTCTTTCCCCATGACGAACTTCTGGAAAGACTCCCGTGTCCCTGATCCTTCCTCTCGATTAACTAAGATGATCGGATGGGCTGCCCCCCCGAGTTCCTTCCAACTCTTAATCTTCCCGGAAAAGACCTGTTTGATCTGGGACAAGGATAGGTTGTTGGTAGGGTTTTTCGGATGGACGATAATCGTAATTGCATCCCTGGCAATGGTCACTGCATAAAGGTTTTTCTCGTCGGGCAACAGGGAACGTGAAGACATTCCGATCTGGGCCGCATGCGTTCGAACCGCCTCAATCCCTGCAGTCGATCCACCACCCTGGACATAGATATGGGATTCGGGATGGCGAGACATATATTCTTCAGCTAACAATTCGGCGAAAGGTTCAACGGAAGTGGATCCAGCCACTGTGATGCCTGCCCTGGACCTCTGGCAACCCACATTGAGTTGAAAAACCCAAAAGATAAAGAGGAGGCATATTAGAAATCCCAATTTCCAAATTCCAAATCTCAAATTCCAATGACCAAATCCCCCCACACCCCCCTTTGTAAAAGGGGGGGAGGGGGGATTAAATACATGATGCAAAATCAGTTTTAGATTTGAGATTTTGAACATTGTGAATTGTTTGGGATTTGGTGCTTTGGATTTGGTGCTTCTGTTTTTATCCATATCTTCCTGTGATATAGTTTTCAGTCCGATGGTCTTTGGGTCGTGTGAAGACGTCTCCGGTGGAGTCGTATTCTAACAATTCTCCCAACAGAAAGAATCCTGTCCAATCGGAGGCACGAGCCGCCTGTTGCATGTTATGAGTAACAATGACGATCGTATAATCCTTTTTAAGTTCCTGCATTAACTCCTCAATCTTATGAGTGGCTATGGGATCGAGGGCAGAGCAGGGTTCATCCATTAATATAACTTCAGGCTGGACCGCTAACACACGGGCGATACAGAGCCGTTGCTGCTGCCCAACGGTAAGGTCCAAAGCATCGGTATGGAGGTGCTCTGATACTTCTGACCAAAGCGCTGCAGCTTTGAGGCTTAGCTCCACTTTCTCTTTCATCTCCCTCTTCGAATGGATCCCCAACACCTTGGGACCGAAGGCCACGTTTTCGAAGATGCTTTTCGGGAAAGGGTTGGGGCGCTGGAAGACCATACCGACTCGTTGTCTAAGGGCGACGACATCCGTCCCCGGTCGATAAATATCCTGACCATCGAGTGTAACAGTTCCCTCGGTCCGCGTGTGAGGGATGAGATCGTTCATCCGATTGAGGGTGCGTAGAAAGGTCGACTTCCCACAACCTGAGGGACCGATCAAGGCAGTGATCTGATGGGATCTGATCACAATGTCGATCCCTTTAAGGGCTTGTATGGTACCATAATAAAAATTAAGCCCGTTTGTTTCCATCTTCATGATAGGGTTTAATTCCGCCATCAGGATACTTTCTTGGAACCAAACATTCTTTGATTTTACGAAAATCCTGCATAATACCCTGCTCTGTGGGCAGGTAACTCCACTCGTTCGAAATTACCAGATTATGATCTTCCGATCAAGAAGATTCGTATATGTCCAGTATTTGCACAGGCTTTTGCGATCTCTTTGGACCCTTGACGTTTCTGGGCCGATCTGTTAACCTTCAATGTCTCTTCACTACTTCCCTCTCCCCAACGGGGAGAGGGAAGGGGGGGTACCAAAGAGGGAGGAGAAAATCGGATGGAGAAAAAAACTCAACTTTCAGTCATCTTAACGAACGCGCCTGGAGAGCTCTCGAGACTCTGTGATGTATTGAAGGCGGCAAATATTAATATCCTGGGTATGAGCATTCAAAATGCCAAGGATTCGGTCAAGGAACTCTATAACATGAGAGAAAAGACCGGAAGGAGGATTGCCCTCGCCGAGAGTTATCGGGGTATTTTGAAAGACTCTTCAGACTATTCCCTGATCCGGCTTCTTGTTGATCAACCCATCGAAGGGGAGAAGGTACTGCTCAAAGCAAACCATCTGGTGGATACAGAACCAGTATTAGTATTCAGATTAGTGAACCAGCCAGGAATTCTCGGCAGGGTGGCAAAAAGATTTGGGGAAGCCAATATTAATATTGACTACATCTACGGGTCTGCCATGGAGGATGCGAAGGAATCAATTTTCATTGTTCATATTGCGGAAGGAGATCTTGACCGAATCAAGAATTCGTTCAATGACCTTTAACTGACATCCCCTCACTCCTTCCCTTAGGGAGGGGAGTGAGGGCTTTTTGAAGGCGCCTCGAAAGTTTAAAGATACTCTGACCCATCCTTCCCCATTCCGTATTTTTCTAAAAATTCTTTGATCAGTTGCTCAGCCACCACAAATCGTTGGATCTGATTGGTTCCTTCATAGATCTGGGTGATCTTGGAGGAAATTTTAGCATGGGGATAATCATCATGGCAAAGGCTAAAACGGATTAGCTGGGGAATTTGATCTGGTGGACTTTCCGAGGTGCAGCAAACCAGACAAGCATGATGGAGAAGAGGTTAAAAATGATGGCCAGGATAAAGGCCCAGAAATAATTCTGGGTCTGATCGAAGATATATCCGGCTACCCAAGCTCCCAAACCAGCGCCTAACCCAATGACCCCTTCGACCATTCCGTAGATCAATCCAAAGTTTTTCCCTTTGTAAAGGTCTCCGGTGATGGACATAAACATGGGAGCGGTAACACCCCATCCTGCGCCAAAAAAGATAGCAAACAGATAAAGAAGGATCAGAGAAGGGATATATTGAAACAGGAGGAGAAACAGGATCCCCGAGGAAAAACAAACTCCTCCAAAAGTAAAGGTAATCTCTCTTCCCATTCGATCAGAGAACCATCCCCAAAAGAATCGAAAGCCTGCAGACAGGGCACCTGTTGTAGCGAAAAGGGATACTGCCCATATCTTATCCACACCCAGATCTACCAGGTATCTTAAATAGTGGACGATAATGATATAAACACCAAAGGTCGTGAGGGAAGGGAAGAAGATGACATACCAAAATCGGGCGGTTTTAAATGTCCCCCAAAGCTCTTCCTCTTTGTAAATAAGGGATGGGTTGAAATCCTCGTGGCTTTGGGTCTTTTGACGATTCAATTTTTTAAAGTCATTCGGGGAATGGCCGTCTGGGAGAAGGCCGATTTCTTGAGGACGATGTTTCAAAAAGAGCGCGTTGAGAGGAAGAGGGATGGCAAGGATGAGAAGGGAAAAGATGAGATAAGCAAATTGCCATCCTTTGGAAGAAATGAAATATTGGATCATTGGAACCAGAATAAGAATTCCAAGTCCGATTCCCACTCCAGCAAGGCCATTGGCTGTGCCCCTTCTCCTTTCAAACCAGTGGGCAAGAATCACTGTAAAGGGAGCGATACTGAGACAAGTCACTCCCATCCCAACAATGACCCCAAAAAAGAGATAGAATTGAATGAGCGTCTGAATTTGTGTACATAGGAAAAGCCCTAAACCTGTTAAGATAATTCCTGGCAGAATCACCTTACGAGGTCCGATCCGGTCAACCAGGGTTCCGATGATCGGGGACATGATCATGTAGACAAACATGGCAATGGACTGAGCCCCAGCTGCCTCAGCTCGCCCCCAGTGGAATTGATCGATGAGGGCCACAAAGAAGAGGGAGAAAGTGGTTCGGATGCCAAACCAGAATGACATAGAAATCAAGGAGAGACCAACGATCACCCAACCATAATAAAATTTCTCTGTCAAACGAAAAGGCATCTGTTCCATCGGTAAAAACAATCTAAATAATTTATCCCCCATTGGTCAAGAAAATAAAATTTCCGTAACACAAGAGATAAAATTTCTTGATTTACGCTCCAATTTCTGTTAATGATTCAGAAAATTTTTGAGAAAGGGAGGAGATCCTTGAAAACACTTCGTCAATATTTCTGTGTGATGTCGGCGATGCTCCTGTTGATCTCCTGTGCAGGAGGATCCAAGGCGGAAAAGAAAGATAAAACGGTCCGCATGGAGGAACATTTTGAATTGGGTTTTCGTGCTGCAGAGAAAGGTAACTTAGAAGAGGCCATCTCTGAATATCAAAGAGTTTTGAAGATGGATCCAAAGCATTCGAGGGCTCATCTCAATCTTGGAATTGCCTATGGAAAGCAAAGGGAATGGAAGAAAGAGATTTCAGAATATAAGAAAGCCATTGGAATCGATCCTAATTTCGCTGAAGCCTATTTCAATTTAGGGGTGGCTTACAACGAGAAAGGAGACCCCAACGAAGCGAGCGTCCAATATCAGAAGGCTCTGCAAATCAATCCCAATTATGTCGAAGCCCATAACAATTTGGGCAATATTTTCTTTAGAAAGGGAAAGTTAGAGGAGGCCCTCTCTGAATACCAGAAGACCATCGAGATCAAACCCGACTACGCACGAGGCTATTACAACCTCGGCAATATATACCGCCAAAAAGGGAATTTGGAAGAAGCGATCGCCTCCTTCCAACGGGCGTTGGAAATCAATCCCAAATATGCAGAGGTGCACTACAATCTGGCCATTATCTATTATGAAAAACAAGAATTTAAGCTTTCTGCTCAGCATGCAGATCAGGTAGGGAGATTAGGGATCGTCGTCGATCCTAAGTTGTTAGAGCGACTCAAACCTTATCGTTAATCCCCCCATGCCCCCTTTACCAAAGGGAAGGTGTGAAAAAATCCCAAGGTTCAGAGACCGGACAGGGGGGTGTTGAAAAAACTGTAGAGCGGCTACATTATTCACGCTTAATGATAAGAACCCAAAAGGATCTGAGATAGATAACTAAAAAAGACTCGTAAACCCTAAATTTTCAATGTCCGCATTCTACAGTTTTGGAGATACCCCCCTGGCCCGTCTGCTGTGTCGAATAATTTCACACCTCCAGGGGGGAGAGGGGGGATTTGAAAATTACATTCTTTTAAACGACAAATTTGATTCCCTCAAGAGATTTTTCTGCCTTCCTAACAATTTCATCGATGGTGAGGCGGATATTCTCGGGCAGTGGCTCGGGCTTGTGGGTTTCAAGGATCTGGATGGCTTTCTGAGTCACAATCTCCCCATAATTTTTGCTTCCCTTCTCCTTCCACATATCGGGATGGTCTCGGTTCATATATTTTGGCCTCCAGTGTTCCTGTCGATGAAGCCTCCGGGTTTGTTCTCTTAAGAGAAAATTACCTCCCGGACCAACCTGTTGGATGACATCCATCCCCATTCGTTCCCGACTCATATCAAATCCTCGGATGATCCGTTTGACATAGCTAATGATTTCACTACCCATGACAATCGTCGCTGGGGAGCCAATCAAACCCTGTCCAAAATAACCAATATCATGAACGAGATTGGCTCCATCCAAAGCCGCCATCAGAATCGAGATCGCTGCCTCCATGGCGACCTGCTGGTCAAAACAGTGGGCATCGCTCGCCCCAGCGGTCCCCCACATAGGAATGCCATAATAATGATAGAGGTCTGCGCAGGCTGAATGTGTCAATCTAAAATCTGGACCTCCATAAACGGCGATGGACGTTAACATGTCCATCGTTGTTGCCACAAAACCTGAAATAATGGGAGCCCCTTTGGCTCTTAGTTGATGGAGGACGATCCCGCTCAGAGCCTCTGCATTGGCGACCGTAATGGCTCCAGCAAGGGTCACGGGTCCTGTAGCCCCTGAAAGTAACGCTGGCGTATAGTTCACTGGGATTCCTTTATCCGCACAGAGGAAAAGTTTTCTCACCGCACCCCGGGAATGGGAAAGAGGGCTGGTCGGTTCGGCGTAGTGAATCAAAAAGGGCTTCTCCCTTAGAGGACCATCGCCGCCCGCAACGGCTGCAGCCATTTCAAGGATTACGGACAGATCCTCCTTTCCCGCTGCAGTAAAAAAGATTGGCTTCATTGAATTTTCCAGCATTGCCTTGAAGCACTGGACGTACATTAAATTCGTCGGAACATCCTGGGGAAGGGCAAAGGAGGCGATGAAATCGATTTCTTCAAGATGGTCTGCAGTCCTGGCCGCATTGACGACATCTTGAAGGCGTGATGGCCTCAACTCTCCTGTCTTTAGATCATAGGTGTGAATCAAGTCGGTCCCCAATCCAAAATAAACCTTATTCCCCTCCAGATACATCGCGTCATCCCCTTTTCTGTTGTAAATGGTGATGCGGGAAGGGGCGCTCAGAATGCACTCTTCAACAAGCCAATTTGGGATCTGAAGGATGTTGTCTTTCTTCACTCGGCATCCTGCATCTTTCAGGAGTTGAAGGCCATCATCGTCCAGGATACGAATGCCAACGGTCTCCAAAATCTCCAGGGTTGCCAAATGGAT
>Ga0315276_10005804_pt1 | contig 11394 bp, 10 predicted proteins | sample YL17G05_0_MG_FD_204542 | JGI IMG/M metagenome (GOLD analysis project Ga0315276, IMG submission 204542) | Sediment microbial communities from Yellowstone Lake, YNP, Wyoming, USA - YL17G05_0 | ecosystem: Environmental > Aquatic > Freshwater > Lake > Sediment | place: USA: Wyoming | collected... | reverse complement strand
CAGATAAAATGGTATTGCTTGATTTAGAAGCAAATATCATCGAGGGCAACCTCAGGCCTTCGTCGGATACGCCGACCCATCTCGAGCTTTACAGGAATTTCAAGGCCATCGGAGGAATATGCCATGCACATTCTGCTAACGCAACGATGTGGGCTCAGGCTCACCGGGAAATACCCTGCTTTGGAACCACCCACGCCGATTATTTCTATGGTGCTATACCAGTTACTGAAGTAATGACAGTTAACGAGATAAAAAGCGATTACGAACTGAACACAGGTAAGGTAATTGTTAAGAGATTTGCGGGTATGGAACCGATGAAAATGCCGGCTGTCTTAGTCGCCGGCCACGGTCCTTTCACATGGGGTAAAACCCCTGCTGATGCCGTTGAAGCCGCCGTAGTGCTTGAGCAAATAGCAGCAATGGCCTTGGGTACCATAAACATCAATCCGAATCAGGGCCAGATTGACAAGGCGCTTCTGGATAAACACTACTTGCGAAAGCATGGCAAAGATGCTTATTATGGACAAAAATAATTATATAGAGGAACAGAAATGAAGAAAATTACGTTCGGTGTTATTGTTGGAAACAGGGGGTTTTTCCCAGACTACCTGGCGAAATCGGGGCGCAAAGAGATACTCGACATCCTTAAGAAAAATGGTTTCAACACGGTGTCACTGTCAATGCAGGATACAAAATACGGCGCTGTTGAAACTTTCGCCGATGCAAAAAAATGCGCAGCCATTTTTGCCAGAAATGCTGAAAATATCGACGGCATAATTGTAACGCTTCCGAACTTCGGTGACGAAAGAGGTGTTGCAGAAACAATCAAGCGCTGCGGACTTAATGTGCCGATTTTAATTCAGGCTGAGCCGGATGTTTCGGGCAAAATGACCATAACCGACAGGCGGGATTCTTTCTGCGGCAAAATCAGCGTTTGTAACAATCTCAGGCAAGCCGGCATCCCATATACTCTGACAAAATCGCATACTGTTGAAGTTGCATCGGCTGAATTCAAAAACGACATCGATGACTTCGCCTCTACCTGCCGAGTAGTCAGGGGTCTTAAAAACGTACGTTTTGGCGCCATCGGCGCCAGGCCGGCGGCGTTTAATACCGTCCGCTACAGCGAAAAAATCCTGGCTCTTTCAGGCATTGCAGTAGAAACACTGGATTTATCTGAAGTCCTTGGAAAGATTGAATTGCTCTCCGACAATGATAGAGCTGTTAAAGCCAAGTTAAACGCTATAGGAAAATATATTCCAGCAAAATCAATTCCTGCCGACGCCCTTTTGAAGATGGCCAAATTTGGCACCGTGTTAGACCGGTGGGTCAGGGAAAACGAAATAGACGGCACCGCTGTTCAGTGCTGGACAAGTCTTGAGGAATTCTTCGGAATAGTGCCCTGCACGCTTATGAGCATGATGAGTGAATCTCTGCTGCCGAGCGCGTGCGAAGTTGATATTACAGGCTTGCTGGGTATGTACATTCTCCAGTTGGCCGGCGGCACGCCAAGCGCGATTCTGGACTGGAACAATAACTACGCCGACGACCCCGACAAGTGTGTCTTGTTCCATTGCAGCAATATCCCTATATCATTTTTCAAAAATGCGAGGATGGATTATCAGGAAATAATTGCCGGCACCGTAGGCAAGGAAAATACTTACGGTACGGTCGTCGGCAGAATAGCCCCTAATGAAGCGACCTTCTGCAGAATCACTACCGATGATACAAGCGGTGTTATCAGCGTCTATACAGGCCAAGGCCAGTTCACAAACGACAAACTCGATACCTTCGGCGGTTACGGCGTGATGAGAATTCCCAATCTTCAAACGCTTATGCGGTACATCTGCAAAATGGGCTTCGAGCATCACGTTGCCGTAAATATATGCCGAAAAGCCGATGCAATCGCCGAAGCTCTGGACAACTATATGGGCTGGGAAGTTTACCGGCACGTATAACAAATGCGGTACATCAAACTTTAAAAAGTTTTAAGGAGAAAACTAAGATGAAAACCAAATATGTTCCGATTCTGTCAGCGATTATTGTATTATTTGTGTTTAGTTGTAATGAACTTACTATGTCTGGAGAAAAGAAAATGAGCATTAAAAAACAGGCTTTTGGAAAAACAGAGGACGGTAAAAGCGTTGATTTGTACACCCTGACCAACGCCAACGGCTTAAAAGCCGAAATAATTACTTTCGGTGGTATTGTAACATCGCTTCAGGTCCCCGACCGCAATGGGAAATTTGCAGACATCGTATTGGGCTGCGACGATGTCAATGATTACGCCAAAAAATCCCCCTATTTCGGCGCGTTAATCGGCCGTTTCGGAAACCGTATCGCCAAAGGCAGGTTCACCCTCGACGGAGTCGAATACAAATTAGCGACGAACAACGGCCCGAACCATCTCCACGGAGGAGTAAAGGGGTTCGACAAGGTCGTATGGAAAGCAAAATCAATGGAAACCAAAGAAGGCCCCGCCCTGAAATTAACCTACAAAAGCCGTGACGGCGAAGAAGGTTACCCGGGCAATCTTTCCTGCACGGTCGTTTACACTCTGACGGATAATAACGAGTTGAAAATCAGCTACGAAGCCAAAACCGACAAAGCCACCGTTGTCAATCTCACGCATCACAGCTATTTCAATCTCGGCGGCTTTAACTCCGGCGATGTCCTCGGGCACGAGCTTATGATTAGAGCAGACCATTTCACCCCCGTCGATAAGACCGCGATACCGACCGGCGAAATAAAAGCCGTACAAGGTACACCCTGGGATTTCACCAAACCGATGGCCATCGGCTCACGCATAAAGGATGTCGAAGGTGGTTATGACCACAATTACGTATTAAATAGTGCCAATGGCTTGCTGGCGCTGGCGGCTTCGGTCTATGAGCCGAAGACCGGCCGTGTTCTGGAAATTTACACCACCGAGCCGGGTCTTCAGTTCTATTCCGGAAACTTCCTTGACGGCACCCTTAAGGGAAAAGGCGCCGTCTATAACAAGCACGCCGGCTTCTGCCTCGAGGCACAGCATTTTCCCGATTCGCCCAACAAGTCTAATTTCCCGTCGGTTATCTTAAAACCGGGTCAAAAATATACGCAATTGACCGTGCATAAATTTTCTGCACGATAGCGTTTTGCTGAAAAATTAAAGTATCTGCTAAAAGTATCTGCTAAAGGAGAAAAGTTATGCCCACACTAATAATTGTTGCTGTAGTTGTTGTCCCGCTCGCCCTTTTTGTAATCGGCATTTACAACGCCCTTGTAGGACTTCGTAACCAGGTCGATAACGCCTGGTCGCAGATTGATGTCCAGCTGAAGCGCCGCCACGACCTGATTCCCAATATCGTCGAAACCGCAAAGGGCTATATGCAGCACGAACGCGGGACATTCGAAGCCATAACCAAGGCCAGAAGCGAGGCTATGGGTGCGAAATCCGTCTCCGAGGCCTCCAAGGCCGAAGGCATGCTCGGCGAAGCCCTGAGTAAATTTCTGCTCGTCGTCGAGAATTATCCCGACCTCAAGGCCAATCAGAATTTCCTCGCTGTCCAGGAAGAATTGGCGAGCACCGAGAACAGAATTTCTTTTGCCCGCCAGAGTTACAATGACCAGGTCCTGTTCTTTAACAACAAGATTCAGATGTTCCCCTCCAACATCGTCGCGAATACGTTCAGCTTTAGTAAGCGCGATTTCTTCGGGGTTGAAAACGCCGCCGAGCGGGAAGTCCCCAAGGTAAGCTTTACTAATAACTAAAAACTAAGAACTAAAAACTAACCATGTGGGAACTGATTAGGGCTAACAAGAGAAACTCCATCATTCTGATGGTGCTGATGGCTGCCGTTTTATTAGTTTTAGGCTACATCATCGGCGCCGCCTTCGCAGGACAAGATGCTGGTTTCATCGGCCTGATAGTTGCTACCGCCATCTGGTTTATCCTTGCGATTGTCAGCTTATCAAGCGGCGACCAAATCCTTCTTCGCACCAGTAAAGCTGTAGAGGTTACTCACGCTGACCATCCCCAGTTATTCAACATAGTCGAGGAGATGAAAATCGCCGCCGGTTTGCCTGCGATGCCCAAAGTCTATATCATACCCGACCCGGCCCCGAACGCCTTCGCCACAGGCCGAAGCCCCCAGTCCGCCTCGGTAGCGGTAACAGCGGGCCTGTTAGGCCGGCTCAACCGTGATGAGCTTCAGGGCGTCATCGCCCACGAAATGAGCCATATCCTCCACCGCGATATTCTTTATGTTACAATTGCCGGCATAATGCTCGGCTCGATTGTGCTCATATCGCAGGTATTTCTGCGAAGTATGTTTTACAGCTCTATGGGTTCGCGGCGAAGATATTCGTCAGGCGGTAAAGGCGCCGGGCAGGGCCAGTTGATTATGCTCGCAATTGCCATACTCGCTGCGATTCTCGCCCCCATAATGGCGCAATTGCTTTATTTCGCTCTATCGAGAAAACGCGAATATCTCGCCGACGCCGGCGCCGCCCGGCTGACCCGTTACCCCGAAGGCCTCGCCAGCGCACTTGAAAAAATCGCCGGCGACGCGTCTCCGCAGCTGGCCGCCGCCAATCAAGTTACCGCGCCGATGTATATCGTCAATCCCTTTAAGAAGGCAGACGCTATGCAATTGTCCGACCTGACCAGCACGCACCCGCCGATTTCCGAGAGAATCAAAATCCTGCGCAGTATGGGCAGCGGCGTATCTTTCAAGGATTACTCGGATTCATTCACCCAGGTAACGCATCGCAAAACAATCGTCCCCCCTGCCGCTTTGACCAAAGAGGATATCGCCTTGCGCCAGGCCGGCGAAGAAGCCAGAGACAAACAGCGCCGCGAAACCCAGATGCGGCAGGTCGGCGATATTATGCGGCAGGTCAACCTGTTCGTTTTCCTGACTTGCCTGTGCGGCCTGAAATTAAAAATCCCGCCAAACTTTAAATCCGACAAGGTCCAATGCCCGAGATGTAAAAGAATTCTCGATTTATATCCCCCTGCTCCGATTTGAGAAACAAATCGTGGGGGACTTATACCCCGCTGCTTCGCAAAGCGAAGCAAAACGTGGGGGTGTGCCTTAAAAATAACTACCGTCATTGCGAGCACGGCGCGGCAATCTCAAAATATTTAGCCCCGCAATTTATTGCGTGGGTTAAGAGCAAATTCGCCTTTTTTCCTTGACTTGTAGGCAGAAAAATGTATATAATTAAATCACCTTTTGCTGTTTTGTCGCAAAAGAATAGGGACGAGGAAAACTCAATTCGTCTGGCGTAAGGCAATGTTTTTGTACTCTGTTGCGATATGAATATCAGTCATTTTTAAAATGAGGGACAAATAAAAACAAATCATCAACAATTCCGTATGGCGTTTTTGGCCGCTATGTTTCTATCCGCCATCATATCAAGCCAGGTATTTGGCGCAAGCTACAAAGCAATCGATTTGAACCCCATCGGATCCGCTGGATCAGATGCTCGTGGTATCAGTGGCACGCAGCAGGTCGGCTGGGGGCACGGTTCGGTCACAGGTAATGAAAACCACGCCTTACTATGGAGTGGGACTGCAGCAAGTTTCGTCGATTTGAATCCAAGCGGTTTCAGTGAGTCTGATGCTAGGGGAACCAACGGCACGCAACAGGTCGGCTATGGTCTTGGCTCGGTCACAGATGGCAAATACCACGCCTTGCTATGGAACAGCAATGCAGACAACTTCATCGATTTGAACCCAAGCGGATTCCAAGAGTCTTGTGCTTACGGAATCAGCGGCACACAGCAGGTCGGCTATGGTTGGGGTTCGGCCACAGGCAACGACGTCCATGCCTTGCTCTGGAGCGGCAATGCTGCAAGCTGCATCGATTTAAACCCCATTGGATTCTATTGGTCCGAGGCTCTCGGCACCAGCGGCACGCAGCAGGTCGGCGATGGTCATGGCTCGGCAACAGGTGACAAAGACCACGCCTTGCTATGGAGCGGAAGCGCGGATAGTTTCATAGACCTGCATCAATTCTTGCCAGCAGGCTTTAATACTTCTTACGCTCAGGGTATCGATTGTTACGGGAACATCGTCGGCTATGCGACAGACAGTTTAGGCTACCCCCATGCCATTCTTTGGCAGCCAATCCCCGAACCCGCCACGCTTTTCCTGCTTAGTTTAGGCGGATTGGCCTTGCTGCGAAAACGCAGGGCATAAGTTGAAATTGTGTTTTTGAACAAAGGGCTGTGAGCAAAACACTCTCAGCCCTTTTTATTTTTAACATTTTTGATTTCGCTTAGCGTCACGGCTTTACAACGCCCAAATTTCTTGTTGCTCTTACCATAATGCCGGCATAAAATCAGTCCAACTCGTTCGTATATGTTTTCCTATGAATAAAATAGTTTTAATTAATGAAGATTTGTGTATTGGCTGCGCTAAATGTGTAAATTTATGCCCTAAAAAGATCTTATACATTGATGCCGATACAAAGAAATGCAAAGTCTCAGATGAAAGTAAATGCGACAAGCGTGCCGGCTGCCAGCATGTCTGTCCTGCAAAAGCGATTAAAATAATAAAATGACCAGTGCCGAAACCACACCTCGAAGCATTCGTGTCAATCATATCAATTAAAGATAATCAACGCTTTTTTAGCCAGCTTCATAAAAAGGCCCCGCTATTCAGCAGGGCCGATGGTTTTTTCATCCGTTCGCCTTAGACGGGGCGTACTTTGGTTGCTTCGGGCCCTTTTTTCCCCGGTGCAGATTCGTACTCCACCGCCTGGCCTTCATTAAGCGACCCTACCCCCTCCGCGATATTCGAGTGATGAACAAACAAATCATCACCGCCGCCGTCAGGAGTGATAAAACCATATCCCTTTTTCTCATTGAACCATTTTACTTTACCTTTTTCCAAAATTTCTTCTCCTTAGGCCAATAACCAGCCCTGCAATGTAACCTCCCTCATATTTTCAACACAGGAATATGCTTTCGAGGGATGAAAGTATACTCCCAAAACGGCGTAATTCTACTGAGACAATCGCCCCCCTGTCAACAAAAAACTACTGTCTCGGAGTTTCCACCCACTTCGAGCATTTGGGACAGCGGCCGGTCTTGCCGGCGTCTCTTTTATGTACTTTGATTCTATGCCCGCACTCGCATCTGAACCGGATAAAATCATCTTCTGGTCTCTTTGCCTCGGTGACGGCTTTCTGCTGCGAGGTATCCCCTCCTGAGGCGGCTTGCCTCAGCTGGCTTGCGCTGCTTACAGGATTCAGCTCGGCTTTTGATTTGTCAACGGGCTCTAAATCTTTCTTATCCCCCTCTTGCCCTTTTTCTTCCTTCTTCGCCGAGGCTGCGAAGGATAAATCCTCTTCCTCCTTCTTCGACAGCATTTGCAAAAGCGACTTCTCATCCCTCTCCATCACCAGCCATTTTTTCTTCAGCATCAGCACCGCCAGTCCAACCCCTGCCCCAAAGCACAAGATATGCGCATAATACGTTGTGCTTAGGCCGCTTGATGTCGCCTCCAATATATCGAAAATAAACCAAAGTAAAACAAACCAACAACCTGAAATACTAACCGCCATCGGGCGCGGCAGTAAAACGAAACAGCTCATCGTATCTTCCGGGAAAAGCACAACATATATCCCCACGATGCCGCATATCACCGCGCCCGCTCCAACCGCCGGGCCGGTACCAAGTGCGAGGTGAATTACCCCCGCCAGCAAACCAAACCCTAAAAAAAATAACGGATAAACTTTATTGCCCAGCTTCCCGCAAACGGCATTGCCAAAAGGCCACAAAAAAATCAAATTGCCTATAAACCGAATAATACCACCCTGCAGCCAAATATATGTAAACAACCCGAACCCCCAGCCGTTTAAAGCAAACCGGGCCATTGGCCCTGTAAATGCCTGCTTCTTCTCTACAGGTTTTGCGGCTGCTTCATTCTCAACCGCCGGCACCCTGAATACTTCTTCTATTGGGCTCTCAACTGCCTTTTTTGACTTTTCGGCGACCTGCTTTTGGGAAGTTACCAACTGAAGTGCAAATACCAACACTATCCCCAGAATTGCCAGCCAGTTCACTACAGGCCGGTTGTCGAATGAAGCGTCTACCTCATAAGGTATGAACATGCCTCAGACTCCTCTGGTAGAGAGTTACTTCGGCTGTTTTTTATCTCATAACCCAGCTTTTGTCTTCATAAACCAGCTTGGCCTTTGACCTGAAAGCCGGATCACCACCAAGCTTATAGCTTAATTCGAGGGTCTTTCGCAGATAAATTTTGACGGGTTTGCCCGCCTGGTCTTCCTCTGTCGGATGGTCAACAGCGACTGTTTCGTTGCTCAAACCGGCTATAAAGACTTTTATATTCTTAGCCTTCGCATCAAAATCAGGCCAAATAATAGCGATATCTTTTGTGTTATCCTCACCCTGAAGTATTTTGCTGCCGGCACTTTCCAGAGACTCAAGGAACGGGAACTTGCGCTGATGGCGCTTTTTTATTTGCTCAAAAACCGCTGCCGGCGTATCTTTGCCTGCCGGTACGATCTCATAAGTATCTGTCATCAGCTCGCACTTCGGATAGAAATCAATATCGTGCTTTGTCTTGTTGGTAAGCGTTACTATCATATACCAGTATCGCTTTGATTGGTTGTCACCGCTGGACTGCAACATGATTTGCTGCGGGTGCCCAAATGTTACATCTAACGTCCAATCATCCGGCCCCTGCACAATAGCCGGTTCAGGCGCCGCCAGAGATACACAGGCTGTTACCGCTAAGATAACCGATATACCGTAAACAAAATTTTTCATCGTATGCCCCTCATCATTTTTATTCTTCCTAAAACCTAAAGGAATACCTTTTATCTATTTTACACTAAAACCGGCCGATAGCCAAAGATATTTTATCGCTTTTTAACCCGTAGTTTAGAACGAATTTCAGCTTGACAATATACCGCTTTTGTAACTAATTAAGGCTAAACCGGCATCGGCCAAAATAGCCGCTGACAGCAGGTGCACGTAAGGAAAGAGAGATGAATGAAACAAACTTACTTTTGAAGGCGTACTACGAAGCCCTTTATGAACATCTGGAAGCCAATAAGGAACTTTTGGCAACAAAGATAGAAAAGCTGCTGAAGGAGGAGATTGTAAAGCGCGGGTTTGGAGACTTTGATGAGGAGAAATACACCGCTTATAGGGATGCGTGCCTGGCTTTTGTGGATGAACGGCTGGAAACATACAATCCAATCGGGATTCAATATACCTTTGACCGTATCAGGGCTAAGGAGGCAGCTGAATTAGAGTTGCAGCTTAACTGGTACGACAGCCGGGCGGAATTCGAGGCCTTGGCGGAAGCTGTGCGTTCCAAAGCAGAAGTTGAGATGACGGAAGAGAGAATGCGGAACTTGACCGATGAGCTAATCAGGGAGGTCGGAGCTTTCCCAGACAGGAGCATTATATCTGCTTACGAGGCCAAACCTGCTCTCGGCAAGCTGCCGGACTGTATAGTAGCACGAGCAATAGAAGAGACCATCAGGTGAAAACGTGTTGATGTCATCGGCCTGAACCAAACTCTAATATTCGGCTGGTTTTGCGTATTTTTGCCCTTGATGAACCGAAAATTGCGGCTATAATTCAGGTAACTTGAATATATTGCAGTCAGGGCTCGTAGCTCAGCGGTAGAGCAGTGGACTCATAATCCATTGGTCCAAGGTTCAAATCCTTGCGGGCCCAATATAGTTGTTAGTTGCTGGTCATTAGTCGATAGTAAATGGAATTGTTTTTTTGTAAAGCCATGATAGTCACTAATACCCCCCTGCCGCACAAACTAACGACTAATTAGGGCGATTAGCTCAGTTGGTAGAGCAGCTGACTCTTAATCAGCGGGTCACAGGTTCGAATCCTGTATCGCCCAGTTAAACTGTATTTTCGCTATCTACAGGGGTATCTGTTGTGGAACCTGACTGTTTCTATGGCCGGGAAAGCTTAAGATTATGAAAAAATCTGAACATAAATGCAATATTACCATATTTTGAAGCGTCTATATCAGCAAAAGGAACAGGTTATTGTTTAAGGCATTTATTGCAGAAAGGACGGAAGATATGAAAATCAATTGTATTAAAAAGGCGACTGTGTTTTTGGCTGTACTGACGTTTAGTTGTGCTGTGGTTTTTGCAGAGCCTCCTCCACCTTCTCCAGTTCCTCCACCCACGGACTCCAATTTGCCTGCAGGCGAGAATAAAAGGCCTGATGCACCCCCCTCTTACTCCCCCAGATTTGTACAGGAACTCAGCGAGAAACTGAATCTCACAGATACACAGAAGGCTGCCATTGAGCAGATTGTTGCCAACGAAACCAAAGAGATTCAAAAAATTCGGGAGAACAGCAGAAAACAGATAAACGCAGTTCTGACACCGGAGCAGCAAAAAGAATTTGCCGAAATCAAGGGCGATGCGCGTCAAAGGATGATGCGCGAGCGTGCAGGAAACAGACTGGAGATGCTCGCCGAGAAACTGAATCTCACAGAAGCACAAACGGCCGCCATTAAGCCGATTTTTGCAGCAGAGGCCAACGATATTAAAGCCGTATGGCAGGACAATACTCTCAGTAAAGAACAAAAGCAGAGCAAGATAGCTGACATTCGTAAATCTGCAAAAGAAAAGATAAACACGATACTGACACCTGAACAGCAGGCCAAATTCGCTGAGTTAAAAGAGCCTGCAGAACGGATGATGCATCGTAAAGAAATGGGGCCGGGAGCGGAACATAGGCCATCTGAGCAGCTCCCACCATCGCCTCCGCCAGAGAAGCAAGGACCTGCTGACAGCAATTCCTAAACTGTTTGCTGGATACGAGATAAAAAGATCAGGAGTCGAAAAACTCCTGTCTTTTTATTAGAGATACCAAGGCCATAAAAAACTAAGGGCTGTGAGGAAAATACTCACAGCCCTTTGGTTCGCTGACATATACCTTTTCGTTCTTCACTCCTCCTCTTCAAAGCATATTAAAGATGCCTCAAAGAATATTTATGAGTGCCAGCACGCTTCGGTCAGCCAGCCATTTCATCACCACTCCAAACCAAACGAGAGCATATTGAACATGAATAATAACGTCAAGTGAATTTCCGAAAATTTTATCAAAATTTTTGGGCAGACGTCTTGTGATTACCTAAGTCTTTATCTTTGCTGCAGTTATTGTTTTGAGTATGCCGAGGCCCAATCAAAGCAGCTGCTAATACAAACTCCAAAGATACAATACCTGCGGTGTGCCAAGTTCATACAAAGTGGATTTGTCGATTTTTAAGATACTCCCGCTGCGTGAGCTTAAGAGGTACGCCAGTGAAAGCGGTTTGTGATATTCTACTATCTGGGCCTTTTCAATCCCCGCCATCGACTTGACCTCCTCTACGGCCTCATCGATATA
>Ga0315276_10005803_pt1 | contig 11395 bp, 9 predicted proteins | sample YL17G05_0_MG_FD_204542 | JGI IMG/M metagenome (GOLD analysis project Ga0315276, IMG submission 204542) | Sediment microbial communities from Yellowstone Lake, YNP, Wyoming, USA - YL17G05_0 | ecosystem: Environmental > Aquatic > Freshwater > Lake > Sediment | place: USA: Wyoming | collected... | reverse complement strand
GGACGGACGACCACCGGCGTGGCGCGCACGGTCACGTCGGGCTGCCGCACCGTGACATCGATGGTCTTTGGCGGAATCAGCGTCTCGGGCCGCGCGTAGGTGATCCGGTACTGGCCGAGCAGTTCGGTGGCCAGCTTGGTCATCGCGTCGGGCAGCGCCATCGACGACAGCACGTTGTCGCGCCGTCCGCCGCTTTGCCGCGTGCCCGCGTCGAACACGAACTCGCGGCTGCGGCCTTCCTGGGTCATCATGTCGGGCGGGACCGCAGTGCCGACGGTGAAGACGTGCAGCGCCGTGCCGCTCTCCGCAATCTTGTCCAGAATCACCTCGTGGCTGAGGTTGCTGAACTCGACGGCCCCGGCCCAGAGCACGACGATGGCCGCGCGCTCCGGCCTGCGCTTGGCCAGCCCCGTCAGCGTCTCCTGAACGCCTTCGAGCACGGTGGCCCCGGAGCCCGGGATCGGAAAGATGCCGCCGACGCCTTTCTTCAGCTTCGCCACGTCGTCGGTATACGCGGTCAGGATCGTCGGGCGATCGCCCACGCCGATGAGCGAGATCTGCGCATGGCCCGCCATCGCGTCGATGAACGCTTCAACGGCCTTGCGGGTGTCGGCGACCTGCCGCCCCAGGGCCTGACTCGTATCGATGAGCACGGCGATGTCGATGGGATCGGTCGCGCGGCGGGCGCGAAGCACCTCGCGGATCCGGCCGTCCTCGCGGACGAGGAAGTCCGCCGCGCCCAGCGTGAGCACGGGCTGGTCGGCTTTGCTGAGCACGCTGACGAACATTTCGCGCTCGACGGTGGTTTGCGCGTGAGCCGCGGCCGGCACGACCAGCGCGGCCAGCACGGCCAGCACGGCCAGCGCGGCCAGCGCAGCCAGCATGACCGCGAGGTCCCGGATCGCGAGCCAGGCGGAGACCCGTGCCTGGCCGCGCTTCCACATAGTGAAATCAACCCCGAAGTTGTTCGTGAAATCACTCCCGGACTGATTTCGGGGACGGAAAGGCCGTTGAGTTGTCACCGTGGACCGTCCTTGTTGGCAGCAGGCGTGAGGCCAGTATAGCGTTTCCGCGAAACGCTTGTCAGCACGGCACTTGGTATTCTTGACCGGGCTTCCGAGCGCGTGTTATAACCCGAGGGCTGTTCGAGTGCCCGCTACCTGCGGAGAAGCAGCGACAGCGGTTCTGAGATCACGTTCCCGCGGTCAGGGTGCGCCTGGACGGCGCCGCAGGTGGGTCGGCAATGGTCAACGCGTGGGTTCCCATCCTCCTCTACTTCGCGGTCGCCGTGGCGTTCGGCGTCGTCACGCTGCTCATCGCGCGCGTCGTGGCGCCGTCGCGCTACGGCCAGGTGAAGCTGGACCCCTATGAGTGCGGCATCGAGGCGGTCGGCGATGCCCGGGATCGGTACAGCATCAAGTATTTCCTGGTCGCGATGCTGTTCCTGATCTTCGACGTGGAGACGATCTTCCTGTATCCGTGGGCTGTCATCGTGGACGAGCTCGCGTGGTTCGGATTCATCGAGATGGTGATCTTCCTGTTCATCCTCGTCGTCGGCTATTTCTACGCCTGGCGCGAGGGCGCCCTCGAGTGGGCGTAGGCGGAGAGCGGTAATGTCCGACGACCCGAAGCAGAATCCCGAACAGCCGGCGGCGGCTCCAGCGGCTCCCACCCCTCCGGCGAAGGCGGCCGCACCTCCCAAGCCTCCCCCCCCGCCTCCAGGCCCGCCCGATCCGCCGCCGCCCGCCGACAAGCCGGTGCCGGCGTTCGTCGCGGCCCTGCAGCACGGGCTGCCCGGCGCGGTCGAGCACGTCAGCTTCTGGGTCGGCGACTGGACGGTCATCGTGCCGGCCGCGCGCCTCGCCGAGGTCTGCGCCTTCCTCAAGAGCACGCCGGGCTGCCAGTTCGACTACCTCTCGGATCTGACGGCGGTGGACTGGCCGACGCGCGCCGACACGCGCTTCGACGTGGTGCTGAGCCTCTACTCGATCAAGCTGCGGCAGCGGCTGCGGGTGAAGGCGCGCCTGGCCGATCAGGAAACCGTGCCGAGCGTGACCGGGCTGTGGCCGGCCGCCAATTGGCTCGAGCGCGAAGTGTTCGACATGTTCGGGATCACCTTCACCGGCCATCCCGATCTGCGCCGCATCCTGATGCCGGCCGACTGGCAGGGGCACCCGGAGCGCAAGGACTACCCGCTCGAGGGACCGGGCGAGTTGTTGATGGAGAGCCCGCAGGACTGGCTGAAGGCCCGCCAGGCCGTGCTCGAGGCCGACAGCAAGTGAGCAGCGAGATCATGCAGACCGAGACGCTCCGCCCGATGTTCGATACCGACGAGATGGTGATCAACATGGGGCCCCAGCACCCGAGCACGCACGGGGTGCTGCGCCTCATTCTCAAGCTCGACGGTGAGCGCGTCGTCGCCTGCGATCCGGTGATCGGCTACCTGCACCGCGGGGTCGAGAAGCTGTGCGAGAGCCGCGACTACACCCAGATCGTGCTGATCACCGACCGCATGGACTATGTGGCGGCGGCCACGAACAACCTCGGCTACGTCGAGACCATCGAAAAGCTGATGTCGATCGAGGTGCCGCGGCGCGCCCGGTACATCCGCACGATCCTGTCCGAACTGCAGCGCGTGGCGAGCCACCTGCTGTGGCTGGGCACGCACGCGGCCGATCTGGGCGCGCTGACCGTGCTGCTGTTCAGCTTGCGCGAGCGGGAGCTGGTGCTGGACCTGTTCGAGGAATACTGCGGCGCGCGGCTGACCTACAACGCGATGCGCATCGGCGGCCAGCCGGTGGACGTGCCGCCGGGCTGGGACAAGAAGGTGCTGGCGTTCTGCGACCAGCAGGAGCAGAAGCTGCCCGAGTACGAGACGCTGCTCACGCACAACCGCATCTTCGTCGAGCGCACGAAGGACATCGGCATCATCTCGGCCGCCGATGCGATCGGGATCGGCCTGAGCGGCCCGCCGCTGCGCGCCTCGGGCGTGTATCGCGACGTCCGCAAGGACGAGCCGTACGCCGCTTACGATGAGATGGAATTTGACGTGCCGCTGGGCGTGAAGGGCGACACGTACGACCGCTACCTGGTGCGCCTCGAGGAGTTCCGCCAGTCGCTGCGGATCATCCGCCAGGCGATGCCGGGGCTGCCCGAGGGGCCGATCATGGCCAAGGTGCCGCGGCTCATCAAGCCGCCGGCGGGGGAGACCTACCACGCGATCGAGGCGCCGAAAGGCGAGCTCGGGTACTTCGTCGTCAGCGACGGGAAGTCGCCGTCGCCGCACCGGTTCCGCGTGAGGCCGCCGTCGTTCTGCAACCTGCAGGCCCTGCCGCAGCTGGTGAAGGGCCACCTGGTGGCCGACGTGGTGGCGCTCATCGGCACGATCGACATCGTGCTGGGGGAAGTGGATCGCTAGGTAGACGCTGACATGGTAGAAGCCATCATCCTCCCGCTCGTCAAGATCGTCATCGTGCTGGTCGCGGTGCTGGTCACGGTGATGTACATCGTCCTGCTCGAGCGCAAGGTGCAGGCCTGGGTGCAGGTGCGCCTCGGGCCCATGCGCGTCGGGCCGCACGGCATCCTGCAGCCGCTGGCCGACGTGCTCAAGCTGTTCGTGAAGGAAGACATCACGCCGGTCAAGGCCGACAAGTGGGTCTTCACGGCGGCGCCGATCATCGTCCTGGTGCCGGCGCTCATTGCCTTCGCGGTGATCCCGTTCGGGAAGACCGTCACCCTCTTCGGCACGACGATGCCGGGCTATATCGCCGACGTGAACGTCGGGCTGCTCTACATCGTGTCGGTGGCCGGCATCGGGATCTACGGCATCATCCTCGGCGGGTGGTCGTCCAACTCGAAGTACCCGCTGCTGGCCAGCCTGCGCGCGTCGGCCCAGCTCATCAGCTACGAGATCGCGGTCACCATGACGCTGGTCACGGTCATCATGCTCTCGGGCACGCTGAGCATGGTGGGCATCGTCGACGCGCAACTGGCGAAGGGCTGGTGGTTCGGCTTCATGCAGCCGGTGGCGTTCGCCATCTACTTCATCGGCGGCCTGGCCGAGACCAACCGCGCGCCGTTCGACCTGCCCGAGGCCGAGCAGGAGCTGGTGGCCGGCTTCCACACCGAGTACTCGGGGATGCGCTTCGCGTTCTACTTCCTGGCCGAATACGCGAACATGATCGTCGTCTCCACGGTGGCGACGACGCTGTTCCTCGGCGGGTGGCTCGCGCCGTTCCCGAATGTGCCCGCCCTGTCGTTGCTGGGGCTGGTCCCCGGGTGGGCGTGGTTCATCCTCAAGACGTTCCTGTTCCTGTACGTGTTTCTGTGGGTGCGCGCCACGCTGCCGCGCTACCGCTACGACCAGCTCATGCGCCTGGGCTGGAAGTGGCTGATCCCGCTGGCCATCCTCAATGTCGTGGTGACCGGCCTGTTGAAGGTCCTGGTGTAAGGGGGCGTCGCGAAGAGCCATGGTTGAAGCTGTTGCCTTCTACAGTCTGGCGGCGCTGATCCTCGGGTTCGGCGTGCTGGTCGTCACGGCGAAGAGCACCGTGCACAGCGTCCTGTTCCTGGTCGCGGACTTCCTGTGCGTGGCGGCGCTCTACGTCACGCTGCAGGCCCAGTTCCTGGCCGTCATCCAGGTGATGGTGTACGCCGGCGGCATCGTCGTCCTGTATCTGTTCGTCGTCATGCTGGTGAACCTGAAGCGGCCGCCCGAGGCCCACAGCGATCCCCGGCGGATGGGCCGGCTCGGCCTGGTGATGGCGGCGGCCGTGATGGTGGAACTGGTCGCGATCTTCGCGCTCGGGTGGTCCAAGCCCGAGGTGACGGGCGGCGGCGGCCTGAGCCCGAACAACGTCGAGCAGCTGGGGCGGCTGCTCTACCAGGACTACCTGATTCCGTTCGAAGTCGCGTCGGTCCTGCTGCTGGTGGCCATGATCGGGGCCATCGTGCTGGCCAAGCGGGAGCTGTAGGGATGATTACCATCACGCACTACATGGTGCTGTCGGCGGCGCTGTTCACGCTGGGCGTCATCGGCGTCATGACCCGCCGGAACATCATCATCATCCTGATGTCGATCGAGCTGATGCTGAACGCGGTGAACATCAACTTCATCGCCTTCTCGTACCATCTGCAGAACGCCATCGGCCAGGTCTTTGCGGTGTTCGTCATCGTCGTGGCGGCGGCCGAGGCCGCCGTCGGGCTGGGCATCATCCTCGCGTTCTACCGCAACAAGGAAACCGTCAATATCGACGAAATGAGCTTGATGCGGTGGTAAATGGTATGGATCTGATCTGGCTGATTCCTCTGCTGCCCGCCTTCGGGGCCGCGCTCAATGGACTGGTCGGCATCCGCTTCTTCAGCAAGCGGGCCGCCGGGCTGGTCGCCTGCACGCTCATGGGCGCCGCGTTCGCGCTGTCGCTCTGGGCGTTCTGGGGGCTGCTCGGCCTGCCGGCCGAAGGCCGCGAGCACACCGTCCGCGTGGCGCCGTGGATCTCGTCGCTGCCGCTCCAGCTGAGCGACGGCACGATCGGGAGCTTCGACATTCCGTGGGGTTTCAGGCTCGACCCGCTCTCCGCGATGATGATCCTGGTCGTCACCGGGATCGGGTTCCTGATCCACGTCTACTCGGTCGGCTACATGCACGGGGAGCCGAGAGGGGCGTACGCGCGGTTCTTCGCGTATCTCAACCTCTTCGTCTTCTTCATGCTGATGCTCGTCCTGGGCGACAACTTCGTCGTGATGTTCGTCGGCTGGGAGGGCGTGGGCCTCTGCTCGTACCTGCTGATCGGCTACTACTACACGAAGAAGAGCGCGTCGGACGCCGGCAAGAAGGCGTTCATTGTCAACCGCATCGGTGACTGGGGCTTCATCATCGGGATGTTCCTCATCTTCACCACGTTCGGATCCCTCGACTTCCGGACCGTGGCGAACGCCGCCGGCACGATGCCGGTCGAGACGGCGGGCTTCGGCGTGGTGTCGCTCATCACGTTGCTGCTCTTCGTCGGCGCCACCGGCAAGTCGGCCCAGATCCCGCTGTTCGTCTGGCTGCCCGACGCCATGGAAGGCCCGACGCCGGTGTCGGCCCTGATCCACGCGGCGACCATGGTCACCGCGGGCGTCTACATGGTGGGCCGCAACGCCGTGCTGTTCACCCACGCGCCCGAGACGATGCAGATCGTCGCCATCGTCGGCGTGGCCACGGCGTTCATGGCGGCAACGATCGGCTTGGTGCAGAACGACATCAAGCGCGTGCTGGCGTACTCCACCGTGTCGCAGCTCGGCTTCATGTTCCTGGCGATGGGCGTGGGCGCCTTTGCCGCCGGCGCGTTCCACCTGATGACGCACGCCTTCTTCAAGGCCCTGCTCTTCCTCTGCTCCGGGTCGGTCATCCACGCGATGGGCGGCGAGCAGGACATGCGCCGCATGGGCGGCCTGAGGAAGTACCTGCCGGTCACCTTCGTGACGATGATGGTCGGCACGCTGGCGATTTCGGGCATCCCGCCGCTGTCGGGGTTCTTCAGCAAGGACGAGATTCTCTTTAAGACGTTCCTGAGCAACAAGGTCATCTGGGGCTTCGCCGTCGTCACGGCCCTGATGACCGCGTTCTACATGTTCCGCCTGATGTCGATGACGTTCTTCGGCGGCTATCGCGGGCCGGCGTGGGAGACGGGCGGCCACGGGGCGAGCTCCGCCGCAGCCGGACACGGCAAGCACGGGGCGAGCCCCGCCGTAGCCGGACACGGCGGCCATGGGGCGAGCTCCGCCGTAGCCGGCGGCGGCGGAGGCGGACACGGTCACGCGGGCGCTAGCCCCGCCGTAGCCGGCGGCGGCGGCCACGGACATGATGCCGCCAGCGGAGGCGGGCACGGCGGTCACGGCGAATGGCACGGGCCGCACGAGTCGCCGAAGTCCATGACGTTCCCGCTGCAGGCGCTGGCGGTCGGCGCGATGCTGGCCGGCTTCTTCGGCATCCCGGCGGCGCTGGGCGGCGACAACGCGATTGAGCATTTTCTGGAACCGAGCTTCGTTGCACGCACGGTGGTAGCGGAGCACACGACTGCGCCGGCCTCTGCCCACGAGACAGGGCCGAGCGCCAAGGGAGCCTCCCAGGCCATGGCGACCCCCGGCGCGAGTCCCGCCGAAGCTGCCGCCGAGCATGGCGTAGCGGGCGAGGCGAGCAGCGAAGGCGGAGCCACCCACGAGATCTCCTGGCTCGGCGAGATGGGCCTGATGGGCTTCTCGGTCCTCGTCGGCGCGCTCGGCATCTTCGTCGCCTGGCGCTTCTACGTGAAGGCGCCCGAGATTGCCGAGAACCTCGCGCGGCGCTGGGCCGGGCCGCACAAGGTGCTCTCCAACAAGTACTACGTCGACGAAATCTACGACGCGACCTTCATCGCCGGCACGATGGCCAGCGCCAGGGGTCTCTGGACCTTCGACGCCCGGGTGGTCGACGGCGGCGTCAACGGCACCGGCTGGCTGACGATGTTCTCCGCGTGGTTCTCGCACTTGATCGACAAATACGTCGTCGACGGGATGGTGAACCTGGTGGGTGCGGTGCTGGAGGAGTCGAGCTTCGTGCTCCGGCGCGTCCAGACGGGGCTGGTGCAGAACTACGCGCTCTTCATGCTGTTTGGCGTCTTCGCGTTCGTGAGCGTCTACCTGTTCATGCGGTAGATGAAATCTTGACCAGGGTGACTCTAACCTCAGGACTGTAGCAGTGAGCAACGCCGCCAACTTCCCGATCCTGTCCTTGATTCTCTTCACGCCGCTCGTGGGAGCCCTGCTGCTCCTGTTCGTGAGCAAGCGCCAGGAGAACCTCATCCGGTGGATCGCGAACATCTTCGCGGGCATCGGGTTCGTGGTGTCCGTGCCGCTGTGGTTCTGGTACGACCCCGCGAACGCCCACTTCCAGTTCGTCGAACGGATCCCGTGGATCCCGTCCGTCGGCGCGGAGTACTTCCTGGGCGTGGACGGCTTCTCGGTGCTGCTGATCCTGCTGACGACGATGATGGGCGTCATTGCCATCCTGTCGTCCTGGACGGCCATCACCGAGCGCGTGAAGGAGTTCTACATCTTCCTGCTCATCCTCCAGGCGGGGATGATCGGCGCGTTTATCTCCCTGGACTTCCTCCTGTTCTTCCTGTTCTGGGAAGTCATGCTGGTGCCGATGTACTTCCTGATCGGCATCTGGGGCAGCGACCGGCGCCTCTACTCCGCGATCAAGTTCTTCCTGTACACCCTGGTCGGCAGCGTGGTGATGCTGCTCGGCATCCTCGCCCTGTACTTCCACTACGCCGACGCCACGGGTATCTACACCTTCGACATCACGAAGTACCAGGCGGCGCACATCCCGTACAACCTGCAGTTCTGGGTGTTCCTCGCCTTCTTCCTCGGCTTCTCCATCAAGGTGCCGATGTTCCCGTTCCACACCTGGTTGCCCGACGCGCACACGGACGCGCCGACCGCCGGGTCCGTCATCCTGGCGGCCGTCCTCCTGAAGATGGGGACGTACGGGTTTATCCGCTTCAGCATGCCCATCCTGCCCGAGGCCACCCGCGCGGCCGTATGGTGGGTGGTCGGCCTCTCGATTATCGGCATCGTCTACGGCGCGCTGGTGGCGATGGCGCAGAAGGACTGGAAGCGCCTGGTCGCGTACTCATCCGTGAGCCACATGGGCATGGTGATGCTGGGCATGTTCGCCCTCAACCCGGTGGGCCTCACCGGCAGCATCATCCAGCAGTTGAACCACGGCATCTCGACCGGCGGGCTCTTCCTCCTGGTCGGCGTGGTCTACGAGCGGCGGCACACGCGCCTCATCTCCGAGTACGGCGGCCTGTCGAAGGTCATGCCGATCTACGCCACGATCTTCATGATCATGATGATGTCGTCGATCGGGCTGCCGACCCTCAACGGGTTCATCGGCGAGTTCCTGATCCTGCAGGGCGCGTTCAGAGCCAATCTCTGGTGGGCCGTCGTCGCCGCCAGCGGCGTCGTCCTGGGTGCGGCCTACATGCTGTGGCTCTACCAGCGGACGATGTTCGGCAAGATCGAGAACCCGAAGAACGAGAACCTCCTCGACATGAATCTGCGCGAGGTGGCCACCTTCGTGCCACTCATCATCCTCGCCGTGTGGATCGGCATCTACCCGGCGCCGTTCCTCAGGATCCTCGAGCCGTCGGTGAACAACGTCATCGCGCGGCTGAATCCGGCGTATGCGGGCGCCGGAGCGGCAAAACTGACAGATGCCGCGAAGGCAGCCACCACGCCGAAGTCCGCCGAAGCGGCAAAGGTGTCAGAAGCCGCGAGCCTCGCCGAAGCAGCGTCTATGGCAGACGCTGCGAAGGCGGGAGCGAAGGCGGGGAAGGACTGCGCCGACAACAAGCCCACGACGCCGTTCACCACCGCGCCGTGCGGACCGGATGAAGCGACGAAGCCCGCCGTCGCGGCGCCCAAGACAGACGCCGCGAAGGCGGGAGCCTCGCCGAAGCCGAAGACCGGGACAGACGTTCCGCTGGCGCCGCCGGCGAAGGCGGGGAGGCAGCACTAATGCCCGCCTGGTTTTCGCTGAACGACCTGTACTACCTGGCGCCCGAGCTGGTGCTGACGGGAGGCCTCCTCCTCCTGTTGATCGTGAACGCGCTGACGCCGCGCGCGCGCCAGTCCTGGCTGTCCTGGATGGGGCTCGCGGTGCTCGCGGCGACCTCGGTGGCCCTGGTGATGGTGTCGGGGCAGACCCCGATCAGCGTCGCGAAGGGCCTGCTCTCGATCGACGCGTTCGGCACCTTCTTCAAGGGCGTCTTCCTGCTGTCGGCCGCGCTGACGCTGCTGATGTCGGTGCGCTACCTGGACATCGAGGGCTCGCGCCACGGCGAGTACGTCTTCATGGTGCTGTGCGCCACGCTCGGCATGATGTTCATGGCGAGCGGCACGGATCTGATCACGATCTTCATCGGCCTCGAGACGATGGCGATCGCGTTCTACATCCTGACGGGCCTGCTCAAGCCCAACCGGCGATCGAACGAAGCGGCGGTCAAGTACTTCCTGCTCGGCGCGTTCTCGCTCGGGCTGCTGCTCTACGGGATGTCGCTGCTCTACGGGATGTCGGGGACGACGAACCTGCGGACCCTGGCCGTCGCCGTCGCCGGCCACGGGCGCGACCCGTGGGTGGTGCTGGCGGTGATTCTCGTCGTCGCCGGCGTCGCGTTCAAGATCGCCGCCGTGCCGTTCCACATGTGGGCGCCGGACGTGTACGAGGGCGCGCCCACGCCGATCACCGCGTTCCTGTCCGTCGGGTCGAAGGCCGCCTCGTTCGCGATGATCCTGCGCATCTTCGTCGAAGGGCTGCCGTCGCTGGCCGTCGACTGGACGCTCCTGTTCTACGTCCTGTCGGTGCTCACCATGACGGTGGGCAACATCGCGGCGCTGACGCAGAGCAACATCAAACGCATGCTCGCGTATTCGTCGATCGCGCACGCCGGCTACCTGCTGATCGGCGTCATCGCGGGCACGCCGCGCGGCGTCGCCGCCATGCTCATCTACCTGCTGATCTACACCTTCATGCAGATGGGCGCCTTCGCCGTGGTGATCCTGATGCGCCGCGCGGACGCGATCGGCGACGAGCTGAAGGATTTCAGCGGGCTGTTCGGCCGGGCGCCGCTGGCGGCCGTGGCCATGCTGATCTTCATGCTGTCGCTGGGCGGCATCCCGCCGACCGCCGGCTTCATGGGGAAGTTCTGGCTGTTCAGCGCCGCCATCGACGCCAACTACGTCTGGCTGGCCGTGCTCGGCGTCCTCAACAGCGCCATCTCTCTCTACTACTACCTGCGCGTGGTCGTCTTCATGTTCATGAAGAACGAGGCCACCGGGTCGCAGCCGGTGCTGGCGCCGGGCCTGGCCGTCGCCCTCGTGTTCGCGCTGGTCGGCACGCTCGTGCTGGGCGTCTACCCGAGGCCGCTCTTCGAGCTGGCCGAACTCTCCGCCCGCGCCCTCGGCGTGGTGGGGGTATCGGCGACGGTGTTCTGAAGAAGAAGTCAGTAGACAGTAGTCAGTAGTAGAGAGAATTCAGAAGACAGAAGACAGAAGACAGAAGGGCCGGCTTGCGCCGGCTCTGTGCGTGTACCACACACAGCGCCTCCAGCACCGGAGGCATCTCCCGCGCGCCGCATGCTGCCTACTGGCGACTGGCGACTGGCTACTGGCTACTGGCTACTGACTACTGACTACTGACCACTGACTACTGGAAAGAGCCCCTTGCCGCCCGTGATCCTGCCGCGGCACTTGGGGCTGTCGCAGGTGCAGTCGAACGGGGTCATGCGGGCGTCGTAGAAGGTGGCGTAGTCGACGGTCAGTTCCTCGCCGGCCGGGATGTCGCGCCGCGCAACGACGTCCAGAC
>Ga0315276_10005799_pt1 | contig 11401 bp, 6 predicted proteins | sample YL17G05_0_MG_FD_204542 | JGI IMG/M metagenome (GOLD analysis project Ga0315276, IMG submission 204542) | Sediment microbial communities from Yellowstone Lake, YNP, Wyoming, USA - YL17G05_0 | ecosystem: Environmental > Aquatic > Freshwater > Lake > Sediment | place: USA: Wyoming | collected... | reverse complement strand
GTAAAATTCCCGTGGCCCCCCCCCCCCCGCCCCCCCCCCCCCCCCCCCCGTTTTCTCTCCATGAGATCTCAATCTCTTTCTCTCCTCTCTCCCGTTTCCCATCCCTCCCTCTCCTCTCAGTACCGCGACCGTATCATCTTCCTCCAGAAGCCCCTGGACGACGAGCTCGCCAACCAGCTGATCGCGACGGTGCTCTATCTGGACTCTGAGGACAATGCCAAGGACCTGAAGCTGTACATCAACACGATGGGCGGCGACATCGTGCCGACCCTGGCCCTCCACGACACCCTGAAATACGTCACGTCGCCCGTCTCCACCGTCGCCTTCGGCGCCGCCTTCGGTGCGGCCGCGTTCCTGCTGGCGACGGGGGACAAGGGGCGGCGGGCGGCGCTCCCCAACACGCGCATCATGTTGCACCACCCGTCTGGCGCCGCGCGCGGCCAGGCGTCCGACATCGACAATGAGGCCCGGGAGCTGATGCGGACGCGCAACTACGTCAACCGCGTCCTCTCCGCCGCGACGGGGCGGTCCCTCAAGCGCATCCAGCACGACTTCAACCGCAACTGCTACTTTGACGTGGACGAGGCAATCCAATACGGCCTGATCGACAAGGTGTTGCCGCCCCCGCGCACGGTCCAGCAAGAGCTGGCCGAGAGCTTGGCGGCCAAGTCCTCGTACCCGAAGAGCTGGGCGTGAGAGGTGGATGAGTGGGCGAGGGAGGGAGCCTCGGGTGCGTGGGGCTGGGAGAGAGAGAGAGAGAGAGAGAGGGGCGGAGCGCCGCCGGAGAGAGAACAAGGTGAACGAGAGAGGGTGAGGTTGGGCCGTTCATTTTCCAGTGCTGCTTCCTTTTTCATCGACCACACTCCCCCTCTCCTCCAAACCTCGCGCCCGCCACCCATTCAACCGTCTCCGAATGCTTCACCTGTCCGCCTCTGTCCGGCCTGCCGGGCGTGCCGTGCCCGCCCGCCCGGCGGCATCGAACCTCACAACTTGCCGCCCGAATCGGGCCGCACCGGCGGGTGCCTGCCAGTCCACGCCCGAGAAAAAAGCCGCCACGGAACACTTTGAGCCTGCGGACGTCAAAGTTGGCGAATGCTTGTTGGAGGATGCAAGGTGAGAGAGGGCGTGCACAGGGAGCGGCGTGAACGGACGCACGCAGGGGAAACCCCCCCCTCGTTTTATTCGAGACCCTCGCTCGGTTTCGACCTCGCCCCCCTCTCCAGCTCAGCGCGTTCTGTTGTGCTTGAACGCAACTCACCCGGCGGCGGAACGACCGACGGCGGAACTCACGCACGCCCCCCTCCTCGCTCCATCACAACAGGGACGCCGTAGAGGCCTGCAAGAACATGACGCCCGAGGACGAGGCCGCCTGCATGCTGCAGCACGGCTGCGATTCGGGCGCCGTGCACGCCCGCCTGGATGGCGAGCAGGTCGCGGCCGCCCTCGCGGACGAGGTCAAGAAAGCGGCGGCCGCGTGAGATGAGGATGGAAGAGAGTATTGTCTCAAGTGCGCGTGCGCGTGATCGCGTGAATGGAGTGACAGGCGCGTGCGTTGTTGAGAGTTGTCGCTGTTGTTGAGGAAAGGTGGAGTTTCTTTTGGCCCCGCCATTTCAAACCCCTTTTCACGAAAAAAAACGAAAGAAACATGGACGCGGCCGCCGAGGCCGCCGTCCGGGCGGTGTCCTCAGCCTTCCTGGCAGCCACGGCCCCCTCTCAAGTGGCCCGCGTCCTGGGGGCCTTGGCGGGCGCGGTCGGCCTTGACGGAGGAGGGGGGTGGACAGAGGAGACGCACGCGGCTGGGGAAAAAGGCGACACCACCACCGCGCCCTCCTCCTCTTTGCGCCCTGCCTCCATCAGCCGGGCAGCAGTGGAAGAGGTGATCACCACGGCGGTGGCCGCGCTGGCTGAGCTGCGGGCTGTCGCGGAAGGCGAGGCGAGGAAGAAGAGCAGCAGCAGCGCCACGCTTCTAGCCGATGCGGCCGCTGCCTCCGCCCTCGTCGTGGCCGCCCTCCACCGGGGCGGGCGCTACGCCAGCCTGGCGGACGGCCTGCTGTCAGGTAAGGACGAGAGAGAGAGAGAGGGAGAGAGAGAGAGGTGTTGGGCCCACGACAGACGCGCAACTCCTTTGCTACCTTTTCTTAGCTCCAATCTTCTCAACCACCACCACCCCCCCGCCCCCGCCCCCGCCCTTTTTTTCTCTCATCAGTCGTCGCCCCCGACTGGCTCCCCGCCCTCCCGCCGCCCGCAGCCGCCCTCCTGGACGCCTTCTTCCTGGACCGGGTCCTGGCACCCGCGCCCGCGGCTGTGGATGCCCTGGTGTCCCACCTGGCGGCCGTGGCGCCCTCCCCAGCCGACGCCCGCACCTCGACCTCTGCCGCCTCGATCTCCGTTTCCGCCCCGGCCCCAGGCACGGCCGCCCGCCTGCTGACGGCCCGCTTCGCGTCGCCTGGCGCCACCGGCCTGGCGGACCTGGTCGCGTGCGCCCCTGCGGCCGGGGCCGGCACGGTGGCCGGGTGGGGGGACACCCTGGCGGCGGCGCCGGACCGGGCGGCGGGCGCGCTGCCTCCGGGGTCGGCCGCGCCGGCGACGCTCGCGGCCGGCCTCGCGCGGGAGGGCGGGGCGGCGCTCCTCCTCCTCCTGTCAGGGGAGCGCGCGCCGCCGCAGCAGCAGCAGCCGCCACCGCCCTCAGCCTCCACGACCGCCTTCCTGGGAACCCTCATTGGCCGCCTGGCCCTGCGCGGATGGGCGACGCCCGCGGCGGCCGGGCTGTGGGGGCTGGTGGTGGAGAAAGAGGGCTCCCGCCCTCTTGCCTGCGCTTCCCCAACCACCCCACCCCTCGCCCCGGCCCTCGCCGCCGTCGGCGAGGCCGCGGGCGCGGCGGCGGTGGAGGTCCTGGCGACCGCCCTCATTTTACACGCGGCGGCAGCGGCGAGCGCGGCGCCTTCGGGCCCGACGGAGGGGACGAGCCGCCGCTCCGTCTGTGCGGCGGCGGCCGCGGGGCCGGCGGCCGAGCCCGCGGCCGCGGCCGCCGCGGCCGCCCTCCTGGACGCCCTCGGCCCGGCCGCCTGGGCGACCTCGCCCGGCCTGGCTTTCTTGACTCAGGACAAGCTGCTGACCCGGGCGGTGCTGCCGCCACGTGCCGCGGCCGCGCTGGTCGCCCTGCTGGCGGGGCTGGGCGGGGGGAGAGGGCCCAAAAAGAAAAAGGATGGGGAGGCGCCGCCGCCGCCGCACTCCGAGACCCCCCTCGCCGCCGCGACCGCCGCCCTCGCCCGAGCATGGGCCGCGCCCGGGGCCGCCTCCTCCCTGCCCCCACCCCGGGCCGCCTACATGGCCTGGTGCCTGTGCGCGTGCCTGGACGCCGCCGCACCGGGCGGCCTCCTGAGCCCGGGCACGCTGGCCGGCGTGATCGGGGGGGTGGGGGACCGGCTGGACAGCCCGCTGCAGCCCACCCGGCGCCAGGGCATGCGCGTGGGCGACGCCCTCGCCCGGGCCATCGGGCCCCTGACCTCCGCCGCGGGCGACGGCAGTGGTGGCGGCTTCGACCCGGCAGACGGCCTGTTTGCGGGGTGCTGTGGGGAGGGGGAGGGCGGGCACGCGCGCCTGGACGTGGACGAGTGGTGGGACGGCGGGTGCGCGGCGCTCGCCGCTGGGAGCGCGCCTGCCACGGCAGCCGGCACCGCCGCCGCCACGCCCGCGCCCGCCCCAGCGCCCGTGCCCCCGCATGAAGCGGGCGCGGTGCCCTGGACCCCGGCCCTCGGGAGCGCGGCAGGCGGCGGGGACGGCCCCTGCGCCGTGCCCACCGTCGCCTCCCTGACCGGCCCGGCCGGCGGCAGCAACGGTGCCGGCCCGTCCGTGCCCGCCACCGTCGCAGGCGTGGGCGGGGACGCCCACCGCCCCGCCCAGCTCTCACACGTGACCGCCGCCCTGCGCAAGGGCTCGGCGGGCGGACCGGGCGAGGACGACCCGGCCGGCGTGGTGGGCGCGCTGGCGGCGGCCGCCATCCTGGTGGCCGCGGCGCCCCTCGAACTGGCCGGCCCCGCCGCCGCCGACCTGGCGCGCGCCCTGTTGCACGCCCGCATCCCGACGTGGGCGGACGAGGAAGCGGCGGCGGCGGCAGTGCCGCTCTTGCCTGCGTTGGCGGGGGGCAGCGGACGCGCGGCGGCGGTGGTGGCCCCTCCTCCTCCTCAACCAGCAGCTGCGGCCGCCTCGGCCCCGCGCCTCCTCCTCCCCCCCTCCCAGCAACGCCTGGCCACGCTCGTCCGCGTCATCGCCGCCGACCCCGTGGCCGCGGGCGGCGCGGTCGCGGGCACGCTCTACTCGCCCCACCTGGACATGCACCAGCGCCTGCTGGTGCTGGACGCCCTGGCGGGCGGGGCGCGGGCGTTGGCAGGAGGGCACGGTGGGGCGGGCGGCGGCGGCGGCGGCAGCCCAGCCCACCTGGAAGGGTGGGAGCGCCACCGTGGCGCCGCCACTCCCCTGCTGAAACGCAACCGGTTTGCGGGCGTCGCCGTCCGGTGGGCGACGGCCCTGCTCAAAGAGTGCGACGTGGAGAGGCACGGCGTCGACCTCCTTGGCCGGGACGCGGCCGTCCTGGGGCGGCTGCTCACCACGCTGGCCGCCTTTGCCGAGTGTGCGGGGCCGTGCCTGCCGGGCGCCCAGGTCGCCGCCGCCACGCTGGAGCTGGTGCGGGCCCCCGCCGTTCATGGCTCGCCCTCGCCCTTTGTGCGGCGGTGCGCGCTGGCGGCGGCGGCGGCGGCGGCGGGGGCGGTGCCGCCGGCCGTGGTGGCGGGCGCCGCGCTTGCGGCGGTGGAGGCCGAGGCCGCTGGCGGCCGCCCCGACGCGGGCGGGGCGGCGGGGGACGCCGCCCTACTGGACCGCCTGGCCTGGGCCCGGGCCTGGGCAGAGCGTGTGGCTTACCGTGGGGATGACCCGGACCCCCAGTGCCGCCTCCTGGCGGCCGCCGCGGCCGCCGGTTTTGAAAGCCTGGCCGCGCGCGCGCTCGAGGCGGGCGGCGCGGGTGGGGGTGGGGGCGGGGCCGGCGGTGCGGGCAGCCTGTTTGGGCTGGGGCGCCCGCTACCTTCCGGCGGGTCGGCGGCCCTGGGGAACAGGCTGGAGCGGGTGTTGCTGCCAGGCGCGGCGGCCCGGGTGCGGCTAGATTAGAAACTTTCAAAAACAAACAAACTAAGTCGTCAGTCACCACCACCCATTCACAACTCCGTCCACGCCTCCTCCTCCCCGTCCTCGCCGCTGACGCCGCCGCCCTCCTCCTCCTCCTCCTCCTCCTCTCCCCCCGCCTCCCCCGCCTCACGGGCATCCATGGCCGCGTGCAGGGCCGTCAGCCCGCTGACGCCCTCCAGCGGCGGCCCCCGGGGGTCCGCCAACGCTTCCAGGACCCAGCCCACCCCGCCGTCCGCGTACGCTTGCAGCACGGGCGGCGAGCAGGCCGTGCACACGGCCGAGGCGGGCCCGGTCATGGCTGTCTGGGAGAAGCCCCCGCCCAGGCGGCCGCGCAGCATGTGCGGGGCGGGGCCCAAGGGCAAGGCGGGCGCCAGCGGGTCGGCCTCGCCAGGTGGCGCGCCCGCGCCCGCCGGGTGCGTCAGCACCGCCGCCGCCAGCTCGACCGCCAGCGCCGACGCGATGGGGGCCAGGCCCGGCCGGGCGACCGTGCACTGCTGGTCCAGCGCCCGGTCGGCCGTGGAGTCGCCCGGGGCGACGACGTCCGAACAGAAGTAGCAGCCCAGGCGGGGAGGGGGGGGGGCGTCCGGACCGCCGCCTGGCTCGGCGGCCCCGCCGTCCTCCGCTCCCACCCCCTCCTCCACCCCCCCGGCCCCCGCCGCCGCGTGCACGCCGTGGCGCATGACGACAAAGGTGTCGAAGCCCAAAGCTGCGGTGATGGCGAGCTTTGGCGGGCGCCGTGGAGGGAGGGGGCTGCTGCGGCCGCCCCTGCGGCTGCTGCGGCGCCACCCATCGGCGGCCACCAGCAGGCTGGGCAGCCAGCGCGATTCCCGCGTGTCAGTCAACAGGAACACCACGTCCGCGTCCTCCACCAGGGCCGCCAGCGCCTCCACGCCCGCCCGCGCGTCCGCCCAGGCGGGGTCGGCCGCGCACGCCCGGGGGGCCAGGTGGCCCGGCATCGGGATAGCCAGGTCGACGCCCCGCGCCTGGGACCCCGGGAACACGCGCTTCAACGCCGCCGCGGCCGCCGCGGCCTTGGGGGCCCCGCCGCCCAGGCAGTCGGCGTGTTCAAATAGGGGCTGACGGGGCGGGTTGGAGAAGGAGACCCGGCCGCAGTCGACCAGGGTGAGGGCGGTCGCGCCCCAGCCCAGCAGCGCGCGCGCGGCGCCGCAGCCGAGGGTGCCGGCGCCCAGGAGCAGGAAGCGGGCGGAGGAGATGGTGGCCGGGTCCAGGGTCGGCGCCGCCCGCCACCGCATGAGGCGCAGGTTGAGGGCCAGGGCGCCCGCGGCCAGGGCCACCGGGTCGAGCGCGCCCGCGAGCGAGGCCGTGCGCGGGCCGGGGCGCCCCCTCGCGTTGCACTCCCACCCCGCGACGTGCGGGGGGCAGCTGGGGAGGGGCGCCGCCCCCGCCTCTGCCGCCGGCAGGGCCACGCGCAGGACGCGGCAGGCCGTCGGGCAGGCCCGCCCGCCCGCCTGGGGCCGGACGGCCAGGATGGTGAGGCCTGCCGGGCGGGGCGTGAAAAAGCCGGGGCGGCTGCTCACCAGGGCCAACAGGTTGCGCAGTGGCCACCCGGGCGCGCCGGCATCGCCCGACGGGTCGTCAAAGGCGAGCCAGGGCTGGTGAGCAGGCGGAGAAGAGGACGCCAGGGCGCCCCAGGCGGACAGCGGGGCGGCGCGGGAGGAGGAGGGGGAGGGGGCGGCGGAGGGGGCAGAGGTTGGCGGGGCGGGGGGCGTTACCAGCCACGCTGGCGGGTGCGAGGGGCGGGGGCCGCCGGTCCCGCCTCCACTCCCACCCCCGACGCCCCGCCAGGTGTCGCAGGCGGACGCGACGGCTGCGGCGCCCTCCCGCCCCAGCACGTAGTCCAGGGCGAAAGAGAAAGGAGGGGGGGGGGCGGTGGAGGGGCCGCCCGCGCCCTCCACCCCCTCCACCCCAGCCGGGCGCAGGCCCCGCCACGGCGCCTGCCCCGGGCGCGGCACCAGGGCCGGCACCGCCACCCAGTGCGTAAACTTGTAGGATTTTAGGTCGGCGTACGCCAGCAGGACGAAGCGGGCCCCGACCCGCGCGGGGTCGGCGGCGGCGGGCGCTGACGAGATTTCGGCCGCGGTCGCCGCAACGCACGCCCGGACCGCGGCCGCCCGGTCGAATGCCTTGAACCGCTCCGCCGAATTGACCAGCCACAGGGTGCCCGGGACGGGGGTCAGGCCGGTCGGCGGAGGGGATGCCGGGTCCAGGGAGCGGGCGTCCAGGGTGAGCGGGGAGGGGATGCCGGCGTGGGTGGACGCGCCCAGGAAGGCTGGAGGGGGAGGGAGGGAGGGAGGTGGATTGGATGGATGGATGATGAGAGAGGGAGGGCGCGCGGTGTCGGCTGTGTTTTTTATTGTTCTTTTTACGACCTGTGTATAAACCGACCTGTGATAGCGATGGGCTCCTCAGACAGTCCCAGGTTTAGCTTGTGGTCGCCCAGGCGCGCCCAGAAGGCAGGGTCGATGGCGGACTGGAAAATGGAGATGGAAAGAAAAAAGAAAAAAGTGAATGCGCGTCTCCCTTTCTGTCTCTCACACGCCCGCCTCTTCGCCTCCAGGGGCTGGAACACACCTCCAGGGGCTGAAACATTATGAGCGGGGCGTCATCGTCCTGGGCGGCCATGGCGCGGGGGCGCGGGGCTGCTGGGGTTCCGAGTGTCGAAGGGAAAAATGGCGTGAGTGCACAAGAGCTCAGTTTCTTTTTCACACGCCTCGACCGCCGCCGACCCCGCCGCCCGCCCTCAACGGGTCCGCCATCAGCGCAAACGGCGCGACCGCCACCTCAAACCGCGCCCCACCACCGCCTGCCCCCTCTTCGTCGCCGCCCACCCACCGCGCGCCAAAGGCGCCCGACATCACGCCGAGAGGGGACGGCAGGTCGGTCGCGGAATAATATTCAAAGCACTCCCCCGGGCGCAGGGTGGGCGTCGCGCCCACCAGGCCGGGCGAGCCGGGCGGGACGGCCGCGTGGAGGCGGCCCCGGCCGTCCCGGATTTTCCAGGCCCGCGTCAACAGCTTCACAGCCGGGTGGCCGGCGGCGGCGGTCGGCGAGGCCGCGGGCGTGGTGGGAGCAGCAGCAGCGCCGCCATCGCGGCCGCTGCCGCCGCCGCCCACCCCGACGTGCGTGATGCGGAGGCGGTAGGTGAACAACCAGCGCGTGTTGTGCCCTTCCGGGTCGTCGGGGGGGGGCAGGAAGGCGGGCGGGCTGCCGCCTCCCCAGTCCAAGACCAGGCCGCCGCCGCCCTCGCCGCCCCCCCCCATTTTTTTGCCGACCAGCACGGACGTCGCCTCCACCCGCACGCCCGCGGTCGTGGCCGTCGACGAACACCGCTCCATGGCACGCTGGTCTTGCAAGGCCCGCAAGCCGGTCAGGCCGGCGTCGATGGAGGCGGACGGGTGGCGGGCGGCGGCAAGGATCCAGGCGCGCAGGGCGGGCCCGCCAGCCCAGGCGCCGCCCGGTGGGAGCGGGAGCGCGGACGCCAGCGCGCTCCCCAGCAGGGCCCTGAGCGCCGCTTCATGGTATTCTGGGCCTGCCAGGGCCGCGCCGTGGGCGCCGACACGCCAGGCCTCCGTCGCGAGGGGGGCCCGGACGGCGAGGAGGGGCGTGTGGGAGGTCGAGGTCGAGGTCGAAGTCGCATTGGCGGCTGCCATCACCACACTTTTTTCTCCTCGGCTGGCGTCCGCCACCCACGCCCTGGCCTGGCGCAACAGGGCACGGACCAGTGCCCTTCCGACAACCAGCCCATCGCCGCGCGTGCTCATCAGAGAGCTGAGAGAGAGAGAGAAAGAGAGAAAGAGGCGTTGCCTTTTCTTTTTCTTTTGAGAAAGTGTTGTTCTTTTTTTTTTCAACCTTCCCCCTCATACCCGGCCGCCCGCCCGCTCCGCCCTGCCACCACCCCTACCGCCTCCGCCGCGGGCGCGCCCGTCGCGGGGGTTTCCAGGCCTTGCCAGGTGCGCCGGGTGGTCAGGAAGTCGGCGCCCGACCGGATGGGCGCGAGGAGGGCCTGGTGGCGGCCGGTGCCGTCGCCCGCCCCGACCGCGACCGCCCGCCCGCCCCGGGGCACGAGCGACAACCCCGAAAAATGCACGGCCGCCGCGCGGCCACCCTCCCCGCATGACGAGGTCACCGGCTCCTCCGCCCGAGCCTCGCCCGGCTCGTCAAATCGGTAGGTCGTCGGGTCCCACGCGTCCAGCGGGTCGGGGCCGGCCTCGCCTCCCCCCTCCCCCTCGCCCTCGCCCTCCTGGCCAGGCGCGGGCGGCCGCGGCTGCGCCCAGGCGAGCCGGGCCTCGTGCGGCGTCACAACCGGGGCCAGCCAGTCCCGCCCGCCGACCAGTTGCCCCGGTCCGGAGTCGGCCACGGCCACAAATACGTCGATCTCGGGGAAGTTGGCCAGCTTGAAGGGCGTCGGCCGGCCGATGATGAAGGTGTACGGGGTCTTGCCCGCTGCCAGCGCTGCCTCCCTGAGAGCCTCCGCCTCCGCCGCCACGGCCGGGTCGCCCAGCGCCGTCACCAGGATGCCCACCAGGGACGCCGCCCGGGCCTTGTGGATGAGGAAGTAGCGGCGGCGGGACGCGACGGCCGCGGCGCGTGGCAGGCCGGGGGTGAGGAGGTACGGGGGTGGGCGGGCTGTGTCGGCGCTCGCCCAGGCAGGCGCGCCCGAGAGCGCGAGGCGCAGCGCCCCCAGCGCCGGGTTGCCGCCGCCACCGTCCTCCTCCTCCTCGGCAGGCCCCGCCCATACGTACGCACAGGCGGTGGTGGAGGTGCCGGCCGGCAAAGGCCAGGTCAGGCCGGCCAGGGAGGCCGTGTTTCCAGCCGGCGGCGGCAGCGGGCGGGCCGGGTCGAGGACAGTCGCCCGGGCCCGCCCCACCACGACGCGCACACCGCCGCGCCCTCCCCCCTTCCTCAACCCTTCCTCCACCTCGTCCGCCGCCCAGTCCAGGCACTGGTCCAACAGGAGGACACACGCTGGCGTGAGCAGCGGCAGGGTGGCGGCGTGGGCGGTGACCGCCGCGGCCAGGGCGGCCGGGTCGAGGCGCGCCCGCCGCCCAAACACAAACCGGCAGGGCAGGCGGGTCGGGGCGGCTAGGGAGGCGGGCCCATAGTGCACGGCCACGTCCGCCTGACCGTGGTCGATGGCGGTGACCTCGTCCAGGGCGGCCGGGTTGAAGGTGGAATCCGCGACGATAAAGAACTGGAGAGAATGATGCGGAAGAGAGAGAAAAGGTTTTTGAGAGCGCGGGCGGCGGCCCGCATGCGAGTGCGCTGCGTGCTTGCCGCGCGCCCCGTCACGCGCCACCCACGCACACAGCGAGCCCTCGTCTGAAGGCACCCCCTTGAGTGTGCACACAATCCATGGCACAAGGCCGCGCACCTCCGCCTCCAGCCCGGCGTCCTTGGCCCCGCTCCGCAACGTCGCTGCAACTCCCAGCGCGTCGGCCAGGAGCGCGTCCGGCCACTGGAGGGCGACGCGGAGAGGAGACTCTCCGCCCTCCCCCCACCCGCCAGCGGGTGGGGTGAGGGTAGAGAGCCAGGTGAGGGTGGCGGGGATGTCGTAGTCGACCTCGGACGGGGAGGCGGCCATATCGTCGCGCGGTTTTACTAGCCGACGCAGACGCCGAGCGGGGAAGTGAGCGACCACACTGCGTGGTCACAACCAAAACTCTCCACGCCCTATATTCTCCATGCTCGACTTTTGCTTGACGTGAGTTTGGACCTGGGAGTAGAGTCAGCCCACCCACACATCGCTGCTGCGCTTGGAAGAGGTCAGGTCGCCTCACCCAGGGGCGGCCGGGGGCGCGGAGGGGGACGAGCAGCGAAGGCTGTCGATGCGCGCCGCCCGTGTCCAAACCGCTCCACAGGCACGCCCGCCCGCCCCCGGCACACGCCGCGCACACGCTGGTCTGGTGCAGGAGGCGTCTCGTCTGCTGCCCTGTTGCGTGGAAGGGGGTCTGGGTGGAGGGCCTCTCCCCGCCGGCGACGAGACAGGAAACGGGGGCGCGCCGTCGCCTGCCCCCCTCGCCCCCCAACCCACGCTCCACCCACCCACTCGATATAACCCACGCTCCACCCACCCACTCTCTCTCTCTCGCCCCCCCCATCCTCGCCCTCTCTCCCTCTCTCCCAGTTTCCCCTACGCCGCGGCCCTCGCCATGGCCGCCATCTATGCGTGGCTAACCGTGGGGTCTGCGCCCTCCCTGATTGC
>Ga0315276_10005798_pt1 | contig 11401 bp, 9 predicted proteins | sample YL17G05_0_MG_FD_204542 | JGI IMG/M metagenome (GOLD analysis project Ga0315276, IMG submission 204542) | Sediment microbial communities from Yellowstone Lake, YNP, Wyoming, USA - YL17G05_0 | ecosystem: Environmental > Aquatic > Freshwater > Lake > Sediment | place: USA: Wyoming | collected... | reverse complement strand
GGGGTCATGGGCCAAAGTCAGCCTCGACTCCACCGCAGCCGGGGGGCGCAGATAGGCCGCCGCGCCAAGGGCTGCGGCGCTCCGCGGCGCGAACGCCTATCCGGCGCCGGAGCGGGAGCTGGCACGCCTCATGGGTAGAAGGGGCCGGCTCGGTAGTCGGGGCTGACTTTGGATCGTGATCGGGCTCGCCTTTCGTTTCGAGAACTCGGGGCGTCCGGCTCTGGTCTCAATCGTCTTCGCCAAGGGCGAACCCGTTCCCCCCACCCGTCGGCGCCGGCGGGGGTCGCGAAGCGACCATGCCGAGCGGCCGACCCCGCTCCGTTTGGTCGAGGACGGCCGCTTACGGCGGCCGCCCGCAGACCCGGAGGTCTCCGCGCGCAGGCTCTTGGCCGAGCACGGAGACCGGAGCCGGAAGCGGAGCGAATGCGCAGCGCACGGAAACGGGGCGGGGTCGGGCGCGAGCCCGACGGGTGGGGGGAACCCGTTGGCCTTGCGGGAGAACGCTTTTTTGGAATCTGAAGCGTCCTTGGGTCTACATACCCTGTGTGTAGGGGCGTTTCGACGGGTCGGCGGAGACGCCGTCGCGGTGCGATCGACGTCCAGTGTGGTCGCTGCGACGCTGCTGCAGAGGGTCTTGGTCGCCGGCTTCGGCCGCCACGGCCTGCCGTTGGCGCTATGCGCCCCGTAGTGCGACGAAGACCCTGGAGAGGTAGGTCGACCCATTTCGAGGGCATCTCGCGTGGGAATCGCAAGCCTGGGGCCAATAGCGCGGTGTCCTGGGCGCGACTCGATCACGCGGCTTGCCGCGACGCGGGAGCGGCCACGGGCTTCACACCCGCCTTCGTTCCGGCGAGCCAGGTTTCGAAATCCGGGACCTCGAACCGGTGCGCGATGGCGTCGTCGGTCGCTACGCGAACCCATCCGCCGACGAGCCCGAGCTTCCGGTTCGCCTCTGGAGCGCGGCTCCGGGCATCGGCCTCCAAGACGGCGAGCTCGGTGGCCGAGAGCGTCGCGCGGTGCCGAGTGATGGCTTCCGCACGGAATCGCTCATAGGCGGCCCGTGCCTGGCTTTTAGCCTCCGCCAGCTCACGCGCCTCCCGACCCCGCAGGTCCAGAAGCGCAGCGTCGGTGTAGGCAAGGGCAGCCCCGAAGTAGACCATCTCGAACCGCGTCGACTCGGCCGCGCGCACGGCGTAGGCGACGACCTCCCGGGCTGTCTCGAGGCCGTGGCCCTCGAGTAGCTCCTCGGCCTGGGCGACCTCCTTGCGGGTGGCGGGCTTGGCTTCGGTGTGGCCGAGGAGGGCGTGGAAGTAGGCCACGAGCTCCCGCGCCCGGGCTTCCCCTTCCAGAGAGGTGTTCCCCTCCACATGTGTGTTCTGGTTTCTTACATGGCTCTTGTTTATGTCCGGAACGACGAGGCCCGTAAATCCGGACATAGGCCTATGTCCGGAATTCCGGACATAGGGCCCAGTGGAGGCTCCCTTCGAGGCGCTCTCGTCGGGGGCCTTCGGGCCGTCGAAGATCCCGACGCCGGCGATGGGGCTCAGCTGATACTGGTTCTGTGCCCAGCGCCCGCCCGAGGCCGTTTCCTTTCGCGGGCGGAAGACCAGGAGCACAGGCTTTCCCTGGAACCGAAACGCGCGAAGCGCCTGGATGCGCTCGTTTACGCGCTGGCGCGAGAGCCCGAGATCTCTCGCGATCCGCTCCTGGCTCGGCGAGCAGTTGCCGTTCTCGTCCATGTAGGTCGCAAGGCAGCAGAGCATCTTCCAAAGCTCGCCCGGCAGCATCGCGAGAAGCCCGGAGTCTCGGGCTTCGAAGTACATCTTCACGAACATCCGGCCCTGAGTCTTTCCCGTGGCGATGTCCGTCTCGTACTGCCGCTCGACGGTGACGAGCGGGCGGTGAAGATCGTATTCTCGGTTGTGGTGTGGGTCGTGCTTCATGGCGTTGCTAGGAAACTCTCGTCGCCCTTGCTAGCAGGATCGCTAGGAAACTGGATCGCTTCACTAGCAGGCTGCTCGTACTCCTCGCGCTCGTCGCTAGCAGAAGTGCTGGCACGGAAAGACGCACCGCTAGCAATCGCTCCGCGATCCGCTGGCGCGGCCAACGTCATGAGCTGCGCGTTGAGACCCTGGATCGTTTCGAACGCGTGCGTCAATGCTTTGGTGAACATCTTTCTCTCCTCGCGGAGAGTGGACAGCTCTTCCCTCGTCTCGTCGAGCTGCTCCTGCTTCCACTCGATCTGCTCGTCCTTGAACGACAGGCGCTCGCGAAGGATGTCGATGCTCGCTAGCGAACCGCTAGCAGTCGAGTCGGTTTCGCTAGAAGAATTGCTAGCACGAGCGCTAGCACCCATGTCCGGATTGCTAGGGAATTCGCTAGCAGCGGGCAGGGGAGTGCTGGCAAGCGGGCGGCCTCCTGCCAGCGAAGGGAAACCGGCCTCCAGGTAGAAGCGGCTCGGGTCCACGCGGTATACGAAGTTGGTTTCGTTCACGTAGTCGTCGCGGACGTAGTCCACACCGTCCACGAGTTGGTTCGAGCGGCGGAGCTGCTTGAAGCGATAGCGGACGTTGTCGAGCGACATCGTCAGTTCTCGCGCGAGCTCGTCGAGGGTGATAAAGCCTTCGGGGATCATGACGTCATCTTCACATGCATCGCCCGGGGGGCGAAGCCATGCTTGTGGATAACGTCTGCCGCTCGACGGCTTCTGGATTGTGGATCGCTAGCAGAAGTGCTGGCGTCTGCGAAGTGGATCTAAAGATCGCGCAGCGAACGCGCCACGGAGAGTCAACGCTTGGCAGCGCGCATGGCCTCGGTAATCGCCACCGTCTCGACGCTCACGTTCGTCACCCGCGAGAGCAGGTCGATGACCTGCTCCTTGTAGTCCGCGAAGCGATAGGTGTCGAACTTCTCCCGGATGGTTGGATCCTTCGGCTTCTTCTCCTTGTACTGATCGAGGATCCATTCGAGCGCGGAGCGGTTGCCGAGCTTGTACTCCCATGCCGCTGCCGGCACCCCCTGCAGCGTCGTCTCACTGTCGAGCACGATCGTGCCGGCCTCCTTGTCCGCCTTCAGCATCGGCTTCGGCGACTGCTTCGCGGCCCGCGCCTTCTCGTCGGGCACGTCGAGACGCTGGAGCTTCGCGGGCGCCGCTGACTCGTAGCCGATGTGCAGCGCCATCAGCTTCTCGCCCCAGTCGGCCCATTGCCAGAAGTCCGCATAGAACGGGATGCGGGGGAACTCCCGCTTCAGGTTGAGCGCGTACTTCTCGCGGTAGATCGGATCCTGTAGGACGCCGTAGACGTAGTGGAAGATCGCTTCCTTGGTTAAGGTGCGACCCTTCTTGCCCCTGCCCGGCTGGTAGTGCTTGCGGAACTGGTCGAGGGCCCAGTCCGTCACATTGTCGAGCCTTCTACCTTCGGCGTCGTAGCGATAGGCACAGATCACTTGGCCTACGTCTGGCACAAACATGTCGTAGTTTGGCGGCACGGCGGTAGCGATCACTGCCGGCGCCGTTCGCTTGCCAACTGAGAACGCGAACCCCCGGTTCTCGCCCATCAAGTCCCGCCCGAACTGTTGACAGTGGTAGTCGGTAAGAATGTCGCTGCAGACTCGGTTCGCCCAGTAGAGCTTCTTCACGAACGGCCGCCAGAGCGATGGTATATAGGAGCCCTGAAGGTCCGTCTCTCCAAGCCCGCGTGCCATCTTTAGCTTAAGGTCACGACTCCACTTGATGGCTGGATTGAATTTGTTCTCTTCCTTCGTCACACGATGGGCCAACAGCGCTTCTGCAAGAAACGCGACGCGCGATTTGAGTCCGGCGCGATCGAAAGCGTAGACCCATTCATCCCGGTTCGTCTTGATGCCGTTGGCGAATAGTCCGAAGATCGCCCGAGCGTCCGCCGGCCTCTTTGCTGCCTTCGCTTGCTTGGTAGCAAGCGCAATCAGCGAATGAAAGTCGTTCTCCGACACGCTGATCCAATATTTCTTGTCGTCCGGATGTACATCAGTGAACGGAATCTCGCTGAGCTTCGAAGAACTGAGACACCGCAGCTTATCCTCTGCTGTCTCCAATTCGGGTCGGCGCCCGTAGAGTATCCTGCAGCCCTTTGCCTCCGAGCGCTTCACCATGAAGCTGATCGCGACGCCGGTCTGGATGCCGAAGACGTTGTGCTTGGTGCCGGAGAGTTTCGGGTTAGCGCGGACGTCGCCGCCGAGGTCCATCACCCAAATCTCGTTGAACTCCTTCTCGACCACGGCGCGGAAACCGTCGAAAGTCCGGCTCTCGATGAAGCTCCGGTTGGTGATGAGCGCGAGGATACCGTTCTCGTCCAGCCGGTCGCTCGCCCAGCGGAAGAAGCGCGCGTACATATCGTAGAGCTTGGTCTTCTGCGCGGTGCTGGCCTTGATGTAGGTGTTCTTGATGCGCTTGTCGATCTCCGGGTACTCGCGGTTCTTGTTGTTCTCGTTCTCGTTCATCTGGTTCGCGTTGTACGGCGGATTCCCAATAATGACGCTGATGCGGCGGTTGTTCTGGCGCTGAATGCGCTTCACGTTGTCATCCGTGATGCCGCCGAACATGTCGTGCTGGTGGCCCTTGTATTTCCGCAGCGCCCAGGTGTTGTCGAGCGTGTCCACGAAGCAAAGGTTTGGGAATTCGACGTACTCGCCCGCGATGGCCGCGTAGGTAGCCTCGATGTTCAGGTTGGCGACGTAGTATGGCAGGATCGCCACTTCGTTGGCGTGCAGCTCTTCCTTGTACTTGTGCTTGAGCTTGGCGGGCTGGCCACGGAAGTGCTCGAGCAGCTCGCAGATGAAAGTGCCGGTGCCGGCGGCTGGATCGAGGATCTCCACTTGCTTATCGATCAGGTTCCGGCCGAAATGCTTCTCGCAGAGCCAGTCGGCGCTCTCGATCATGAAGCGCACGATCTCGTTCGGCGTGTAGACCACGCCCAGCCGATCGGCCGCCTTCGGGTTGTAGACCTTGTAGAAGTTCTCGTAGATCGACTTGAGGAACGTCTGCTTCTCGGGATGGGTGGAGATCTCGGAGGCAGCCTTGCGGATGGCGGTGTAGTAGGGCGCGAGGCCCCGGAGCGTCTGGAACTTCGTGTCACCGGTAAAGAAGGTGGCTTCGAGCTTGTGGAGCTCGCGCGCCACATTGTTGTCCTCGTGATACGTCGTGCCGGGAAAGACCGCCGCGAAGACCTCGCCGGTGAGCACGTGCTGGATCAGCATCTCGCGCACATCGGCATCGACGAGGCTCGGATTGATGGCCTCCTTGGCGTGGTTCAGGAAGGCGTCCGCCGCCTTCCTGAATCCGGGCTCCCGCACGTAGGCGCTGTCAATCATCTCGCGTAGCGCCTTGAGGACGGCCGGTAGATCCTCCTTGAACTGCGCTACGGCCTTTCGGAACGCCTCGATCTCGGGTCGCTGATAGCCGAAGAAGAGCTTGAGCAGCTTCTCCAGCTGCTTCAGGTCATCGACGGGGCAGCGTATGACCTCGTCGCCATGCTGGTACAGCACGGCCTCGGTCGAGTCCTCGAAGATAATGTTGGAGCGCGGGTAGCCCGCCCGGAACTTCTTCCGGATCTCGGCATCGAGGTCGTCGCTGCTGTCCTTCGCCTCCCAGAAGCCGAAGGGGACGCGCAGGGTGTGGAGCAGCGCGCCGTCCACATAGCGCCGATCTTTGGCCTTGGTGGTGAACTCGTACTCGGGGATGAAGGTGAGGTCGTGCTGCTTCGCCCAGCCTTTCAGGAGATCCTTGAAGGCTTCGCGGACGACCGACTCGCGCTGGCTTCCCGAGAGGCGCCTCAGCGTCTCGAGGTGATTCAGGTATTGCTGGATCAGGAGCTGGCTCACGGCGGGACCGGTGCCTCGGAAGCACGGGTTAGCACAGATTCCATGTCGTGCGGTTGCGCCCGTGAATCTGGGCCGCTAGGGGTGCAAGTGTTCGAGTCGGTTGCGGTCCTCGTCCCAGCCGAGGCAGGGTGTTGTCGCGGGGAAGAAGTGTCGGCCTGGGCGGTGCCGGGGGGCCGTTCGGTCGGTCCCGTAGATCTACTCTTCTCGGCGTGTCCACGTAGCGCTACTCGCGAATATAGTCCTCTGTGGACGGGTCGATTGAGACGAGGGATACATCGGTCACGCCCCGATCGCGGGCGAAGGCCTCGATTTGGGCGAGATCTTGGCCGCTGCGGAGAAGCACTCCGCGAGTGTCAAACACGCCGTAGCATCGAAACCACCCCGGATTGTCTGGATCGAGCGATCCGAAGATGCACTCTGGTAGGCTCCAGCCTGAAAAATAGGTAGCGGAGGAAACGCCGTGGCCTGCGATCCCCGCGCTCACTACGCCGACCACATGTCCCGCCTCGTTGAACACCGGCCCGCCACTCATTCCGCCGGGCCACTTGGCGTCGACTCGGATCCGGGGCCATGGCCTCCCGCTGGCGCCATCGGCACGCTCCACTGAGGTTATTCTGGCGATCGAACCGGATAAGTTCTGGGAGATGGGACGGTGTTCGCTGCTCTCGCGGAGATCACTATCGAGATTAGCAAAGCCGAGTGCAAGGACGTGATCTCCTTCCTTCGGGTGCCAATGACGGAGATTCAATGGCAAGTAGGGCGTTCCGTCAGGGCCGTGCTGGGTTGGTTGAATGCGGAGGGCCGCGAGTTCCATGACGTTCCTGATCCGCGGCTCCGACAACGGCGGGGATTCGATCCCAGCCAAGCTAAAGACCTCTCCCATCTGACACCACGCGCTCTGCGGGATGGGGTGAAGGCCATAGCCTGAGCCGGCGATCTCAAGCGCCGCGATGCAGGTTGACTCGCGGAGCTCGATGGAGGAGCCGTCATCAGACACCCTTAGGACATCTTCGATTACGTGGAAGGCAGTGACACATCGCGACCAAGGATCAATGCGAAATGCCGTTCCAAGCCCTATAGGCCGAGCGTGAGCGTCGAGGGGATTGAAGGCAAAGAGCGGGAGAATGCGGGTGCGCAGCTCTTGGTCCTGGCATACGAAGAGGCCGTGTTCGCCGCTAACGCCGTCCGGTGGTCTCGTCGGAAACACGTGGCTGATGCAACCCTCGACTGAGGCGACAGTGCGCAGTATGACCCGAGAGCGACGGCGTTGCCGACCTAGGGTGTGAAGCTACGTAGCAAATACCGCGTTGGCAACGCCGTGCCCCGTCTGGGTCTCTGCGCAAGACGTGGCTGGAAGTCTGGTTGGACCTACCTGACTTCCGTGGACAGTTCCGCGCTTTCGGGCACTTCCCGAAGGCTGCTGGGTTCTTGCTCTGCTTGACTCTCCTTCCCTCGTCCCGGGGGTGCGGGGGCGGAGCCCCCGCTTCTGCTGGCCGCGTCGCGTGAGAGAGACACGACAGGTTGCCCCAGGATCCACGATCTCTGCTCTACCCGAGGCTGGAGTACCCCCTCGGCGTGGCGCCGCTCGAACTCGTTCGGTGAGAGATATCCGATCGACGAGTGCAGCCGGGTCGGGTTGTACCACGCCTCGATCCACGAGAAAATCTCGGGCTCCGCCTCGACCGGCGTCCGGAAGTGTCGCCGATTGAGCAGCTCGCACTCGAGCGTGGCGAAGAAGCTTTCGGCCATCGCGTTGTCGTACGCGTCGCCGACGCTCCCCATCGAGATCCGGACGCCGAGCTTCTTGCATCGGTTGCCGAAGGTAACCGAGGTGTACTGGCAGCCCTGGTCCGAGTGATGAATCACTCCCTCGGGCCGGCGCTGCGTGATCGCCATCTCGAGCGCCGCGAGCATGAGCTCCGTGCGCAGCCGCGTCGCCATCGCCCAGCCGACCACCTTGCGGCTCCACACGTCGAGCACCATGGCGAGGAACAGGAACCCCGCCAAGGTCGGGATGTACGTCGCGTCCGCAACCCAGAGCCGGTTCGGTCCCTCGGCCTCAAACCGGCGCGCGACGAGGTCCGGCGCCGGCCGGGCCTTCTCGTCCCGCTGCGTCGTGACGACGTGCCGCCGACGCGTGATGCCCCGCAGCCCCGCCTGCCGCATGAGCCGGGCCACACGGTCGCGGCCGACCGAAACCTTCTGGGCCATCAGCTCCCGGTGCACCCGCGGCACGCCGTACGACTCGCGCGACGCCGTGTGGATCGTCCGGATCTTCCGCAGCAGGACGACATCCTCCTGCGCCCGCTCGGACGCCGCTCGTTTTCGCCACGCGTAGTAGCCGCTGGGCGAGACCTCCAGCACGCGGCACATCGTGGCAACTCGGTGTTGGGCCTGGTGCGCGCTCACGAATTCGAAGATCCGGGCGGGATCTTTCCGGTCTCCCGCGCAAACCAGGCCGCGGCTTTTGAGAGGATTGCCCGCTCCTCGCGGAGATTGCGGTTCTCTCGGCGAAGCCGAGCGAGCTCGACCTTCTCCTCGCTCGTCAGACCATCCTGACGCTTGCCGCGATCGCGGTCAGCCTGCTTCACCCAGTTGCGAATGCACTGGTCCGAGGGCTCGAACTCCTCGGCCAGCTCGGCCGGGCTGCGCCCGGCCCGGACCAGCTCCACGAGCCGGCGCCGCAGCTCCGGCGGATACGGGGGATGACTCTTCGGCATGGCTTGGGACTCCTTCGCTCCACAGTCTGAAGGCGTCCACGAAACTCAGGCAACTCCAGGTCGCAGGCTCGGGGTACGGTTGGTTCTGCGGTGGCGGAGCGAACATCAGTAGCACCCCGTGACAAGTGACACAGTATTGGGACGCACCTGGGGTGCGCGTAACCGGCTGCAGTAGCTGAGTAATCTCGAGATCTCGGTTATGCTCCTCAAGCTGCTGGTCGCGGAAGAAGGACCTGGGTCCTCAGGGGCATCTTTTCGCTTGGGCCAGCCACTTTTTCGCGGTCCCATTGGAGGGCTTTACACCGCGGTCTACGCGGAGGGATTCTCTGGCAATGGCGGAAGTGCTGTGTCTAGACTGCGAACCCGAGATGACCGCGAGCCTGACCGGGACGGGTCATCGCGTGCGGTCGGAGGACCTCGGCTTCCGAAGCGGCATGCGCGCGCTGCGCCACCCGCCACACGAGGCGGACCTGATCGTCCATGATCTTCGCTCGCCCGCATGCTTCGACCAGCGGGCCTGGGCGCGAGGCGTGGATAACTTTTCGTTCAAGCTGGCCTCACCTAGCGCGGAAGCGCAGGAAACCGAGGCACGCCCCGGCACGATCCTGCGGCTGATTTTGGATAGTCAGCTTGAGAGGCGTGCGGTTCCCGGAAGTTTCGGACCCCGTGATATTCGGAAGGCGATCGAAGCGGCCGGAGTCACCATGCTCGTCCTCTTGAACCCATGCTGGCTTCGACGTGTACGGGGTCGTCTACCGAACCTCAACGGGCTCCATTGGCCGTGCAGGGCCACAAGATCAAACCGCTTTCACACGTTAGGTTCCCTCGCGGGCTTGTTCCCGGAGGCGGGATCGACACTACCCTTTGCGTTGCCGCTTTCGGCCGCTCTTGAAGGTGGCCCCATCGCCTCGGAGCAGGTACTTGCTGCCGGCAAGCTGCACTCGGAGATCGTGGTCGCCAACGCTGTCAACGAGGAGTTTGGACACGTGACTCCGCTAGGACGGGGAGAGGTTTGGACGCTCCCCGGGTTTGAGGACAATACGAAATTCGTCAGGATGTTCGTAGATCGCCTTGCTGCTGTCCGGAGGTGGCGAGCGCCAGGCTCATCTCAGGGCAGTCGGGACTTCTTCATCTCTCATGCTTCGGAGGACAAGCAGGCAGCAGCGCGCCCCATCGCGGACATGCTCATCCAGAAGGGATTCTCGGTGTGGCTAGACGAGGCGGAGCTAACGCTCGGTGATTCGCTACGAGCCAAGATTGATCTCGGACTGCGGAGCTCCCACTATGCCGTTGTGATCCTGAGTCCGAGTTTCTTCTCGAAACGGTGGCCGCAGGCCGAGCTCGATGGCTTGCTCGCGCTGGAGCAGGATGGTCGCAAGCGCATTTTGCCTGTATGCCACGCGATGTCTCAGCGGCAGGTAGCAGACTATTCTCCGATATTGAGTGGCCGGATCGCGGTAGAGACGCAAAGCGGGATAGAGACGGTCGTTGAGGCAGTCATCCGGGCGAGCCGAGTAGGGTCTATCCCGTGAGCGTCATGAGGCGAGGATCAGATGCCGAGATGCGAAGGCTCTGCTTCGTGCGGTACCTGTATCGGTTGAGCGTGGCACAGTCTGATCAGCCAGAGCCTCTCTGCGCGGCCGCGATCCTGGTGGCGCATGATGCCGTAGAACTCTTCTTGCAGATCGCGGCTGAGAAGCTTGACGTCGGCCTCAAGACGAAGGAGTTCATGGACTATTGGCCAGCAATTGCTCCTAGGTTGAAGCCTCCGGTTCTCTCACACCAGCAAGCGATGAAGCGCCTGAATCGCGCTCGTGTGGCGTTGAAGCATCACGGCATATTCCCAGCGAGGCTCGAAGTGGACTCACTGCTGCAATCAGCCGAGTCATTTCTTGCGGAGAGCTGCGGGCGAATCTTTGACGTCGAGTTTGCTGCGGTATCTTTGGTCGCCCTAGTGACAGAGGATGCCGTGCGCAGCAACCTCGAAGCTGCTGTCGTTGCGTTGGAGAATTGCGACACGCGCGGTGTGCTGGAGTGTGCAGCGGTGGCAATGGCCTGGCTTCTCCGCCCCTTCGAGGTCGAGGTACCTCACGACTTCGAGTTGGATAGGATCAGCAGACTAGGGGGAGGGGGATCGTTCGGGAGCATCCAAGGACACGCACGGGTCGATCCCGTGGTGTCGCCAGCGCTTGCCCGTGACTTGCAGGGGCTTGTCGGAGCGGTGCGCTCACTGCGGGAAGGACTCGCAACGGTTCGGCTTGGGATAGATGAAAGAGACCTGGCAAGGTTTCGAAGGCTAACGCCGGTGGTGACGATCTTTCAGTCTGGGGAATATGGGGTGGCGTGGTCGTCCCCGGACGCATTCCGAGCGACGGCAGACGACGCTAGATCGTGCATCGATTTCGTGACTGAAACAGCGCTGAGACTTCAGCTCCGGACGCCGGCCGCCGGGACGCTGCGGGTGGCGGACTAGCAGGATGCGGAGAAACGCTGTCCGCGAGCCGTGGGGCCACCCTGGGGCTGCAAAGTCGCGCAGAAGATGGCACGATCCGCCGAGGATGGGTGTGACCATATTGTGCCCAATCGGAGGTTCTTGGTCACAGCGGGTGAGAGGCAGGAGAGGTGGTATCGTTTTGCGGTTTCAGTGGATTCAGGCTGATTGGAGTTCGGCCTAGTCGGACTGCAAATCCCTGATCCCCGGTTCGAATCCGGGCGCCGCCTCCAATGCCCTCCTGCTGGCCCTCCCATCCATGAGGAGCCGAGCGATGACCGAAGTTCTCTTCCTGGTCGAGGAGGATCCCGAAGCAGGGCTGGTTGCCCGC
>Ga0315276_10005794_pt1 | contig 11406 bp, 8 predicted proteins | sample YL17G05_0_MG_FD_204542 | JGI IMG/M metagenome (GOLD analysis project Ga0315276, IMG submission 204542) | Sediment microbial communities from Yellowstone Lake, YNP, Wyoming, USA - YL17G05_0 | ecosystem: Environmental > Aquatic > Freshwater > Lake > Sediment | place: USA: Wyoming | collected... | reverse complement strand
ACCCCCCCCACCCCCCCCCCAACCAACCACCACCCCCCCCCCCCCCCCCCCCCCCCCCCCCCCCCCCCCCCCCCCGCCCCCCCCAAAGGTAGATGAAAAAGAAGGGTATATTGGTTGTAGGTGTAATTTTAATCATTAAATCGGGGGTGACGATTTTAGCGGCATCATCCTAGAAAAGCTATCCGAGAAATTATCTTCTGAATAGCGACAAGAAAAGGAAAAGACGTAAAAAGTGACATGTTATAAGTATAAAGGAGACGTGAAAATATGAGGATAGGAAGTATAAAGGAATATATGTGCAGAGACTGTAAATATTTTGAATACTCCGGAATTTATGCTGGTGAAGGATTGTGCCGTGCAAGTGGTTATAAAATGAAAAACGAAATCCCACTATTTTATGCAGGGGAGGCGGAATTAAAGAGTAAAGGTGAACAAATACCAGTATTTTTTTGTAAATACCACAAAAAGGAGCAAATAAAAAAAAGAAAGTACCAGGTGGACTAGAATAGTCGTCTCCACCAGCTCTCTTTTTTTCCTTTTTTATAGTGTTACTGTTGTGAGGGGGTAACTTTTGTTACATATATGACTAGAAAAAATTAAATATATGGTATGCCATAGCATCACAGTGGAGGATACGGTATGAAAAAAATAATTGTTGGAATTTTTGTAGACATGCTGGTCATTATTGTCCTTTTACCAGGGATAGTAGCTGGTAGCCGAGATAATCCTGAAATTAGCGATACTACTGGAGATGCTCGATCGTATCTTGATATAACGAATGCATGGTTTTTTGAAGACCCAAGTACGCCCGATGTTTTGTACACTACCATAGAAATAGTAAAGCCCAGTGTCATCCCACCAAAACAACATCTGGTCGTATCATGGGAAATGAACGGAGAGCATTATGCGTCTATGTTAGCTGTTGGATACGACATTGGAATAGACTTACCCTGGCTTTATTATAGTGCGATTGAGGGACGAGGACAATTTGGTGATCCAAAACCCATAATATCAACCATTGATGGATTCTTCAACAAAACCGATGGGACAGTTACCTGTAAAATACCTAAAAGTACTATTGGGAACCCGCAACCAGGGGATGTCTTAACAAATACCCAATCACAGTGTTTTCAGAGGTTTCGATTTTGGGGGAGAATGGGATTTTGCCCTCTCTTCAGATATTGGCTCTTTACTGAGCTATTAGGGAAATGGCAAGTCGAGGATACCGCACCAGACCAAGGTTACGGAAACGAGTATATCGTACTCTATTAGAAACCAAAAGATAATTCGTTTTTTTTCCTTTTTTTCTTTTCCTTTTTTTATCTAATAATCCTCCGAAAAAGAAAGATTATTTTCATCATCCCTCTTTTTTTCCGATCGTGATAATTCCCTGGAAAAATTTATTTTTCATTTCATCGAACCAGAATATTAATATATGGGACAAATGTTATCTAAAATATAGAAAATTATAAATATGCAGTGAAGTCTGTATCGTTGGAGAAAAGGGTGGAAAGTATTTTTCTTCTTATATATCCCCTAATATTTTCCCTTTCCCCCCTATTATACACCCTATTACTCTCCCATCGATGATCACAAAAGAAAAGTAAAACCTTGCAGCGATCCTGCGATACACTTATATAAAGATCTCTTTTTAGGCTTAGATTGAGGGTTTTGGGATAAACCATGGATAAAAATTGCACCGTTACTCTTACTTTTCTAATGAGGGAGTAAAACATGCTTGAGACCAGTCGCCTCCTTCTTACTGAAATAACAAGGAACCTCCGACGAAAGATGAAGTCATCCCCAATCCTGTATACGTTTTTTTCTGCGATGATTTTTTTTTCGATTGTGATGTTCGCATTTCTCACCTTCTTCCTGCTTCATACAAAAACCACGTTTAACTTCATGGACGTCTTCTACGCCGTGTTCTTTTTACTGCTCATGAAATCCGCTACTGACCTCCATACGCACTTCATTACCGCACCACAAGCATCCTATGCACTCTCCACTTATGTAGCACATAGGAAAACCGTCGGTGAAATCGTTCTGGCCATCCTTCTCATGAACATCGGGCTTTGGTTCTCCTTTTCCCTGTTGTATATCCTTGTGCTCTCCGCATTACGAATCCCTTTGAACTACCCCGTGGAATACCTGTTGTTCAGCATTAATATCATGATTGCTATTCTGCTGGGTTGTTCCCTCGCTCTTCATTTCTTCTCCTTAAAAAAATACCGTATGCTTCCAACCTTTGTTTTGCTTATGTTTTTCTGGTTCTCCCAGAGCCTGTTATTTGTCGCCTGTATGCTACCTCTCGCAGTCCTCCATTGCACATGGAGTCTGTCTCACCCGTTAGAATCATACCGATTTGTCAAACGAAAAGAACGGACCAAAGAACGCGCTCAAGTACACCTCCGTGGCTCGCTTCAAACCCTGTTCTACCGTGAGGTCACGGTTATCTGGCGAGAACGACTCTACTTCAGCTTCATCTCGATGTCCATTACTACCGCACTAGGGACCGGATACCTCTACCTGTATGGCACGGACTTATTCATCCCTGAATCAATCCAGAAGCTTGTCAGTGGATTTCTGCCCACGTTGTTTGTCTTCTTAGGCTGTTACATCGTCATCATGTATGCCGCGGTCTTCCCTGCACTCAACCTCTTTCTTACTGAAGAAAAGACTATGTGGATACTGCGGAATCTGCCTATCAAGAATGAGACGATCATATATGGGAAAACGCTCGCACTTTCCTTGTCCTTCCTGGTTACGCTGCCGTTTCTCGCGTTTATCCCGATCTTCCTCGGTGCTGATGATCTGTTGTTTCTGTTGTGGTTCCTCGGTTTTTCATTTCTTGCAGCAATTATTATCGCAATACCACTTGGGGTCAAATATGTCGGGAAAAAATCAGATATCCTGTTGCTGTACAGCGTTGCAATGATCCTGTTTGTCCTCCTCAGTATCGTAGGGGCTGGAGTTAATCTCCTGCGAAGTGCGACGACTCTCTCCATTTTGCCGCTCTGTCTCTTATTGTTGTTACTGGAACTCTCCGTGTTGTTTTTGGTTTTAAAACTCTCCGCAAGGTTGCTATCTTTTCCGTTCAAAAAACCTGCGGGTAATTCCCAATGAAATAAAATTTATAGTTTAAGGATATGTTTTAAAGAAGCAACCTCCAGATTATTGTAATGATGAAATGAAATCAGTTTAAAAATATCTACTAAAAAGAAGGAAAATCAAACGATTTTTGTTTTATTTTCTTTATCATTTCATCTCATTTTCCACCGTCGGTAACTATATCTATTCTATCTGGGCAAAAGACACGAGTAATCATACAAATACTTCGAGTATCATGTTGTTTTCGATGTTGCTAAACTGGGATATGAACAGTGATGGGTATTGTTTAGTTTTTGACCTAGTGGAGTGAAGCGCTTCCTCGTCTATGGCAAATCTCAACAAACAACTATAAGGCACGTGATTCAATTCTGCGATATTTCTCACTAACTAGTATATCTTTGGTTGTTAATCCTAATCTACATACACTATTGCATCCGGTCCAGAGGGAGCAGTCTCTAATTCCGTGTAACCTTCATATTCTACATGTCGTATGGAATAAAATTGGTAATACCCTGATCCATTGGGGGCATTAAATTCCCATGACCAGCCATCAGAACCGAATGCATCTGTTCCATGTAACGACCAATCACTCCAATTTGATGAATTGTCATTCGAATAGTGGTAGTATAAATCTAATGAAATATTCCTATATGCTTCTTCTTTTGCATTGCCGATTATTGTAAAATTCAATGATTGGTGATGTGGGTAAATATCACTTACTTGTGACGGACCATACACTGGCGGGAGATCGTTATCTGGAACCTTAGCAGCCCAGGCAACACTCCTCCGAATGATACAATAATTATAGGAAAACTCATCTTCAATAGTCTCATTCAGAGGGGTTGCATCTTCCAACGTATACAAACCATCGTAAAGAGTATTCGTATCTGTATCTTCCATATCCTGCAGATGTCCACCCCACCATGTCACCAACTCAGGATGCCCACTGCATCGAACAATTCTCGCTTCATTTTCATTGGGATACACCTCTGCGGTCATAAATGACTTATTTGCCAAATGTGTTTCTACAATATGGTCTGTTTTTTTCCAATCACTAGAGAAAAGAAAAGATCTCATAGGTAAACCTAGATTTTTCAACCAGATAATTTCACCTTGACCAAAAAAGAGTCCTTTTAGTAACCCACGGATACCACCCGTATACGTCCAATAGTGAATCTGCGAAGAGGCATTATCAGATATTTCATGAGGAGGAAATCTCCCAAGAGCAGTAATCTCTCTGTCAGGATGTTCAGGAATCTCAAATGCTGACATACCTATCCAACGTATTTTTCTTGTATTTCCTATGAAATCATCAAAAATTGGAGTATCTTTGGAAATAGTAATATCAGGGCAGATGCCTGAATAATTCATTTCATGGGGATTGGTCACATTCCAACCCGAACACAATAAATACGTCTGCGCATCTACAGAGTCTGGTCCCCTGCCTATCATTTCGGTGAGAATAGGTATTGCAGTATCATATTGAAACTCAACGCCAGATATTCCTAGAGAGCTTTGCAGCATCGCCCTTTCAAGAAATGTTTTTGGTGTATTTTTCATCCCTCCTGCTATTGCTGCACCACCACAAGAGCCATAATATCCGCCTCCATTTTTCACAAAATTAAAGATATTGCCCACGAGTATTGTATTCTGAGGCAATCTTGAAAAGCCTGTGCGGAAAAGATACTGATCTGCTTGATTAAACGAATATATTAATACATCGTAATTAGCTATGTCTAATTTTCCGTTCAATATGCTTTTCGTTGTGAGTAGAGTGGGAACAAAACGATATGTTGTATTACCTACCATCCAATTATAATTTTTTAACGGCAACAAATAGTACTGTTCCTCTATTGTATCCGTATAAATTGCGACTCTAACCTCTTTTGTATCCATTTCGCTGTTCGTTGAACGATTACTCGTATCATTACCTTGTACGTTTGTTGACCCTGCGGTAGTACATGCTGTCATAAGCAGTATAGCGATAATTATTAAAATTTTAATTTTCATTATTTACCTCCCAAGGATTTCATATATTAACATTTAACTTTCTATATAAATACTTTTTTAACACAGGTCCGATAATGTCAACCTAAGGAAATACTCTTTTTATTGATCAACCCATCCATCCCTCAACTTATAGAGAGGGATGGGAATACTCAATCGAATAATGGAATTGTTAAAAGATAGAAAAATCATTGTAAGGCCGAGGAAAACCAACAAGGCCAAAGCACTTTCAATCTCTACCACATTGGTCTGTTCTACGGAAAAACCACTGAGATCATCGGGTTGTTATTGATTCGCACAAAAAACAATGTGTCTTTAAAACCGTGTCAATGCTTGTCCAAAACATGATGTTCTGAGGATATGTTTTTAAAAGAAGGAACCACAGGGTTATAGTAATGTTGAAATCAAATCAGTCTCGTAATCTCTTTTTTTTTACATCGGTTATGAAATTTTATTTTTTACAAACATTTAAATGAATCTATAGAATAACAACTCCATCTGTTATTTTCGGGGAGGTCAAAGGTAATATGGAAAAAAAGATATGTTCGCAAGGGGGTGAACATGATGAAAGTACTTTTATTTTTTCCTGGATCCACAGGGTTTGAACTTGCGCCGAAACTTCGTATTTCAACTGGTGCATTCCTCCCACCTCTCGGGTTGCTCTATCTCGCAAAAATACTCGAACTTCAAGGACATACCGTAAAAGTCATTGATTGTAACACAGAAGGATTCAACGATAATTCTCTACGCCAAGCAATACAGTCTTCCGATGTTGTTGGAATGACGATATACAGCGGTCTAAAAAACCTTGAAAATTCACTGCTGATATCCAAAAAAATTAGACAATACGCTCCAGAGATACCATTTATTATTGGAGGCCCGCATTGTACAATAGTCCCTGAACAAGCACTTTGCGATCACTCCGCAGATATCGCTGTCTGTGGGGAAGCTGAATATATAATAATACCTGTCATTGAAGCTCTTGAAGGAAAACGACCTTTGTCTTCAGTTCCAGGGATTTTCTATCGACAGAAAGACAAAATTCACAGAACTAAAAAAAACCACCAAATTATGGATCTCGATCCTCTTCCTTTTCCTTCGCGCCATCTCGTTAAAAAAAATTCATATGGATATGTATATGGAACAAAACTCATCAAAGGGGAAGTCACCTCTCTCATAGGATCGCGTGGCTGTCCACATCGATGTACCTTTTGTCAAGTATCCTCTTTTTTACCAAAATATCGAACGCGTTCCTTGGAAAACATTTTTCAAGAAATCGATGAAATCGTCTCCATGGGGTATAATGCTATTGCATTTGTCGATGATAACTTTTTAGCTGATAAAAAAAAAGCGGAAGCAATAATGGAGTATATAATCAGACAACAGTATGATCTCACCTTATGGATCATGGATACCCGTGTCGACTCAGCAGACAGACATTTATATGAGAAAATGCGGGATGCTGGTGTTACAAATATTTTCTTTGGCATCGAATCAGGTAATCAGGAAGTCCTTGATTTTTACAATAAAAAATTCACACTTTCTCAGATTCGTCATGCAGTAAACCTTAGCAAAGAAATGGGTTTTTTAGTGGGTGGCAACTTTATTATCGGCGCCCCGATTGAGACGAAAAAACATATACAAGATACCATTACATTCGCTAAATCACTACCGCTTGATACGGTGATTTTTAACCATTTTGGATATCCTTGGGGGGCACCAATCTGGCGGGAAGCGGTAAAACAAGGAAAAATCAACCCATATGAATTCTTGGTTTTAAGTGATAGCACACGAGGGTTAGCACAATTTGATGCTAAGACAATCGATGATTATTGTATGAAAGCCTATCGTAATTTCTTTTTTAACCCTCGTTATTGGTTTCGGGAGATTTCATATGCGCTCTCCCATCAAGATATCACTTATATCGAACTTGGATTACAAATGCTTCATTTGAAATAATAAACGAGGTAAATGAAAAAAAACGTTTTCCCATGAACAATAGATGAAAAGAGGAAGTATGAAATCATTGATGTGAGACCTTATCCCCAGATATAACCAGACCCCTATGTCAACGATTAGCACAAAACATGAGTTAAAATTTTTAGATATATAGGTTTTTAACGTATACAAAGGGGATATCTCTGGTTTTGATATCTCAAGCGGATCACCCAAACCTGCAATTTTCATTGCATGCGGACATTTTATTCTTCATAATAAGAAAAGCACATTATTTTTTGCGTTTCAGAGAATATAAAAAAACTGTTTTTTCATTATATCATAAGAAGTAGCTGCTACAGGTAGATAGAAAGCTGTTTTTTTCTTAAATCTTGTTAATTTCTTAACAGGAAAAAATTATATATAATGGGATACTCCATATAGAGATACAATCATATTGAAATTCTTAGGGGGATATTGATTATATGAAGAATATAAGAAATTTCATCTGTACGCTCATTGTTCTAGGCACACTGGTCGTTCCAGTCACTGCGCTATCTCAGGTGACCAACTCTGCTGAATCTGCAGTCTCGTTCAATGGTGCTTTTTTTGTTGTACCGTTGATGGATGATTATGACCCATTGGTCGAACAAATTGTTGTTACGGTGACGATTCAGGAGATCCGGGCGCTCGACACGATGGATCTTCTCTCAGACCCTGATTTTTATGTCAAGGTATTCATCAATGGCAATAAGTTCAAGAGCGACGTCTGGCGGGGGATGAAATATGTCGAAGAGCCGAATTGGGCTGCATCCTGTGAGGTTCCTAAGGACACAGAGTTTGTTGATATCGTTATTGAACTCTGGGACAAGAATCCACTTGGTGGGGGTCAGCTCTGCGACATCAGCCCTGAAGTAGGGACACCAAGGCAATGTCATACAGCTGAGATCACCTATAGCATCGCTACAGGCGTCTGGTGGGGTGATGATTCCACCCTTTGGGATCTTAGCGGGTACGGGCGGTTAAACGGATGTGATGATAATAGTATCTATCAAAACGACCGAGACGCTGAGGTGTTCTTCACAATATCGCAGAATGATTTCGATGGTGACGGACTTCCTTACTGGATTGAGATGAATATGTACAACACGAGCCCCTTGATTGATAATCGTGGTGAGGATGCTGATGGAGACAGTGTCCCTATTGAATGGGAACATCGATTTGGATTGTTCTATTCTCAATGGGATGATGAGGATGATGATTCAGGATACTATTATGTTTATGATCCGAATCAACCAGAGGATCATGCGACCCTTGACCCTGATAAAGATGGGTTGACCAACTGGGAGGAATACAAGACCTGGCAGTGGGGATCTGACCCCTTCCGCAAAGATATTTTCATTGAAATCGATCAGATGGAGCTGGGTCCGAATGGAGAAGGAGCGTTTGTTCCAACACAAGCCTTTGATTTAATACGAGACGCGCATGCCAAACAAAACATCGTGTGGCATATCGATGACGGTCGTCTTGGTGGCGGAGAGCTCATTCCTTTTAAGGAGATTTTTAATGAAACCGATCTAAGCAGCTGGTATTGGAACTACTTCATGCACGGGGATGCACAGAACTGGCGACGTGGTGTATTCCACTGGTTCATCGTTTCGTATAATTACACCTGGGCAAAAGGCTTCACGTTCGCCTCTGAAATCAACGTGTCCAACGGGTCGTTTGCCGTTGATTGTTCTTTTCTGTCAACAAAATACCATGAACTCCGTGCGAAGATATTCCCGATTATCGATGGTCTGAACAGAGGAACCTTCAACAGGGAGATGAACCGCGCATATGTGTATGCTGGCGTCATCATGCATGAGACCGGTCATACGCTGAACATACCCGCCCCTGGTTTTGATGCCAGCAAGAGCGTCTGGCCATGGCAGGTGAACTATTGGCGGTTTGCTCCCTATAAAAGCTGTTTGAACTACCGGTACGTCTACCGAGGCGTCGTTGACTATTCTGACGGATCACGGGGGAAAAACGATTTCAATGATTGGGGGAATATTGATCTTACTTACTTCAACCCCCGGGACCATTGGTAATCCCAGTTGATTAGACGAAACGGTATCTTTATAGCATATCTTTTTCTTTTTATATTTGTCAACGATTAGCACAAAACAGGATAACTCTCAGGATATGTTTTTAAAGAAAGAAAACCGGTTCTCATCCCTCGGAAATGAATTTTTATCTTTTCCAAACATTTAAATATGAATCCATTGGATAACAAACTACTAACCTGTTTGTTACAGGGGGGAATAAAACAATGAAAAACAAAATGATAGGAATATTTGTATGTATGCTGATGATCATATCTGTTTTTCCTGCTGTTGGTTTTTCTATTCAAACAGCAGAAACAACGAACTCGAATTTTATCCAACCACATCATCAAGCACCACTACCGGCATATGCGCCAATTCCATCATCATATGTATTAACAGATGTATCAGTTGTTCATGAACATCCTGAAAAAGAAGCAGTAACTATGGATGATGTCGTCATCAGCATAATCGAGCAGGTTGACGAATCCATCTTTTTAAGCTATGAGGAAAATCTGACTGCCAATGGACCACGACCAACGGGAAGTGCTTCCTGTATCGCAGCAGCTGAGTACATGTACGACCAGTTCCAAAACATGGGTCTTGCGGTGCGGTACCACCCTTGGAGCAATGGAGGATACTCATCAAATAACGTTGAAGCGACCATTAATGGGACCGATGATTCAAGCGATGACATTTACATCATTTGTGCCCATTATGATACTGTCTCTGCGGGTGTTGGTGCTGACGATGACACTTCAGGAACAGCCGCAGTGTTAATCGCTGCGTCGGTTATGAGCCAATATCATTTCAACCATACCATTAAGTTCGTGGCATTCTCTGGGGAAGAACAAGGTCTTTTAGGAAGTGAAGTGTACGCTCAGGAGGCAGCTGCCCAGGGATGGGATATCATCGGTGTCTTGAACTGTGATATGATCAGTTATGCAATAACAACGAATGATGGGAACAATCTCGACGTGTATCAAAATAGTGCCTCAGCGTGGCTGTACACCTATACCAGGGATATCAACACTGAATACTCTGATTATATAGGTCCCCTTACGCTCCATAATGCGGGAACTTCCTCTGGTAGTGATCATTATTATTTCTGGCAATTTGGATATTCTGCATTGTTCTATTTTGAATATGAGATGACGCCGTACTACCATACCTCTCAAGACACAATTGAGAATATCAACCTGACGTATGCAGTAAAAAACACGCGACTTATCCTTGCAACCCTAGCAGAACTCTCGGAGGCTAGATTACCCAGCGATCCACCAGCTCAACCCACTAAACCGGTTGGGAAAACACTTGCAGTCTGGAATAGAGAATACTCATACACCAGTGTCACTACAGATCCAAATGGAGATCAAATCTTCTACATGTTCTACTGGGGCGATGGAAGCAACAGCGGATGGCTGGGACCATACTCTTCAGGACAAACTGGAACAGGACCTCACATATGGACTGTACTAGGAACCTATGAAGTCACCGTAAAAGCAAAAGATATCAACGGAGCGGGAAGCTCGATGTCAGAGCCATTGATCGTGGTAGTCACCGACAATACACCACCGTTCGATCCGACGATCACTGGTCCAGGGCAGATAAAGCCTAAAGTCACGTACACCTTCACGTTCAATGCAACAGATGAGTTTGACCATGATGTGACATTCGATATTGACTGGGGCGATGGGAACGGGCTAGCAGGGCTCGGTCCGTATAATTCCGGCGAACTAGTCGAATTGACCCATTCCTGGGCGAAAAAGGGAACATATAGTGTACGAGCAAAAGCAACTGATATATATGGTATGGAAAGCAACTGGACATATCTAGAGATAGTCTGTCCAACTGACTATCAATCTTCCTTGAACACCATCCTGCAGCATCTGTTCGAAAGGTTCCCTCACATCTTCCCGGTGCTACGATATCTCATTGGGTACTAAAGCCCCCTACCATCTTTTTTTCTTTTGTCATTTGATTCGCACACAAAAACATGAGTCTTTAAACCGTGTTAATGCTTCTGTTTCCAAGCATATGTTTTTAAGAAATTCTTTTAAATCTAATCATGTTTCCTGTATACGTTGAGCCGGGTATCATCATTGCTTTCCCCCCTATACAGGAAGCTCTTTTGACCCAGCTCATCAATTTTAAGGATATGTTTGTTCGTTTTGACATTTAGACAGGTAACGTTTATGTAGTATCATTGCAGAAAGAATTATAGAGTTAAAAGAAGTTGAATAAAATGGATAAAAGAAGGAGAAAA
>Ga0315276_10005793_pt1 | contig 11407 bp, 9 predicted proteins | sample YL17G05_0_MG_FD_204542 | JGI IMG/M metagenome (GOLD analysis project Ga0315276, IMG submission 204542) | Sediment microbial communities from Yellowstone Lake, YNP, Wyoming, USA - YL17G05_0 | ecosystem: Environmental > Aquatic > Freshwater > Lake > Sediment | place: USA: Wyoming | collected... | reverse complement strand
CTAAGACCTTGGGGCAAACGGAGGACATCCAATGACGTCTAGTATCGTGCTAATCACCGGGGCCTCCAGCGGGATCGGGGAGGCAACCGCCAAGCTCTACGCTAGTCGTGGCGCCAGCATCGTCTTGCTGGCACGGAGCCAAGACCGCCTGGAGCGGGTGGCGGGTGAAATCAAGCAGGCGGGTGGCGCGGCCAGTCCCTACCCGATCGACCTCGCCGACTCCGATGCCGTTGGCGAGCTTGGCCAGCGCATTAGCCGGGAACTCGGGACCCCTGATATTCTCATCAACAATGCCGGAGCTGGCCGTTGGCTGCCGTTTCTCGAGACCAGCCCGGAAGAGGCCCGCGCCATGATCGCAGTGCCCTATCTTGCGGCCTTCTACATCACGCGCGCGTTTCTGCCCTCGATGCTTGCCCGCGGCAGCGGAAATATTGCCTGCATCACCTCACCCGCCTCCTATCTCGTTTGGCCGAATGCTTCGGCCTACACTGCCGCGCGCCATGCGCTTGCCGGTTTCACCGAGGCGCTCCGCACTGAAATGCGTGGGAAGGGGATCGCCGTCACGCTTGTCGTGCTCGGTATGGTCGAGAGCCCTTATTGGGAGCACAATCCCGGAAGCCGCGATAACGTGCCCAAGGCCACGAAACTGCTGCCTGTCCTCTCGCCTGAGAGGGCGGCGAAAGCAATTTACGCTGGGGTCGCCAGAGGATCGCGGACCGTCGTCAAACCTGCTCTGCTCCGCCCGCTTTTCCTCCTCAATGCTCTTATGCCAAGACTGGTCGCGGCGCAGATGCGGCGTGCACCAAAGCGGAACGCTTGACTGCGCAAGGGGGAAACAATGAGCGACTGGTTTCTGAACCTGCCGGTGATCTGGATCGGCCTCGTTGGCTTTGCCGGAACATATCTCATCGCCTTCCTCATCTTGACCATCGTGATGAGGCTGGCGGTGGACGACAGGGCACGCGCCTTCAAGGCCTTGTCGCCTGGAATGCTGCCGCCGCTTGGCATCATTTTCGGTCTTCTCGTCGGCTTCATCGCTGCCAAAGTGTGGAGCGATTTCGAACGGGCAAAGGTTGCCGTCGCCACCGAATCGAGTTCTCTTCGCGCAGTCCTTTTATTAGCAGCGAACCTACCGGCCGAGCAGGAATCGCGCCTTCGCGCTATCGTCCACGACCACATTGAAGAGGCTGTCAATCAAGAATGGCCGGCCATGGCGCATCGGCGCGCCACCCTTACCTCGTTGCCTCCGCGGGCATGACAACCATACGCTCAGGCGGCTTTTTTCTCGGACACGCTGTCCGGCTCGGGCCTCGGAATTGGCTCCACCTTGCCCAAACCGAATTTCCGCAACAGGCGCTTCATATAGCGCCGGAAATAGAGGTGGTGAATCTCGAACCGGTGCCAGGCCGTGTCCTGCCATTTGATGCCGTGACCGATATCCGGCTTGGCGGTCGCCTTGAGGCGACGGAACCAGGCCGCGCGCTTCGGATCGGTAGAGCACGCGGCGATGAAGGCCGCGATCAGCTTCGCCTGATAATCGGCGAGCTGCCAAACCCCGCCCTCCGCCGGCTCGAACAGGCCGACCACGAACAAATCGTCGGTCTCCCGATCGAACGTATGGATGAAGAGCTTCGACACTCCGCTTTCATCGAGAATGTAGGACCGGTCCATGAAGGGGAAGCTGATGTCATATCCGGTCGCATAAATAATGAGATCGACCTCCTCCGAGGTCTCATCGACGAAATGGACGCGGTTGCCTTCCAGGCGCTCGATCCCCGGCTTGGTCACGATCCGCCCATGCACGATGTGATCGAGATAGGTGTTGCAGGCGGTCGGATGCGCCTCGAAGAGCTTATGGTCCGGCGCTGGCAGGCCATATTTGTAGTGCGAGCCGATCAGCACGCGCATGCCGATCTTGAACAGCCGGTACCGCCATTGCCGTGGGAACGGCGGCCGGCTCAACCGATCGATCACGACGTCGGTCGGCTTGCCCCAGAGCGTCTTCGGAAAGAAATAATAAGAGCGGCGCATCGAATGGACCGCGCGCGTGCCGTCGAGCGCCGCATCTGACAGAATATCGACCGCCGAGTTGCCGGCCCCGACAACAAGCACGCGCTTGTCCTTGAGCTGGTCCTTAGACTTCACGTCGTGCGAGTGCACGATCTCGCCGTCGAACTTGCCCGGGTCAGTCGGCATCTTCGCATGCCAATGATGCCCGTTGGCAACGACGAGCCCGTCATAGAAGCGCGGCTGCTTCTCTCCATCGATCTCGATCCGCCACTTGCCAGCTTCGCGCCGCGCATCGACGACGCGCTTGTTAAAGCTGATCTTGTCGTAGAGGCCGAACTCACGCGCATAAGCCCGGAGATAATCCTCGGCCTGCCGCCAACTGAGGTAATAAGGCAGCCCTTCGGCGAATGGCAGATCGATATAGCGCGAGAGCTTCTCCGAAGAATTCAGATGCGTCGAGCCGTAGACGACATGCGGGCTCTCTGGATTCCAGATGCCGCCAACGTCCCCCAACGCCTCAAAACAATCGAACGCAATCCCGCTATCGGCGAATGCCTTCACCACGGGAAGCCCGGAGGCGCCGGCGCCAATGATGCAATATCGCTTCACGTCCGCTCCAAATTAATGACTGTTGCCAAGCCTCGAATCCACCCTCAAGTGGATAGCACAGAAGCTTAAGCGCGCACCAAATGTCAAAAGTGCCACCTCCGCTCCTCGGACGGGATTGCGGCAAGATTTCGGAAACTCATTGATCTCGATCAAACCGCTGCGACAATCGGGCTTAAGCGATGTAAGCCTGTATTCCGCCGCCGATTGCATTATGGTCGGGCCTTGCGTCAGAGGGTAGGCATGGACACCAAACAAGAAATCACCATCAAGAGCTGGGACCAGACCTGGACCTACCATCCCAAGGTCTTGGCGACGCCCACTTCCGTCGACGACGTCGTCGAGATCATAAAGGACAAGGGCCGCTACCCCTCGCCGGTGCGCCCCGCCGGCTCGATGCACTCTACCGCGCGCATGAACGGCAACGACGAAGGCGGCACCATGGTCGACATGAAGGCCATGAACCACATTCTCTATTTCAACGAAAATTCGGTCACGGTCGAACCCGGCGTGTCGCATCTGCAGCTCGCCAATGCACTGAGGGACCGGGGCTTGCAGCCCTATATCACCACCGAGATCGGCAACGTGACGCTCGCCGCCATGGCGACGGCGGCGACCAAGGACTCATCCTTTCCCGGCGGCTTCGGCCAGATCAGCTCTTACGTGACGAGCATGCGGCTGGTGACGCCGCAAGGCGAGATCCGCGAGATCAATGCCAAGGATAACCCCGAGGAGATGCGCCTCATCCGCTCGTCCTATGGATTGTTCGGCATCGTCTACGAGGTGACCATCAAGGTGCGGCCGACCACCGCGCTTTCGGTCCGCCATTTCTCGCTCTCCTTGAAAGAGTTCCGCGAGAATTTTCCGCGCTACAAGGCCGAAGGCTACGCGGTGATGTATTACATCTTTCCCTATGCGCGCCGCATCGTTGTCGAGCTCAGGAAGGACAATCCAAGCGCCAAGCCCAAATCGCGGCATCGCTGGTCTTACCGCAATCGCTTCTGGCGGAAATACGGACCGGCACTCAATCATTGGATCCGCCGCAAGACAACCAACGAGAAATATCGCGAGGCCGCCGAGCGCTTCATTCACTTCTTGCTGCGCCAAGGCCTCGTCTATGTCGTGCGCAGCGACCGGACCTGGCCGCATGCCCAGATCATCAACTATCCGCGCGACCCCGGGCAGAACAAATACATTTTCAGCATGTGGGCATTCCACGAGCCCGGCTACTTCGACACGCTGGAAGCCTATTGCGATTTCTGCGCCGACTATGCCGCCAAGAGCGGCTATCGCTGCGACCTGCCGAGCGTGGGCTACGCCATCGCCGCCGACCGCGAGGCGCTGCTCTCTTATTGCTGGGACGGCCCCACACTCTCGATCGACCCCGCCTCCACCGGCGGCAAGGAATGGGAGAAGTTCCTGGTTGCCTATAACGAGTTCTGTAGCGCCAACAACGGCACGCCTCTCTTCAACCAGACCCCGTTCCTCACCAAGCCGCAAGTGATGAAGGCCTTCGGCCAGCGCTGGCAAATCTTCGCCGATGCCCGGCACAGAGCCGATCCGCAAGACCGCATGCTCGACACTTATTTCCGGGATTTGTTGCCGTAGGCTTTGGCTTCGCCCCACCCGCCGCCTTCGGCGGCACCCTCCCCTCGCGGGGAGGGAGAACCCGCGACGGCCGCGCCAGGCTCCATCCCTCCCCGGCGAGGGGAGGGTGGCGAGGCCAAAGGCCGAGCCGGGTGGGGTCAGTTTAACCCATTCTCCGCGTGAAGGCGCGGATCAGCGGAAAGGAAATGGCCCGCGGCAGGGAACGCATGGTCTTCAGGAAGATCGAGACCTGTGGCGGGAAGGCGATCTCGTAAGGCTTATTGCCGAGCTTATCCAGAATCTTCCGCGCGCAACGCTCCTTGCTCATCACATAGAGCTTCTTCTTCGGATCGTAGGAGGCGTTGAGCGGCGTATCGACAAAGCCCGGATTGATCAGAGTGAGCGCGACGCCGGTTCCCTCCAATTCGAGTTTCAGGCTCTCGGCGAGATTAATCACCGCAGCCTTACTCGCCCCGTAAGACCCGTTCTCCGGCCAGCCCGCATAACCGAACAGCGAGCCCATGAGGGCGATCTGGCCTGACTTTCGCGCCAGCATCGAAGGCAGCACCGCCGCAATCCCGTTGATCACCCCGTCGACATTCAGCGCCATGGTCTTGTGGAACCCGTCGAGGTCGATATTCCGAATGTCGAACGGCGCATACATGCCGGCGCCGAGTAACGCGAGATCGATCGGCCCAAGCTCGCGCTCAATCTTGGCGGCGCAGGCTTTAAGCTCATCTGGCTTCAGCACATCGGCGGGATAGGGTTTGATCTTGGCGCTGGTTAAGCCAAGTGCTTGCAGCTTGTCGGCCGAGCGCGCCGTCGCCGCGACTGTCACGCCCGCCGCCGCCAACCGCTTCCCGACCTCACCGCAGATCGCGCCGGACGCTCCGGTGATCCAGGCAAGCTTCCAGGGAAATTGCTGCTGTGCCACTGCCTACCCTCCTGCACGGCCTGCTCCCTCTCCCCGCCGGGGAGAGGGATGGGGTGAGGGGTAACCCAAGCAAGCAACCCCCTCACCCGCGCTTCGCGCGACCTCTCCTCGTTGGGGAGAGGTAAACCGAGCCCTTTGCCAACAGCCTAATCCACGAACGGATCGCGCACGAGGATGGTGTCCTCGCGCTTCGGGCTGGTCGAAAGCAGCGCCACCGGCGCGCCGGTCAGCTCCTCGAGCCTGCGCACATATTTGATGCATTTCGCCGGCAGCTCGGCCCAACTCCGCGCGCCGCGCGTCGATTGTTTCCAGCCCTTCATCGTCTCGTAGATCGGCTCCACCCGCGCCTGCGCCCCTTGCGCGGCGGGAAGATGATCGAGCTCTTTGCCGTCGAGCCGATAACCCACGCAAATCTTGAGCTCTGGCAATTCGTCCAGCACGTCGAGCTTGGTAAGCGCGAGCCCGTTGATGCCGGAGACTTTCCGCGTCTGGCGCACGAGGCACGCATCGAACCAGCCGCAGCGGCGCGGCCGCCCCGTCACCGTGCCAAACTCCTGGCCGCGCTCACCGAGAAGTCGCCCCGTCTCGTCCTTGAGCTCGGTCGGGAACGGCCCCTCGCCCACGCGCGTCGTATAGGCCTTGGTGATGCCGAGCACATAGCCGATGGCGCCAGGCCCAACGCCGGAGCCTGTCGCCGCCTGCGCCGCCACGGTGTTCGAAGAGGTCACGAACGGATAGGTGCCGTGATCGATATCGAGCAGCGCACCTTGCGCGCCTTCGAACAAAATGCGCTTGCCCTGGCGGCGCTTGGTATCGAGCAGCGCCCAGACCGTATCGACGAAGGGTAGGACTTTCGGCGCGATCTCTCTCAGTTGCGCGCAGAGTTCGTCGGCGCCGATCTCGGTCTGACCGAGTCCTCGACGAAGAGGATTATGATGCGCGAGCACCCGCTCGATCTTCGGCTTCAGGCTCGGCAAGTCCTGAAGGTCCATGACCCGGATCGCGCGCCTGCCGACCTTGTCCTCATAGGCAGGCCCGATACCGCGCTTGGTCGTGCCGATTTTGCCGTCGCCGGCTTCAGCCTCGCGGAAGGCGTCGAGCTCGCGATGCAGCGGCAGGATCAGCGTGGCGTTTTCCGCGACGCGCAAGTTTTCGTGGCTGATGCTCACTCCCAGCGCGTCCATCCGCGCGATCTCGTCGGCGAGCGCCCAAGGGTCGAGCACCACGCCATTGCCGATCACCGACAGCTTGCCCTTGCGCACGACGCCGGACGGCAGCAGCGAAAGCTTATAGGTGACGCCGTCGACCACCAGCGTATGGCCGGCATTGTGGCCACCCTGGAAGCGCACCACGATATCGGCGCGCTCCGACAGCCAGTCCACGATCTTGCCCTTGCCTTCGTCTCCCCATTGGGAGCCGACGACCACGACATTGGCCACTTTTCTGATCCCCTAATGCCTTGAAAACACACACGAACGGCCCCGCTTCGGGCGGGGCCGTGAAAACTTATAGCGCGTGCCGGGAGCCGATGCGAGCCTTCCTTCTAAGCCGACTTGGCGATGTTCCGCTTCACCTCGGCGAAGGCCCAATCGAGCCAGGGCATCAGCGCTTCGACATCCGATGTCTCCACCGTGGCGCCGGTCCAGATGCGCAAGCCCGGCGGCGCATGTCGATAAGAGGCGATGTCCTTGGCCACGTTCTTGGTATCGAGCAGCGCCGCGATCCGTTTTGGCACCTCCGCCTGCGTTTCCGGCGGCAGCCCCAAAATGTCGGGATCGACGATCTTGAGACACACCGAAGTGTTGGAGCGCGTTTCCGCTGCGCGGGCAACGAAATCGACCCAAGGCGTTTTTGCCACCCATTCTGCGATGACGGCCGCATTGGCGTTGGAGCGCGCGATCGTTCCAGCAACGCCACCGACGCTTTCCACCCAGGAGAGCGCATCGAGATAGTCTTGCACGCACAGCATCGACGGCGTGTTGATGGTCGAGCCCTCGAACAGTTCCTGCATCACCTTGCCGCCCTTGGTCATGCGGAAGAGCTTGGGCAGCGGCCAGGGCGGCGTATAGCTCTCAAGTCTGGCGATGGCGCGAGGGCTCAAGATCAGCATGCCGTGCTGCGCCTCTCCGCCCAGCACCTTCTGCCAGGAGAAGGTCGTGGCATCGAGCTTCTCCCAATCGATCTCTTGCGCGAAGAGGGCCGAAGTCGCGTCGCAGATCGTGAGTCCTTGCCGGTCCGCGGCGATCCAGTCGCCGTTCGGCACGCGCACGCCCGACGTGGTGCCATTCCAGGCGAACACGACATCGCGGTTGCAATCGACTTGAGAGAGATCGGGAAGCTCGCCGTAAGGAGAAACGAAGGCTCTGACATCGCCAAGCTTCAATTGCTCCTTGATGTCGGTGACCCAATCCTGGCTGAAGGCATCCCAGGCGAGCACATCGACGCCGCGTTCACCCAGCAGCGACCAGAGCGCCATCTCCACGGCGCCGGTATCGGACGCCGGCACGAGAGCAACGCGATAGAAGGCGGGCAGTTGGAGAATGTCTCGCGTCTTCTGCAGCGCGAACTCTATCCTTGCTTTGGTGTCGGGCTGGCGGTGGTTGCGTCCGAGCAGCGCGCCCTTCAACGCGTCAAGCGACCAGCCTGGACGCTTGGTGCAAGGCCCCGACGAAAATCGTGGATTGGCGGGGCGCCGGGCTGGCTTAGCTATGGTCACGCGCGTCCCTCTAGCTCCATCCTTATGAGCATGGCCTTACGGTCCGGCCAAGGGAGCCGTCAAGTGCGCATAAAAAAACCGCCCGTCGAAGCGACGGGCGGTCGAGTTGGTCGGTTGGGGTAGTGGAACGTTAATTTAAAACCTTACTTGAACGAAACCGGCATCGGCGCCTCGCCGCCGCAACAGCCAAATTTGTAGCGTGCCGACAGCATGACGTCGTGTGAAGTGATGTCGTTGAACTCGAGCCCCGGCGCCACGCTGCTATTGTCATAGGCGTGGATGGTGCCGCTCTGCGCATCGCCGATATCGAGATAGCGGTAAGCGAGATCAACAGTGAAATTTCTCGTCACGTCGTAGGAGAGACCGGCGTGGACGGCCCAGGCCAAGCTGCCATCCGAATGCGTGTTGGCAAAGGCCACACCGAGATTGGGCGTATTGATGTCGGTATAATCGCCGATCCAATTCTTGGCGTAACCGACGCCGCCGCCGACATAGGGCGTGATGCCCTGCCAGCAGCCGATATCCCAATAGAAGTTGGCCAAGCTCACCCAGGATTTCAGTGTCGCGGTATATTGATCGGTGCCGGAGAAGCTGCCGCCGTCATACGCATCGAGCGCATGGAACGTCGCGCGGTTGCGATATTCGGATGTCACGTCGAAACGGAGCCAGTCATTGAACTTGTAGCCGAGGCCGAGGCCGGCAAAGCCCGACCCCTCGAAGCCGGTATCGAAGATGGTGAAATCCGCGGTGTCGAACAGCGGTGTGTCGATCGAATCGACATCGTAGCTGGTGATGCCCATGAAGCCCTTCAGGTACCAGTCGCTGGCACAGCAGGGCTCCGGCGCCATTGGCGGCGGCGGCAGGCCGAGATCTGCGGCATAGGCGCTTGCCGTCTGGACTACGGCCAGAATAATGCCGGCGATGATTGAGCGCATGTGTCCCATGTCTATCCCCTTTGCTTTCAGCCGGTGCGTCAGCCCTTTATGGACCGCGTCACACTGGCTGTGTCGTCTCGGGACTATGGAAGGGGAATGGTTAATCGAGCCCTAACCGGCGTGCCGGGACGGGACAGCGCAACCCGGCCTGCTCGGCCAAGACCGACATGACCAATCACTGCGTCATAAGCTTGGATATTTTGGCGAGCTGCGCTGTGTTACGCCGCCGCGTCCTTGAGCGCGTGAACGATGTCGGAAACGACCGTGTTAACGAGCTTCTCGTCGTCGCCTTCGGCCATCACTCGAATCACGGGCTCCGTGCCCGAAGGCCGGATCACCAGCCGCCCAGCCTTGCCGAGCTTGGACTTGCCGCTGTCGATGGCGCGCCTGACCGCGACATTGTCCAGCGGCTGGCCGCTCTTGTAGCGGACATTCTTCAGCACCTGCGGCAGCGGCTCGAACCGATTGCAGACCTCGCTCACCGGCTTGCCGCTCTGCGCCACGACGGCGAGGATTTGCAATGCGGTGACCAGCCCGTCGCCGGTCGTGGAGAAGTCCGACAGCACGATATGGCCGGATTGCTCGCCGCCGACATTGTAGCCGTGCCGAAGCATATGCTCGACGACATAGCGGTCGCCGACCGGCGTGCGCGCCAAACTAAGATCGAGATTTTCGAGATAACGCTCAAGCCCGAGATTGGACATCACCGTGGCGACGATGCCGCCGCCCGCAAGCCGCCCCCGCTTCAGCCAGGACTCGGCAATCACCGCCATCAGCTGATCGCCGTCGATAATGCTGCCCTTCTCGTCAACGATCACCACGCGGTCCGCGTCGCCGTCGAGCGCGATGCCGATATCGGCGCGCACCTCGCCGACCTTGCGGATGAGATCGTCGAGCGAAGTCGATCCGCAATCCCGGTTGATGTTCAGACCGTTCGGATCGACCCCAATCTTGATCACTTCGGCGCCGAGCTCCCACAGCGCCTCCGGAGCCACTTTGTAGCCCGCGCCGTTGGCGCAATCGATCACACAGCGAATGCCGTCGAACCGGAGATTTTTCGGCAAAGTGCGCTTGGCGAATTCGATGTAGCGCTCCCGCGCGCTGTCGATGCGGGTAGCGCGGCCGATCTTCTCTGGCGTCGCCAGCAGATCGTTCATGTCTCCGCCTAACAACGCCTCGATCTCGGCTTCCTTGTCGTCGGAGAGCTTGTAGCCGTCGGGTCCGAACAGCTTGATGCCGTTATCGGCGAAGGGATTGTGCGAGGCCGAGATCATGACGCCGAGATCGGCGCGAAGCGATCGCGTAAGCATGGCGACGGCAGGTGTCGGCATCGGCCCGAGCTGGAACACATCCATGCCAACAGCAGTGAAGCCAGACACTAGCGCCGACTCGATCATATAGCCGGAGAGCCTGGTATCCTTGCCGATCACCACGCGATGCCGGTAAGAGCCGTTGCTGAACAGCGTGCCCGCCGCCATGCCGACTTTCAGCGCCACTTCCGAGGTCATCGGATAGACGTTGGCGCTGCCACGGATGCCATCCGTGCCAAAAAGTTTACGCGTCATTTCTTCTGAGCCCCCCTTTGATCTTGAGCCGGCCCTGCGGGCTGCCCGATCGGGCTTTTTGTCGGTCATGATTATGCGCCTAACTTATTGAGGCTAGGTTCAAAAAATGTAAGCAAAAGTTACACGAAAAGCTCGAATTTCATTGCTTTTCGGCTCCGCCCGTCACGGCCAGCCGCCACACTTCGAGCGCTTGGGCGGTCCCCGCCACGTCGTGGACCCTCAGCATCTGCACCCCTTGGCTCGCGGCGGCAATGGCAGCCGCATGCGAGCCGGGCTCTCGCAGGCGCGGCTCGTGTTTCTGGCTCACCTCCCCGATGAAGCGCTTGCGTGAGGCCCCGACCAGGATCGGCACGCCCAGGCCATGGAACAGGCTGAGATTGGCCATCAGCGCCAGATTATGCGCAATGGTTTTACCGAAGCCGATGCCAGGATCGACCGCTATCTTCTCCAGGCCGATACCGGCGGCAGAAGCTGCTTTCACGCGCTCCTCGAGATAGTCATAGACTTCGAGCACCACGTCGTCATAGCGGGGATCGTCTTGCATGGTCTTCGGCTCGCCCTTGGCATGCATCAGCACCACGCTCATGCCGGTTTCGGCTGCCGCCTTTAGACCGTCCACATCGTAGGTGAGCGCCGACACATCGTTGAAGATGGCGGCACCCGCTTTGGCCGCTGCCCGCGCTACGCTCGCCTTCCGCGTATCGATGGAAATCGCCGCGCTGAAGCCTTTGAGCCCTTCGATGACCGGAATGACGCGGGATAGTTCGTCGCTCATCTCCACCGCATCCGAGCCAGGCCGCGTCGATTCCCCGCCAATGTCCACGATTGCCGCGCCGGCGCGCGCGAGCGTGGCGGCATGGGTGATGGCCTCCTCCTTCGTGTCGTAGAGGCCGCCATCGGAGAACGAGTCCGGCGTGACATTGACGACGCCCATCAGCAGCGGCCGCTCCAGTCTTAGCCCGGCGAAGGGCGGGCGCTTCGCTGTGACCTGCTCGAGCAATTCGGCGAGGCCAGCATCGCGCGAAGCGGCAAGATCCTTTGCGGGAAAGAGACG
>Ga0315276_10005792_pt1 | contig 11408 bp, 9 predicted proteins | sample YL17G05_0_MG_FD_204542 | JGI IMG/M metagenome (GOLD analysis project Ga0315276, IMG submission 204542) | Sediment microbial communities from Yellowstone Lake, YNP, Wyoming, USA - YL17G05_0 | ecosystem: Environmental > Aquatic > Freshwater > Lake > Sediment | place: USA: Wyoming | collected... | reverse complement strand
TCTTTCAATTCCTCTAATCTCTTAATCTTCCTGTCAGCATCCATCCTCATGTTTTTCTTTACTCTTTCAACAACTTCGGCTGGAGGAACTGCGAGATATTTTATCGGCTTGCCGAATTTCATCACAACAAAGCCCTTTTTCTCAAGGCTTTCCAGGACATCGTAGCTCCTTGACCTTGGGACATTAGCAATGTCAGAAAGCTCTCCTGCAGTTGAAACTCCCCTGGACAACAAGGCAGTCCATATCTTAACCTCATATAAATTGAGGGAAAAATATAGTCTCAGCTTGCTCAAGAATTCTTCTTTAACTATCATGATTTGGCCTCCTCTAGTTATATATTTATACTGGAAAACTGCCCATAGTATTAAATTTTACGTTTTCCCAGTGATGAAATTACAAAGATGCAATCTTATACAAGCATAAACTAGTATATAAATTTTATTCTTCTCCAAGAGTAACGAGATGTATTTTAGGGGGAGTGATTATTATTTAAATATCTAAATAATTAATACATCTAAACTCCCTCAAATTTGTTAGTTAAATATATAAATCCTTAAAAATAAAAAATTTCTATGAACCAATACCTGTCATTTTCTGAAAGCTATGCTTTGCTGAAGAAATATGATATTCCGGTAGTTGATTCTATATTGGTAAAAAATGAAAAGGAGCTCGCAAAGGCATGCAGCAAATTAAAATTTCCTTTGGCAATGAAGATTAGCTCTCCTGACATAATACATAAAACTGATGTGAATGCTGTCATTCTGAATATTAATTCCGTAGCTAATGCAAAAAAAGAATACAAAAATCTGTTGAAGAATATTAAGAAAAATTATCCTAAAGCCCGAATAGAAGGTGTCGTTATGCAGAAGATGGGCTTCGGATTGGAGATTATTGCAGGATTGAAGAAGGATGAGATTTTCGGAGTTGCGATTATATTCGGCTTGGGCGGCATCTTTGTTGAAGCTCTCGGAGATGTTACTTTGAGAATAGTTCCGATAACAAAAAAAGATGTTTATGAAATGATGGACGAATTGAAGGCAAAAAAGATTTTATTGGGAATAAGAGGAAAAAAATACTGCATAAATTCATTGGTTAATCTGCTGCTAAATCTTTCCAAATTGGGAGACAAAGAAAAAAACATTATTGAGATGGATTTGAATCCGATTTTTGTCAATGAAAAAAATGCAATTGTTGCAGACATAAGAATTCTTGCTGGTGAAAAAGATTAATCTAGACAAAATTTTCAACCCGAGAAGCGTTGCCGTTATAGGCGCATCAAGACAAGATGGGAGTGTTGGCTATGGACTTCTGAAAAACTTAATAAGCGGCTCAACATTCCCGACAAAACATGCAACTCCATTCCCGGGCAAGATTTATGCTGTGAATCCAAACGCTCAGGAAATTCTTGGAATAAAATGCTATCCATCCATAAAGGAAATTTCTGATAAAATTGACCTGGCAATTATTGCTGTTCCTGCAAAAATAGTCCCTCAAGTAGTAAAGGCTTGTGTCGAAAAAAGAGTTGGTGGATTAATCATAGTATCAGCTGGTTTTGCCGAAGTGAAAGAGGGAAAGGCTCTGCAGGAAGAAGTTGTGAACATTTTAAAAAATACAGAAATCCCAATGATAGGCCCGAATTGCCTCGGGGTAATAAGGCCTTCTGCAAAATTGAATGCAAGTTTTGCCCCAGCCATGCCTTTAAAAGGGAATGTGGCGTTTGTCTCGCAATCTGGTGCACTGGTAGATAGCATTATTGACTGGGCAATAGAAGACCAGTATGGATTCAGCACAGTGATAAGCTATGGAAACAAGGCGATTATAGACTCTGCTGACTTGCTGGACTGGTTGAAGAATGACAATGAAACAAGGGCAATAGCGCTTTACGTTGAAAGCATAAGTGATGGAAAAAAATTCATGAAAATTGCCAAAAATGTCGCCAAAATCAAGCCTGTTGTGGTATTAAAAGGAGGTGTTACTTCTGAAGGCAATAAGGCCGCAAGTTCCCATACTGGAGCTTTAAGCACTGACTCAAGGCTTTACGAGGCTGCATTCAAGCAGTCTGGAGTTATTCAAACAGAAAGTATAGAGGACCTGCTCGATATTGCAAAGGCGCTGGCAAATCAGCCCTCATGCAAAGAAAATGGAATCGTCATTGTGACAAATGGCGGCGGCGCTGGAGTTCTTTGCGCAGACAAATGCGAACAGCTTGGGATAAAGCTGGTGGAGATTTCCCAAAGGGCGATTAAGAAGCTGGATGCATCTGGAAAAATGCACCCTGCTTATTCTAGGAGAAACCCTCTTGATTTAGTAGGAGATGCTCTTCCGGAGCGCTATGAGGTTGCTATAAAAACTTTGATTGAAGAGCCCAACATATATGGATTGATAGTTATTCAAACGCTACAGACAATGACTAACCCAATTGAAGATGCAAAAATTGTCATAAATATTCACAAGGATAATCCCGATAAGCCTATAATTTGCGTTTATATGGGAGGCAAATACAGTAAGGAAAGCAGGCACCTGCTTGAGCAGAACGGAATCCCTGATTATAATGATTTGACAAAGGCTTCCAGGGCTATGCATGCGCTAATTAAAAGGGGGCAGTGGCTTAAGAATACGTCAGCTTGACTGTTTTTCTATCCCTTCCTTTTGAATATGCCACATCTGCACTAAATCCTGACTGGAATTTGCTGATTAAATCAGAGCTGCAGGTGTCTATCAAAAACTGGGCTTCTCCATTGGCATTTATTGTTATTTCCCTTTCGGTTATGCATTTGTCCTCATTTACATAAATAGTCACTGAATTTATTTTAATATCTTCATTGAGCATATTTTTGAATGACAATGTCATAAACTGCGGGGCAATCTGGTATTCTGAGCATTCGATTGGCTCTGAATATTTGCAGAACTGATTTTGGAGTGTTGGCTCAGCTGGGGTTTCTGGGTTGCTATTAATTGTGGGAACTTCAATTTTTGGTACAGATAGCATGTTGCTTGAAATTAAATATATTAATATAGCAATTATCGAAAATAAAGCAAGGATAAATGCAATTAAGATTATTTTTTTGTTTGATTTGGTTTTTACTGGAGCATGTTGCTGCGGCTCTGGTTTCTGCGGGGGGATTTCTCCCGATTCAATTGAAATCCCTGCCATAAGAATGGCGTCATCCACAACATCAGGAGGCCATCCCTTGTTTATCAGGGCATTTCTCACGGTCTCCTGGGAATACCCTCTTGCCTTTACCTCTTTTATGTAATTCAGAAGACTTTCATCTACCACCATATAGAATTGTTTTTTAATTTATTTTAAATAATTTTTGAAATAAACTAATAATTCAACTTATATCTTAGCAGGGCCGCTATTCCTCCCAGGGAATCCAGTTTTCTGCCTGGGTCATTTTTGGAATTAAGAACAAATATGTCTCCCTTCAAATTATCCGCTAATTTCATTAAATTATCGATTTTTTTATATTCTCCCTTGCCTTTAAGCCTGTTTATCAGTTTATCTGTAATCAATAAAGTTTTCACTGAACCGCTATTGGCTGCATTCTCAACCTCAGTAAAGCCATAAGTTACTGCGCCATCCTTTGAGATTTCCTTTAGCAAATCCTCAATTAAAGAAGCCTCTTTTGCTATTCTTTCATCTTTTAGCACGGTCTTCAATTCAGGTCTTTTCAAGACCTCCTCGATTCCCGTTTTGTCAACAGAGCTGCATGTTGCCGTAACAATCCTCTTTCTCAAGGCATCGTTCTTAATCTCTTTCAGCAAATCTTCTTTCCAGAATGCGGGGCTTGCAATAATTATTTTCTCAAGCTTCAATCTGTCATTGTATTCTTCCAGCTTTTTTATTATTTCTGGGTAGAACCCCTTTCCCTTGATGCTTTTGTCGTATTTCTTTTCAACCTCTCCATGTAGCTCTGCCAATATTTCGTAACCCTGGCTTTTGAGCATGACAAAATAGGCCAGTTCCCTGTCTAGAATGCACAGCAATATTCTTGTGAATTTGGCGCTGGATGCCTCTTTTATTTTTTCTAGCTGATATCCCAGCCATTGCTCTTTCTGGATTTTTATTGCTGTGCCCTCTTCAACATCTATCGTTTGATGAACCCCTTTTGGAATGGTTTCAGGGGCTTCGATTATGATGCCTGAAATTCTTAAACGGTTGGTAGATTCATGAAATTCGACCTGCTCTGTCTTCAATTTTACAGTAAATGTCTTCTTAGCAGATTTTTGCTCTTCCTTTCCTACTTTTATTTTTCGTTCAGTCCTGCCTGTAACTAAATCTCCCTCATCAATTATCTGGCTCAGGTACCACAAATCGTCCAGTGTTTGAGCCAGTAGTTTTATTTCTCCAATTTTCATATTTTGAAATATTACTTTCATAAATCAAATAGAAAAACATTTATATATAAACCTATTTATTTATAGACGATGATTAAGCCATTAAGGCTGAATAGAGCCCAAGCAGCCGGCGGAGCTGCCACTTTAGTAGCGCTTATAGCTGTTTTTATCATTTTCTACATCCTTTTCCTTCCCCCTGCAGAAAGAGCGAGATTATTGGATAATAAAACATCTACAACAACTGATAATGGAGGGGATAGCACTGGGAATATTGTCTTGCTTAAAGAAAACCCCGGAACTTTGTTTAAGGAAGAGCAGACAGAATTTGAACACACTATTTCTCCATTTAATCTTGCAGTATTCACACAGGACATTGTGCTTAAGCAGAAGGACAGCATATATGTTCAGGCCAGCGGAAGCAAGGACCAGCCGCAGATGATGATTCTTGTGCTTAAAGATGTGGACAATTCCAAGAACGTGAAGCTTAGCTTTACAGTTGGCAAGCACAGCGGGAAATTGATTATTAAGCTCAATGGAGAAGAGGTTTTTAATGGTGAAATTACAACAACTAATCCTGCGCCAATAAACTTGGACAATCTAAAAGAGGAAAACATTCTTGAATTTTCAGTATCCTCTGCCGGATGGATGTTCTGGAATGTGAATTTTTATGAATTAAGCAATATAAAAATAACTGCCACTGTGACGAATTATGAAAACCAGGAGGCGGCAAAGCAGTTTTCAATAAGCTATGATGTGCAAGACGTTAAAGATGCAAAATTAAGGTTTATTCCTGAATGCAGGGTAGCTGGGGTTGGAAGGCTGACAATAAAGCTTAATGGCGAGGCAATATCTTCAGATGTTCCTGATTGCGGCTCTCCATCACTTGTTGATTTTGACCCTGCAATACTTAGAAAAGGGGGCAATACCCTGCTCTTTTCAAGCGCAGCCGGTTCATATCTGGTTGATAATATAGTCATTAGAACAACACTTAAGGAGCCAACCTATCCGGCATACTATTTCCTTCTAAATGAAAGTTCTTATGGAAAAATAGCTAACAACACAAGAAACATTTTTCTAGTAATAAAGTTTGCAGGGACAGAGGATTACTGGGATGGAACAATAGTAATTAATGACATAAAAACAAGCTTCCATCAGCGGGAATCCACATATAGCAAGAACATTGGCAGTTTCATAAGGGAAGACAATAATTACGTCAGAATAATCCCTGACACAACAGTGGATGTTGTTGAAATCAGGGTTGAATTGAGGAAAGTTTAGTTCTTAAAGTATTTTTAAAATTGAAATTAATAATAAATCCCGCTCCAGGCCGCGGGGGCCATGAAGACACTGCAAAAACTGTATTAAAATCAAAAGGTTTAAGTATTGGAAAATTCAGGATATGCTTATTGTAAAAAGAGGAACACCAATAATGGGATTCAACTTAGATAGAGTTCTGAAGATTTACGGGAAGAAAGGAAATCAAGCCAATGATGCAGCAATTGACAGGCCAAGGTTATGGCCAATCCCTACAAGTGAAAAAAAATCAGATGACACCAAGAAAGAGGTAGCTGCCTATAGGGAGGGCGCAAGAGAAGGTGCATCTTCAGGACAAAGGGCGTTTACTGCTTTAAATCGAGCTGGAGAAGTAACTAGAAAGGATATGTTGGGATTGGCGAAAGGTGTTTTGAGAGGGGGCGCTGCTGGTACAGCGGCTGCAGCAGTCGTTATTTCCACGCAAATGCCGCTTCTCTTTTTGATATTGTTGATAGCATTTCACGTTCTTGACGCAACTTCCAACTTCAGCTTAGTGCAGACAAGAATTACGATGTATCTCATTGTATGGTTTTTTGGAGGCGCATTATTTTTTAAAGATTCTAATGGCAGAACTTTGACCAAGGATACATTTATCGCATCTGGAAAAATTGCATTAATTGGATTTTTATGGCCTTTTATAAGCTATCTTCCATTTATTAGAGAGTGGAATTTGGGCAATGCAATTATTGTATGGTGTCCCTTGCACATAATCATGTTCTATTCCATGATAGAACAAAAAAAGGGTTTAATTAATTGGATATTTGCTGGATACATAATCGTTTTTGGGATAGTGATTATTCCGCAGTTGAGCCAGTTGGCTGCAGAGGGAACCCCTATTGGAGGATTGAAGCCTGATGTAAGCTTCTGGGACGGCTATAGAACTGGTGTGCTTGAAACAAAAAAGGCGATGGGAAATGCATGGCAGGGATTTGTAGACCTTATGACTCTCAAAGGTATTGCTGCAACCTTTAATGAGTCCCCTAACACAAATGTTGAGTTTGATAGCAAGGGCATTTATCTGGACTCTGGCATAAATGTAGGGGGAGTCAGTTCTGGTGCGTTTAATTGGGAATGGTATGGAGACTCTTTGACAGTTGGCGTTGCTGTTAAGATTAGCGAAGGCACCCTGAAAGAAGGCGCCGATAAATATCAGAATATTAAAATGGAAAACAAATGCCGCATGGCGGGCTCTGATGAGGGGGATGATCTTAGCTGGGATGACGCAAAATGGAATTCTGCCTATCCACCTAGCATAAATGCAGAGCCGGGGTATTTTATTGGCTGCACCTTATATGGCAAACCGACAAAAAGCAATATTAATGTTGTATTTGCCTCAAAATACGGGTTCTCCACAACATCCAAACTCACAACATACTTCATAAAAAAGAACCCCGAGAAAGGAGGCATTTATTATGGAAGCCGGGATGAATTTTTTGCTGCTGAGGAAAATAAAAATCTAGTGATGAATCCTGTGTCTGTGTCTGAGAATGCCCCGTTTCAATTGGCCATAGGAACTGTGGATCCCCCTATACGAATAGATTCTGCCTTTCAGACTCCCTTGGTTATTAGTTTAAATGCGCCCACTGTTTATGGATATTCTACAAAATTAGACAAAGTAAAATCTGTGGAAATAGAAATGCCTAAGGCTTTCAGAATTGAGAATTGCAATGGAAATGCAAATCTTTTTTCAAGAACGGAAACTGGAGGTAAGGCAATCTACAGCTCCACTCAGGCGCCCAAATATGTAATGTGCTATTTAGCTGCTGACCCCAATGAGCTAATTACTGCAGGAAGTTATGCACCCGTAACATTCTATGCGACTGCAGTATATGATGTTATAATCACAAAAACAGAAAATGTTGAGGTTATTAACCCATCGAAAGAATCTGATGTAACATTTAAGGGAGATTCTGCGCAGTCAGGAACAGTAATTCTCCCAGGAAGCAGCCTTGAAGATGTTTATACTAAAAATCTGAGGGCTCTCACAGAAGAAATTGCTAATAAATATGGATTAGAACCTGCACTCTTAGCTGCTATTGAAGAAAGTGAAAGTGGAATGGGTGCAGCAGAATGTACAGATATTGGAGGAAATCCCGCAAGCTCTTTAACAGGATGTAGCTGGCCCGGAGGCAAATGTGTCTACGGAAGTGGTGGGTGTTATGTTCCCGAAGATTGTGTAAGCTGGAGAACCCAGCTGGAATGCACTGGAAGAATTCTTACAAATGGATACGATGTTTGTGACTCCAGAAGTGGAGATGATAAACTTCGATGCATTCTTTGTGTGTATCTTAACGGACCGAACTCGAATGCATATTTAGAATGCATTGATGGCCAGGGCTATGATGATAAAATAATTGGTATGAGAGAAGGATGGAGGCAATATTATGCTAAAAATCCTTAAAATCTTTTTTATAGCATTCTTATTACTGACATTGTCAGGCTGCAGCGTTATTTCTGGTTTATTTGGAGGAGGAAATACAAACCTTGATATTCCTGATATTCATAAGGGAACAGAGGGCTTGAAAATGAGTTTTGAGAAAAATCAGCCTTTGTCCTCATACAAAGTCACTGATGCAGGAACGCCAATCACCATAACAGTAAACCTTGAAAACAAGGGAACATCAGTGCTTGCAGAAGACACAACTATTGTGGTTAATGCAGATAAGAGCTATATTGCATTAGATAATGATAGGAGCAATGTTGTTCTTCAAGGAATAACTGAACGGTATTCTAAGGGAGAAAGTGCAAAGCTTACATTCACAGGAATGATTCAGCCTTTAAGGCTGAGTGAAGACACTACCATTGTAAGCGTGAATGCATGCTATCGCTATAGCATAGAGGGGCACTATAGTGTGTGTATTGACACAGACCCGAGCAACATTAAAACCCAAAAAAAAGCATGCAGCTCTGCGGACAATAATAAACTTGGCTCTTTGGGTGGCCAGGGAGGCCCGGTTGGAGCAAATAAAATAGAGGTTGTGCTAAATCCAAGACTTAATACTTTAAAGCCGCAATTTATGGTTTATGTTAAGAACTTTGGCAGCGGCAGGGCTTTTGATGCCTTCGCTTCCCCTGCTACGCTGTGCAGCTCTGGTTTGACGGACAGTTCTGCGCTTAATATTGTATATGTTACTGCAAAGCTTGCAGACAAGGAATTCAAGTGTTCTCCCAACCCCATCGTAATAAACCCCGAAGATGAAAATTTTGTTATATGCAGCAATGACGGATTCAGTGTTTCAACAGACACAGCTAGTTATTCCTCATCCTTAATAGTCTACATGGTTTATGATTACTTTGACAGCATATCCCAGGAAATATCATTAAAGAAGGTAAAAACGACGAATTAACAAAAAATATATAAGGAAATAAAAACAGGAATATTATATGAAAAAATTAATTCTGATTTTGGTGCTTATTGTTCTTTTGTATGGTTGCACTAATAATAACAACAGAGACACTATAGAAAACTTCAGAACAGGCACAGGCGGCCTGAGCGTAAGCTTCATTCCAAATCATCCGCCTGCGAAGGTTTATGTAAGAAATGGAGAGGTAAATGAGGTCAGCATAGGTATAAACTTGAAGAATTTGGGAGCTGCTGATATTACAGGAGGAGCTCTAGTCCTGAGCGGCTATGATCCGGGCATTCTTGCCATACCTTCTTACCGGGTATTTACTGCTAGCGATGACCTGGTTGGGAAAAGCGCTTTTAATCCGCAAGGTGGATTTAATTCATTTGACTTCAATGGGGCTGTGAACCTCCCAGCAATGGGTGACAGATACAGCCCAAATATACTGGCTACCGCATGTTATGATTATAGCACATTTACTGAACTTAGTGTTTGCATAGACCCTGATCCGTATCTTACTAAGCCGAGGGCATGCACCCCTTCAAATATTGCTTCCAGCGGGCAAGGGGCTCCGATAGGAGTGAGCAAAGTTAATGTGGAGCCTACAAAAGGGAGAACAATTTTTCAGATTTTCTTCAAAAACTTTGGGAATGGGGATGTATTTTCAAGTGCCTATGGAAGCGCAAGATGCCTGCCTAATGGCGGGGGCATTGACGAAAGGCAGGAGCTAGATATCATAATTGTTAGAAAGGTAAAACTCGGGAATCAGGACATCACAGCAAACTGCAAAGGCATGGGCTGGGGCTCTGTAAGGCTGAATAATGGTGAAAATTTCATATACTGCACATATGATACCCAAGGCACAGATTCCTATCAGACAGTTCTCTCCGTTGAGATGGGCTATTCATACAGAATAACTACTTCAAGAAGCCTGGAGATTGTAAAGCTTCCATAGAAAAATTTATAATGTTGAAAAAAGAAGTTATTGGCATGAAAAGAATCTTTTTGTTTTTATCATTTGCTGTAATTTTAATTGGTTTGACAGGTTGTGGAGGGACCCCTACAGAAACAGGGAATACATTCATAGGCGGTACCAAAGGATTGGAGATTAACTTCCTGCAGGACAGCCCTCCAGACGAGGCATTTGATGCTGGGCAAAGGCCTTTTGATGTAACTGTCATGCTCAGAAATGTAGGAGAATATGACGTTCCAAAAGAGAGTGTAAAGGCAAAACTTTCAGGATTAAGTCCCGCTGATTTCTTTGTTCCCCCAGAAGAATTCATTAAAATTGCAGATGAGGATTTAACTAAAACAACAAAAGACCCCGAAGGAAATAAGATAGAGGGAACCATAAGCACTATCACATTCAATAACTTGGATTATAGGGGAATTTTAAGCGGGCCTACAGTCTTCCCCATAAGGGTTGATGTGTGCTATAAATATGGAACTATAGCTGAATCAAGGCTTTGTGTGAAAGAAAACGTATTGAATACCAGGGAAAAGGCAGTGTGCATTGTGACAGAAGAAAAGGCTGTTGAGAATTCTGGAGCTCCCATACACGTAACATTATTTAAGGAATTTGCCAAAGCAAAGGATAAGATTGGATTTAGTTTCACAGTTGAGCAGGTTGGGGAAGGCGGTATATTTAAGAGAGAAACTAACTGCAATGCAGGAACTGTAAGCATGATTGATGAAAATAAGGTGTGGGTAGAGGTTAATACAAATGTGCAGGCTCCCTTGACATGTTCTGGGCTTATTGGCGGAGGGGATAATTATGGCTATTTTGTCCTCTTTAAGGGAGATCAAAGCGCTGGCTCATTAAGCAGAACAGTAACCTGCACTCAAGAACTGCCGCCAACAACTACCGCCTACGAAACACTAGTCAGAATAAAAATGGAATATGATTACAGGGACTTCGTTTCTAAAGAAATTACAATAAAGCACGGGTAAATATTTATTTTCTTAAATTTTAATTTATAATTACCACTCAAGTGTCAGAAATTTAGAAAATTTCTGAGCATGCTCAAAAATGCTAGGCATTTTTGACACGCCGCGGGGGCTGTCATTATTCCTGCCCTATAAGGGCAAAAGAACTAAGCAATGCCTCAAGCTGAATAAATTCGTCAGAGCCCTCAACTAGTCTGAATTCTATCTCTCCGCATTTCTCAATCATCTTCATCTTTTGTTTTGGATTTGCATTCAGCTCCATTACCTCTTTTTGAATATGCGATATCATGTCGAGCCCTGAAAGACCATACTCATGCATCACATTGAATAGCTTTGTTCTTGCCTCTAAAAACTTATTCTGGACAGCTAACTCAAGAATTTGCTTTATATCTTTAGGACGAACAGCGCTTGTAACAGAATAAACTATTTCTTCGGTTATGTTATCTGAAATTGCTGCGC
>Ga0315276_10005791_pt1 | contig 11409 bp, 13 predicted proteins | sample YL17G05_0_MG_FD_204542 | JGI IMG/M metagenome (GOLD analysis project Ga0315276, IMG submission 204542) | Sediment microbial communities from Yellowstone Lake, YNP, Wyoming, USA - YL17G05_0 | ecosystem: Environmental > Aquatic > Freshwater > Lake > Sediment | place: USA: Wyoming | collected... | reverse complement strand
AGCGTGCCCGAGCAGGTGAAAATAAAACTGCTGCAGAGGAAGTTCCAGGCGATAAAACGCAGGTAATCTGCGCCAACCTGTATCGCCGCGCCATCACTGGTGAAAAAGCGGATCAGGGCCGGCGCGCGCCACAGGCACAGCAGCATGGCCAGCAGCATCGGCGCCGTGCTCATCCAGGCGGCGCTCCAGAAAGCGCCGCGCACGCGCTGAAACTGGCGCGCACCGAAATTCTGCCCAACCACGGGGGCGACGGCAAAAGCCACGGCCATCGCCGGCAGGAAAATGCCCTGCATCACCCGCGAGCCGACCCCAAAGCCGGCCTGTGCCGGCGCGCCGAACGGCTTGATGACCCAGTACAGAAACGAAAAGATGACGAACATCATCAGGAATTCGCCGCCGGCCGGCAGGCCAATGGCAAAGATCTGCCGCCAGCTGCTCCAGCGCGGCGCCAGCTGGGCACTGTCAAAAGCGACGTAGTGCTCGAGGCGATAAAAATAGATCGCCATCAGCAGCACTCCGACGGCGACCGAAATGGAACTGGCCAGCCCGGCGCCGGCCACGCCCAGCGGGTGCCCGCTCAACCAACCGCCAATCAGTATCGGTGCGAGCAGCACATTGAGCAGCACCGTGATCATCTGCACCAGCATGGTGGGTTTGACGATGCCCGTGCCGCGCAAGCCCGAACCCATGGCCACCAGCACAAACTGCAGCGCGAGGGCCGGCAGATACCAATGCAGATAGGTGCTGCCTGCAGCGCGGGTGGGCAGGTCGGAGCCAAAGGTGGCCGCGAAGGCGTGCTCACCCAGATAGCCGAGCGCCAGGCACACCGCTGTCCCGACCAGCGCGATGCTCATGGCCTGGTTGAATACCAGCGTGGCGCCTGGCTGGTCCTTGCGGCCCACGGCCTGGGCGATCAGCGCCACCGTGCCCACGCCCAGCACTTGCGTGAAGGCCAGAATGAGAAAGCTGAGATTGCCAGCCGACGCCACTCCGGCGATAGCGGCATTGCCGAGCCGCCCCACAAAATAGAGATCGATCAGAAAATACAGGGTCTGAAACAGCATGCCGATCGCGATTGGCGCCGCCATGGCCAGCAGATGCCCGCGCAGCGGGCCCACGGTGAGATCTTTCATGGGCGCATGCTAACGCGCCAGCAGATCAAGGGCGCGCCGCCAGGCATGGGGGTCGGTGAGCGCCACGAACGCCATCCCCGCCAGCGCACCGCTGAAATGTGCATCGTGATTGATGCGCCCACGCGCCGATCGCGCGGCGTACCAGGTATAGGCGAGATAGGCCACCGCGAACAGTGGCGCCGGAATGGGCACCGGCAGGAACATCAGGTACAGGTTCTGCGTTGGAAAATAGACAATGGCGGCGAACAGCACGCCCAGAATGGCGCCCGAGGCACCGAGCGAGGCGTAGTTGGCATCATTGCGATGCTTGAGCCATGTGCCCCAGTCACTCACCAGCAAAGCGAAGCAGTACAGCGCGACAAAGCGCGGCGTGCCGATCGCAGCCTCGAGCTGCGTGCCGAAGGACCAGAAGGTGAAGGCGTTGAACAGCAGGTGCGCCATACTGGCGTGCACGAAGCCACTGCTGATCAGCGTCAGGTACTGGTTGCGCGGCAGCAGCCAGAAGGGTCGAAACAGACTGCGCTCAATGAGCTTTGGTGCCGCGTACAGCCCGATCAGACTGGTGATCACCATGAGCGCCAGAATGAGGTTGGTTGCAGTCAATGGCTCCACTCCGTGCGTAAATTCTAGAACCAGCTGTAATTGAAGCTGACGCTGACGCGCTCATCATGAACCGGGTTGGGCGGCACCTCGTGGCGCAACCAGCTCTCGAACAGCACCAGATTGCCGGCGACCGCCGGAATCGTCACCCAGGCCTGGCTGCGCAGCCGTGCCCCGGCCTTGCGCGGCGGCGCCGCCATGAAGCGCTCGAGGCGCGGGTCTTCGAACTTCAGACCCGCGCAGCCGCGTGGCGTACGCAGGTAATAGGTGCCGCTGATGCTGGCGAGCGGATGCAGGTGCAGGCTGTGCACCACGCGGCGGCGCATGATGTTCGCCCAGCAATCGGTCATGACCAGCTTGCGGCCACGCAGGTCAAAATCGAGCGCGCGGGCAAAGCGCTGCACATGAACGTTGAGGCGCCGCTCCAGCAACGCGAAAGTCGGCGAAATGTTCTGCAGCCGGCACTGGGTTTGATACGAGGTATAGCCACCGGGGTAGTTGCGCGCTGACCAGGCGCGGCCGGCAGCATCGTCATGGCGCAGCTGCAGGCACTCGCGCAGCAGCTGACGATTCAGCGCCGCGCTGGCAGCAGTTGCGGCGGCCGTTAGTCGGGAGGCATAGACCAGGGTTGGAAACAGCGCTCGTGAACTCATCCGCCCAGTTTAGGCGATTCGCCGGCCGCCCTCACCCTGTTCGAAGACCTGCAGCCGATGCCATTCGAGATAACTGCATTGACCAGCCTGAAAGGCGCCGACATTGCGGGGCTGCGCGATACCCCAGGCCTGCAATACGGCCGGATTGAGCTGGCGCGCCACCAGCAAATCACCGGTGTCGCTGAAGGAAATCAGGCCGCGCTCGAACAGCTGATCGACGTGCGGCGAGAGCAGCAGGCCGTTGCAGCCGTCGAGTTTCTCGCGATCATTGGAATCGCGCCAGGGTTTGATGTGCCGTGCCCGCAGGTGGCGGCGATCGAGCAGGCCGGTGAGACGACAGGATTGCTCATGGCGCTCGACATGCTCGCGATAGACACCGTGCCCGCGGCGCGCACTGAGCAGTCGTTTGCGCGTGCCGGCGTCGAGATCGAGCCGCGACAACAACGCCTGTTCAGCGACCTCATCGGCGCGCTCCGAATTTCCAAGTGCCGGTGCCGCGCGCTGCAGTTCCTCGACCTGACCGCCCAGCAGCTCGCACAGCAACCCGGAGAGCGGTTCGGCCAGTGCGGAGAAATACACCGTCGGGTTGGCATCCCCGGTGGCACGCAGCGGTGAGTGGCGCGTCGGCAGCACCTTGCGGATAGCCGCCAGATGCTCAGCCGGACGCAGCGCCTGCAGGAGTTCTTCGAAATGCACCGGCAGGCGCAGACCCTCACTGCTGCGGCGCACGCCGCGGCGGCCAGCCGTCGCGCTGCGGCGCGCCGCAAAGGGTGCGCCGGTCACCAGTCCCAGCCGCGCCACGTTGCCGCCGGCGTGCACGAAGACGATGTCGCCGGCGCGCGCCCGGCGCATCGCCGGTGCCGCCGACCACAGATAGCCGGCGTCGAGCTCATGGCGGCGCGCCTGCGAAAGATTGACCCACCAGTACATAGGCTGGATTATCGCAGCTCTTGCGCACCATTCCGGAGGATTCATGTCTCAGTCCCGACGCTCATTTGCCAGTGACAATGTCGCACCGGTGGCGCCCGAGGTCATGGCGGCCCTGCTGCGGGCCAACACCGGTAGCGTGCATTCCTATGGCGATGACCCCTGGACGGCGCGCCTGCAGCTGCTGGCGCGCGAGGTCTTCGAGACCGAGCTGGCTATCTATCCGGTGGCCACGGGCACCGCGGCCAATGCCCTGGCGCTGGCGACGCTTACGCCCCCCTTCGGCGCCGTGTACTGCCACGCCGAAGCGCACGTCAACACCGATGAATGTGGCGCCCCTGAGTTTTACAGCGGCGGCGCCAAGCTCATCGGCCTGGCATCGCCGGATGGCAAGCTCGACGCCGCGCAACTGGCGGCGCCCATCGCCCATGCCCGCGAGATGGGCGTGCACCATGTGCTGCCCGCAGCTTTGAGCCTTTCGCAGGCGACCGAGTGGGGCACGGTGTACTCACGCGCAGAATTGGCGGCGCTGACCAGCACCGCTCACGAGCTGGGTCTGAAGGTGCACATGGATGGCGCGCGTTTTGCCAATGCGATCGCGCATCTGGGCTGCACACCGGCCGAGGGCAGCTGGCGCAGCGGCATCGATGTGCTGTCTTTCGGTGCCACCAAGAATGGCGCGCTGGCGGCCGAGGCAGTGATTTTCTTTCACCCCGAACAGGCGCATGACTTCGAGTTGCGACGCAAACGCGCTGCTCATTTGTGGTCGAAGCATCGCTACCTGAGCGCGCAGCTCGTGGCCTGCCTGGAAAACGAGCTGTGGCTGCGCCATGCGCGCAATGCCAACGCCCTGGCTGCGCAGCTGGCCGCCGGGCTGCGCCAGCGCGGTCTGTCTTTGCTGCAACCCGTGCAGGCCAATGAAGTTTTCGCGGCCATGCCAGCCAAGATGATCACGACGCTGCATGCCGCGGGCTTTGAGTTCTACCAATGGCCCGCGCCGCCCGGGCAGTTGCTGCCGGTGGTGAGACTGGTCACGGCCTATGACATGGGCGCTACCGACGTCGAGGCCCTGTTGACGGCAATCAGCGTGGCGCAGCGCCAATGAAAATTTCCAGCCTCAGCCCGATTCCGCCACCCAGCGCTCCAGCAACCGCTTGACCACGGCCAGGAGTATCGGCCCGATAAAGATGCCCGCGACGCCGAAGGCCAGCAGCCCGCCGATCACGCCGCCCAGCACCAGGATGAACGACAAGCTGGCCCCGCGTTGAATCAGCCAGGGGCGCAGAAATCCGTCACCAACCGACATGGTCACGGCCCACACCGCGAGCGCAATGCTCCAACCGACCTCCCCCTGAAACCACAACCACAGCACCGCCGGGATCAGCACCGGCAGCGGTCCGATCTGCATCACGCACAGCATGAAAATCAGCGAAGTGAGAATACCCACGGCGGGTGCACCGACTACCAATAGCCCGAGGCCGCACAGCACCGCTTCAATAAGTGCGGTGAGCACCACGCCGGCGGCGATCGCCCGCATCGCCTGCACCGCCAGCACAACACTCTCCGCGCCACGGGCACCACCGAGGCGTCGCCCGATGCGTTTTACCAGCAGCGCAAGCGCCTCGCCGTGAATATAGAAAACCACCACCAGCACCAGTGTCAGCAGGAAATCGAAGCTCAGTCCGCCCAGTGTGCCGATGTGCTGGCTGATCCACAGCGCCGCCCTGCTGGCATAGGGCCTGAAAAACTCGACCCAGTCCGCGCCACTCTGCGCGACCAGGCGCTGCCATTGCGCGCTCAGCGTGGCGCCGTAGGGCAGGCTCGCCAGCCAGGCCGGCGGACCCGGCCACGGGCCCGCCATCACCCGCGCAACCAGTTCGCGCAGTTCCGGAAGGCGGGTCACTAACGTGCCGAGCAGCACCGTGATCGGTGCCATCACGACGGTGAACAGCCCGGCACTCATGGCCGTCACGGCCAGCACGCGCCGGCCACCGAAAAAACGCTGCACGCGCAGCATGATGGGCCAGGTCGTCACCACAACAATGGCCGCCCACAGGATGGCAGGCAGAAACGGACGCAACACCGCGTAGGTGCCCAGCAGCAGGGCTGTGATGGTCAGCACCAGCATGGCGCTGCTGATCAGTTCGGTGCGGCGATCCATAGATCTACTGCCGCTGGCCCGATGGCAGGTGGCTCGACGGGCATTGCGCCCTCCTGAGGTGCGATGTACGACACCGAAGCGGCGCGTAGTTTACACGCAGCTGGAGAGCACCAAGGTCAAAGTCGCTAGGGCAACCGCAGGACCGGGATGGCGCTGGCGGCCATGGCGCCCGGGCGCCACGGTGAATCAACCAGATCGGAGCTTGGCCCCAGCTGTCGCAGGCCCAGATCCCAGGTAGTGCGCGTGCCGAACTGCAGTCGCGCGCCGGAACGCCGCGCAAACTGCAGATCGATCAGCGTGCAATGACGCAGCGGCGCTGTGAAGCGCGCGCTGGCATCAATGGCTGACGATGAAGTGCGCTCAAATCTCAGGCCGTACATGTTGCTCACGCGCCCCACGACGCCCACGGGCCGCGAGATATACAACATGAACTGCGGTCCGGGCGCAGCAACCGGACCCCACTTGTCGGCGGCGCCGGCTGCGGCCGAAACGAGCAGGGTCGCGGCCAGCAACGCGGCCAACGGGTTGGCAAGAGTGACTCGCTGTAGGCGTGACGCTGCCATGGTCGGACTCCTGAGCCTCGAAGGCTCTGGCAGTCACTATGAGCGTGCCGCCATGCAGGCGCCGCCCCAATTTGACTCTGCATCGGGACGCCGATCACAGAATCAGCCAAGGTTGAGCATGGCCAACCGAAGTTCTGTGTTATGGCAAGCGCTCCGGGCTAAAGTCGCGGCGCCCAGCGCCGATAGCAGCGCCCGGCCGAATCAGCGCTCACCGCCCAGCGCCGCACAGCTGTGTGGAGCTCGTACGTACCCAGGCCCGCTCGCCTGGTTCTACGCCGGGCAGGGGAATCTGCGCAGAACGCCAAGTTGCTCGCAGGCCCAAGAATTTCGCAGCATTCGCACGGTTCGGTGCTGTTGCCGAGCGCCGGACAATTGTTATGATCACATTAACAAGCCATCTGGAGCCGACGTGGACGTCGCAGAAAAACATGAGTCACCTACCCAGCGCCTGCGGGCGCTGCTCGCTGACAAGGTCAAGCGTATTGAAGAGCGCTTGTTCGCCGGCCGGGTTTGCTCCGAGTCGCTCGTCGCCTTCCACGCGATCCGCAAGCTACAGCCGGCACTCGCTGGTGACGATCTTTATGAGGCGGTGGTCGCCAGGCGCATAAACCTGGATGCCGCCGGTGCGCGCGCCATCGTCCGGCGCACACATGCCAGCCTCGAAGACTGGGCCAGTGATCGCGCCCCCACGTTCCGTGATGTCGTCAAATATATGATCGTCAGCGAATACCTGGGGCAGGAAGCCGACGAGCGCGGCATGAATCTTGATCTCGGCCCATTCCTGGCCAAGCGTATCGACCTGCACTTCTAGGGTTCAGGCTCTTCATAACGCCGGTCGATCACGCGACGCGGCCAGGTGCCGGTATTACCCGGTTCGCGCATCGCCGGGCCACCCACGCCCCAGATTCCTGTGCCTTCGTCCGCATCCGGCGGTGTAAAGGGTGCGTCGCTGTCGCCAGCGCTGTCGCTGTCGCTGTCGCGAGCGGCCTGCCAATTCAGGCTCATTACCTGCAACCAGACCAGGAACACCACCAGCAGGGCCGCACTCAGCAGTGCGGCGCGCAGATCATAGCCACTACGCGACAGGGCCAATATTTTTACTACCGTCCAGCCGCTCACCAGCACCATGAACAGCATGCCGGAGGCCAGCACCAGCAGCCGAATGCCGCGGCGAGCCCAGCGCCCGGCGAATTCATTTACATCCATAGTCATTGCTGAGAATCCCATGGACCCGATATCGGCGCGACACCTGGCGCCACGAACCCGGAGCATGCGACGCAGGTCTCAGTCTGCGCAAGTGCCCGTGTAGCGCGGCGCGGCTTGCGGCCTAATGCGCCCCCTGACAAGGCTGTCTGGCTCGGCAGCAACATGGAGATACCGCCTGTGACCCTGGTCGAAGTTAAAAACCTGTTGCGCCGCTTTACCTCGGAACGCCAGAGCTGGGCCCAGGACCGGGCCGCACTTGAATTTGGCGAACTCGTGCTATGCATCATGCAGCAGGCTGATCGGCTGGGCATAGATCTGGTAACCGCTGGTGAAGCTCATCTGCAACGCGCAGTCGCTAACTGCCGCGCCGGCGCGCCGCGCGCGGTGCCGAACGTGATTTCCTTGATGGCGCCAGGCGAGCGACCGTAATAGCGCGGCGTGCCCACTGCGCCAGCTCTTACAGCTCGTCATTGTCAGCCAGCGCAAAAAACAGCCCAGCGGCGTAATAGCCGACACCACCAAACATGCGACGCGCGCAAACCGCTGTGACCTCGCCCAACAGATCGAGCACCAGGGTGTTGAACTGCTTGCTGACCGGCACAGACTCACCTGCAGCTAGTGTGCTGACGCCTCATCCACGCGCACAAAGGTCTTTTCGCGGTAGGCCATGGCGACCCCGATAAATACGACCCCCAGTGCCGCCATCATGTAGGCAAAGAAATTGAAATACTCGGGCCCCACCAGCCGGTAGGTGGAAACCTGCGCGCCGCTGGCATTCCACTCGCCGGTGGTCGACACCGGCCGGCGATGCTCATTGTCCATGAGGCGGATGCGATTGCCGTGCACTTCCGAGGCCAGGAAAGTACCGGCAAGGGGTGCCAGTTTGCCATCGGCGGTATGCACAATCAGGCCGGAATTGTCGAAGTCGATCTTCTGGCCGGTCACGACACTGATGCCGGTCGGCAGGCTCACCCAGGTTTCGCTGCCGGCGACGGCAGTACTGCCCGGCAACTCGCGCACCATGGCGTTGTTGACCACCGCCGTAGCCAGGTTACCGAAGGCGATGGCGCAAAGGTACAGCGCCATGATGAAGCTCTTCATGCGCAGTGGCGCCTGCTTGTAGAAGAACTCCAGCGCGGTGATCGATACCAGTACCTCCGAGGCCGTCAGCACCACATAGGCAAGCAGCTGCCACCAGACCGAGACGCCAATGCCATTCTGGATCTTCTTTTCTATGCTGGCGACGATCAGGAAGGAGAGCGCCGCCACGAACATGCCCACGCCTATCTTGCGCAGCGGCGTTACCGTAAAGAACCGGCCCGCCAGCGGATAGATTCCGAAGGTGAAGATCGGCACCATCATCAGGATCAGCAGGCCGTTGACTACCTGAATCTGCGCCGGCAGCAGTGTATAGCCGGGCCACAATGTCTTGTCCATGAGATCGGAAGTTGCCTGCAGCGTCCAGGTCTGGCCATTGCTCTGATCCCAGAGCGCCCAGAATCCGGCGATAAACACCAGCAGGATGAGCAGCCTGCCCACCAGGCGCAGGCCTTCGGGCGAAACGATGTCGCGCAGCCACTGCTTGCCCGCTGGCGGCACCACCGCGAAGCGCTTGCGACCCATCCAGAATACCAGCGTCGCCACCGCCATCATGGCCGCCGGCATGCCGAACGCAGCTTTCGGCCCATAGTTGTTGAGCAGCACCGGGCAAAAATAGATCGAGATCGATGAGCCGGCGTTGATCGACAGGTAGAAATAACTGAAGGCACGCTCGATCAGATGCTGGTTCTTGCTGGTGAACTGATCGCCCACATTGGTCGACACACAGGGCTTGATGCCACCGGTGCCAAAGGCCATGAATCCCAGACCCACGCCCAGCGTCAACGGACTCGGCGGCCCCAGCGCCAGTATCGAACAGCCCAGCACATAGGCCATCGAGAAAGTGATGATGGTGCGGAACTTGCCCCAGAAGACGTCGGATACGATCGCGCCCACCAGTGGAAAGAAATAGGCAGCGAACTTGAACAGGCTCTGCCAGCTGGTCGCCTTGGCATCGCCGTAGTGCAGGAACTGCACCATGTAGACCGAGAGGATGGCGTTGATGCCGTAGAAGCAGAAGCGCTCGGCAAACTCGTTGGCGATGATGAAGGGGATGCCCGCCGGCATCCGCTGATCGGGGTGTGGGGTGCTGGCAGCAGTGGTAGTCATGCGGTCTCCTGAACTCAGAACGGATTGATGCGCTTCTCGGCTGAAAAGTGCATGTAGCTGATGGCAACGCCCTGTCGCCAGCCAACCCCGAAGCGCACTGGCGCAATCACGGTCTTGTCAGCCTGCACATAGTTCACGCCAAAGCCGCCAACAAAATACAGGCTGCCCTCGACGCCGGGAAAGCGCCGGAACAGGCGTTCGCTGGTCGGCAGATCGTAGACCAGTGCAAATACCTTGACGGCGTTGGCGCCAAGGTCAAAACCGATGGATGGGCCCTGCCAGTACACTTTGCGACCGGCGCCGCCTTTATAAACCAGGTCGCCATGACCGTAGCGCAGGCCGACACCAATTGCGCCACCGGCTTCCTCGCCGCGAATGAAGGCCACCGGCTGGCCCTTCTCGTGCAGCACCTTGGTGAGCACCTTGCCCAGATCGGCGGCCCCGTTCTTGAAAAAATCGTTGGCGGCCCGCATCACTTCATCGTCAGCGTAGGCAGACTGTGTGCCGCCCGCAGGCGGGTTCTTGTCTGCATCCAATGCGCCAACTGGCATTGAGCCGGCGGCCAGCAGCAGCAACGCCAGGGTCGTAATGCTTGTCCGATAGATTCGCAGCATGCTCATACTCCTTAAGGTCTGTGCCCGCCCAGCAGGCGCGAGGGCAACATGATAATGGCACGCAGCAACTCAAAAACCCCCTCAAGCGCGATGCCCACCAGACGCAATGGCAGCGAGATCAACCAGACTATCGGCCAGAGCAGCAATGCCAGGATGGCCAGCGGCCAGCAGGTCACCCACAGCAACAACCATAACAGTAGTTTCACCATGACACAGCCCGGGCCGGCTGGCCGCCGCGCGCCAGTGACGGCAGTTCACCACTCAGTCCCAGCGCGCGGCGCGCGAACCAGCGGCGCGTCGTGGCGCTGGCGCCCGCGAAAGCCAGTACCTGCGCCGCCAGCCAACCGCCACGCCCCGCTCCGCGCCTAAACAATTCATTGAAAGCGCTCATGGACGCGCTCATCAGCGCATTGTGCGTCAGGCGCGCCTGTTCATAGCGGCGCAGCACCCGCGCGGCACCGGGGTCCTCGCGTTCCTGCATAGCGTCCGCAAGCGCTTCAGCCAGCGCCGCCGCGTCGAGCAAACCAAGATTAAAGCCCTGCCCGGCCAGTGGATGCACGACGTGCGCGGCGTCTCCCAGCAACGCGGTGCGTGGGCCGATGAGGCGGCGTGCCAGGCGCCTTTGCAGGGGCACCGCGAGGCGCTCGCTCAGCAGCCGCGTGCCGCCCAACACGTGATCGCTGGCCGCAGCGAGCCGCACGGCAAACTCCGCGCTGTCAAGCATCATCAGTTCATCCGCCATGGGTTTGTCTGCCGACCAGACGATCGAGCAGGAACCATCGAACAGGGGCAGGAGCGCCAGTGGCCCGTTGGCGAGAAATCGCTGCCAGGCCGTGTGTTGATGGGGCTCCTCCGTTGCCACGGTCGCGACGATGGCACTTTGTTGATAGTCGTGAGTACTGATATCAATCCCAAGCCACTCCCGCACCTGCGAACGCGCGCCATCGGCGCCAATGACCAGACGAGCCGTGAGCGTACCACTGGCGCCGTGGAGCGTGACGCAATCGGCCGTACTCGCCAGAGCGCTGACACTGGTCGCGAGCACCGTGCCACCCCGTTCGCGAAAGCTGGCAAGCGCAGCGTTCGACAGGGCGCGATTCTCGACGATGTAGCCCAGGTTGGGCTCAGCCAGCTCGGCCGCGTCAAAGCACAATGCCATGACGCTATCGGCGGGAACCGATGCGTGCCACACACGCATACGCTCATAGGCGCACACGCGCGCCTGAGGCAGATGATCCCAGGCGCCAGCGTGACGCAGAATCTGCTCGCTGGCGCGCGACAGCGCTGCGACGCGCAGCTCGGGCGGTGCGACCTGCGAATGCGCTGGCGCACTGTCGTCGCTGT
>Ga0315276_10005789_pt1 | contig 11412 bp, 8 predicted proteins | sample YL17G05_0_MG_FD_204542 | JGI IMG/M metagenome (GOLD analysis project Ga0315276, IMG submission 204542) | Sediment microbial communities from Yellowstone Lake, YNP, Wyoming, USA - YL17G05_0 | ecosystem: Environmental > Aquatic > Freshwater > Lake > Sediment | place: USA: Wyoming | collected... | reverse complement strand
ACGTCGAACTGCCCCCAACAGCCCGTTCCGCAGGTTGCGTGGACCTGCCGATTGACAAGGATGTGCCTGCCGGCGTCCAGGACGGCGACCCGGAACGTGGCCTCGAACACGTTCGTGACGCCGGTCACGTGCGTGCCGGACGCGAACACGGCCCGGTAGGCGGGACGGTCAACGGTGATCGGCGCCAGGATGTCGTCGCGGAACGAGGCGCGCGTGAGCGGCCCGCTCAGCACGATGCCCTCGCTGGAGAAGGTGGTGACGGGCACGCCGTCCAGTTGGATCCGGACGCCCGTCACGCCGGGGAACTGCGTCACCGTCCACGTGAGCTGGCCCAGTCGCATGAACATCGACAAACTGCCGCCGCCGGACGCGAACTGGTGCGACAGGTTGACGGTCGCGATCCCGCCGCCGCTGCGGATCCCCAGCAGCCGCGTGCCGGTCGGAACGGCGGTGAGGACGGGGGGATGCGCAGCGCGCTCGATCGCGGATGGCCCGGCGAGGAGCTGACGAACCGCCGCGGCGGCCACCGCCGACGTCCTCGGGACGACACGCAGGACGGGAACGAGGCCCGGTGAGACCCCCATGGAGTCTTCCAGCACGAAGTAGGCGCGCACGACCATCGTGGGAGTTGCCGCCAGGGCGGCCGAGGCGGACGTCGCGCCCGACGCTGACGCCGGAGCAGCGGCGGACACGGGTCCGGCGGCGCCCGGGATCAGCACAGCGACGAGCAGCAGCGGCAGGAGGAGCTTCCAGCGGTTCATCTCACGTTCCTCGATCTCGGGGCCGGCGGTGCGGTCCGCGGCGCCGTCGCGGCACGTGCACCCCCGTCAGCCGGCTCGATCGGCCAGCCATGTGCTCATCACCTGGCGCAGGATGGCGAACTCACCGAGGTGGTACGCGTTGTGCGCGGCGGCCAGGCGGACCTCGCGCAGGAGTGAATGCCCGGGCGTGTGGGGAATCGGGGCGAGGAGGTCGGGCGTGCGGGTCACCAGCGCCCGGAGCGCTGCGTGGTCGGCCCGGAACTGGTCGATCGAGCGGTCGAACTCGGCCTTCGTCGCGATCGTGTCGGGCGCGGGCCAGTAGCCCTCGGGCCACGCGGGCGAGACGTACGCGGGATCGCGGATGTACTCGAGGATGTCCAGCTGCGAGATCCGGAGATGCTCCAGCAGGTGCCAGGGCGTGTAGTCCACGTTCGGCGGCCGGGTGTTGATCGCCGCCGCCGGGAAGTGCTCCACGGTGTCGTCGAACGGCAGGTGGGCGTCGCGACCGTCCAGCAGATCCAGGGCCAGGCGTGCCAACGCGGCCGCCTCGTCGCGCGTCAGATCGGTAGCCACGATCGGATCCTCCTTCTGACGACAGGTGTCATTGTGGTGGTGAAGGACAGGTTCGCGCGGCACGCGGCGTCGTGCCAGAGCCGTGCGGACCGATCTGGTTCCGCCGCGGCGGAGATGCCGCGCCTCAGGCGCCGGGCGCGCCCGGCCGCGGTCCGCCTGGCCCGACTCCGACTCTGGAGCCAGCCGAGCCAGGCGAACGCGAGCGCGCGTAGCCGGCGTAGCGAGTCGCGCCGATCCAGCTGGGGAACCCGCGTACGAGGTCCGGTCGTCCACTCAAGGTGATCTCCCCGCGGCCGACCGCGTCGCCGAACTCCGCGCGTCCCAGGACCACGGCGCCCAGCGCCTGTTCGTCCGCGGTGACGACGAGATCCACCTCGCGGCCAGGATCGTTGAAGCACAACTCCGGGTGAGCGCCGTCGACGACGAGCCAGTAGATCTTCAGCTCACCAGTGAACTCGAACCGGACCGTGACCGGCGGGGCCGGAAGGTGGTCCACGCGGAGAACCGCGTGCACCGTCTGCATCACGTACGCGGGATCGCAGTGCTCCCGTCGCAGTTCGATCCAGTGCTGCGCCCAGATCCCGAGTTCGTTGAGCACGCGGTCCAGCTCGCGTCCCGCCTGCGTGGGGTGGTACTCCCAGCCGTGGCCGCCCCGGTTGGGACGCCGTTCGATGACACCCGCCTCCTCGAGAGTGCGCAATCGGCCCGAGAGGAGGCTCTGCGAGATCCGGCCCACGCCGCGCTGGATCTCGCTGAAGTGCCGGCGGTCGAACAGCACGATCTCCCGGAGGATCAGGGGCGTCCATCGCTCCGCGATCACCTCGCTCGCGAGCGACACCGGACAGATCTGCTGGTACTGCACGCCGTCAGTGTCGGCCTGCGCCGCGCGGACGCAAGTGCAGAAATTGCACCTGGTCGTGCAATCGCTGCACTTGTGGGCACGTTCACGTGCACGCATCGTGCTGGCCACGGCCCCGCAGATGATCGGGGCCGCCAGCCCGAAAGGGGCCACCGATGACGACGATGCCGCGCGAGATGGACCGGTCCACGGCGTTGCGATCCTCGATCGCAACGACACTGGGTCGCGTCCTGCTGTGGCCGATGGTGAGCCTGCTCATCACCGGCGCCGCCCATTTCATGCTGGAGGCGATCTGGCCGGACCTGCGGACCTTCTTCACCCCCGCCGTGCTTGCCCCGCTTCTGCTCGCATATGGCGCGTGGACGGGCTATCGCGCCGCCGCGTCTGGCGGGAACATCCTGACGGCCATCGTCGCGGCGGCGATCCTGGGGCTGCTGCCGGTCGCGCTCGACATCGTGGGGTTCGGGGTGATCCTTGGCCGCGGCGTCAACACAGGGGTGCTGTCCGGTGTGTTCGGCTTCGCAGTGATCGTCTTCGGTTCTCTCGTCGGAGCAGGGTTCGAGCTCAGCGGTCTGACGCTGCGAACAGACGACCGCCGGGGCTGAGCTCCACCGGCAGCCGCCTGCGATCCGGGGGGATTCGCAGTAGCCTCCGGGTTCGGGTTCGACGCAGTGGGAGTCGCGGGGAATGGACACGCATCCACGATGGCCGGTGATCCTCCTCCCGGGCGGGATCCTTCCGGTGGCCGCGGCCTATGGGGCGCTCCTCGCCGAGTTGGGCGATGAGGTTGACGCCCACCCGAAGGACCTCGAGATGTACGCGGGCGACTCGGTGCCGCCGCCCGGGTACAGCCTGGAGACCGAGATCGACGGGATCTCGCGGGTTGCCGACCAGGCGGGATTCGACACATTCCACCTCGTCGGCTACTCGGCCGGCGGCGCCTCGTCGCTGGCCTTCGCTTCCCGCCATCCGGACCGGCTCCGCAGCCTCGTCCTGATGGAGCCGGCCGCCGCGGGTCGCTTCGACCAGACGCCGCAGGAGGCGGCGGTGTTCGACCGGTTCCGCGACATCGCTGCGCTTCTGCCGGACGAGGTCATGCCGGCCTTCGTCCGGAACCAGCTTGCGCCGGGAATTCCGCCGCCCCCGCCTCCCGCCGGCCCGCCGCCGCCGTGGATGGCCACCCGGCCGAGGGCGATCGGCGGCTTCCTGCGCGCGTTCGACGCGTTCGAGCCGGATCTCGGCGCCTTCCGGTCGTTCCACCGGCCGGTCTGGTTCGCCCTCGGGAGCCTCGGGAACCCGCATCTCTACCCGCGCATCGCGGAGCGGCTCGGACGGGTGTTCCCGGACTTCACGGTGGAGGTCTTCAAGGGCCGCCATCACTTCGATCCGCCCCACCGCGTGGAGCCCGCCCGAGTGGCTGCCGCGCTCCGCGCTCTCTGGCGCCGCGCGGAGGATCGCAGCGGTAACGCGTGACGTCGGCGGCTGCCAGCTCCCTCACGATCGGAGCGGGCACGCCGATCCCGTTGGCGACGCGTCCGAACGGACGAGCCTGCCGCGGGAGCGGGCCCGTCCGGAGATCAGGCCCTCCCGTGCTCAGACCAGGCCGGCCGGGACCGCCAGCTCTGCGTCCCCCGCAAGGTCGAGGGGCGCGATGACCGGCGCGGTCTCGGGATCGCGCTGGATGAGCACCGCGGCCCCCAGCACCAGCGCGCCACCGAGCACCTGGATCGGCGAAAGGACCTGGCCCAGCACGATTGCCGCGGCGACGGTTCCGACGATGGGCTCGATGAGGCCCAGGATTCCGGCGCGCACCCGGGAGATCAGGCGCATTCCCATCGTGAAGAGGAGCGCCGAACCGGCGCCGCTCAGGAGCCCCGATACGAGGATTGTGGGCCACGCGCCGGGATGGTCCAGCGGGAACCGGATGGCCTCCGCGGGGCCTGTCACGATCGCGAGCGTGCCGATCACGGCCACAGTGGTCGCCAGCGCGAGGCCCATCGCCTGCTCTGCCGGAACCGAACGGCACGCCCGCCCGAAGCCCACCCACGCTGCCGCCGACACCGACGCCACCGCCCCGAGGGCGAGCCCGAGCGGATCGAGATGGAGTCCCGTCACCGGGTCGAAGTTCGCCGTGACCACAAGCGCCATCCCGGTGAGCGCAATGACGAGTGCCGCGATCTTGATGGGGCCCAGCGCCTCGCTGCCCGACAAGCGCCCGTAGAGCGCCAGCAGGACGGGATACGTGTAGAAGGTCAGCAGGGCGACGGCGATCGGGATGCGGTCGAAGGCGACGAACAGGGACGTGTTGAGCACGACGTTGGACGTGATGAACAGCAGAAGCGCGAGCCGCTCCCGCCACGGCAGGCGTCGCAGCGCGAGGCCGTTGGTGGCGCGATTTCGCCGCCGGCGCCACGCGACCAGCAGCCAGAGTGCCGCGCCGGCGATGATGCCGCGCCAGGCGATGAACGCAAACGGCGTCATGCCCTGGTCGTAGAGCAGCCGGGCCAGCGGCCCCAGGATCCCGGCGAAGGCGGCCCCGGCCACGATCAGCACGGAGCCGCGCAGGCCGGGTGGCAGGGCACGCAGGGCAGCCATGACGGGAAAGCCTACAGTCCGGTGGGACCTCTCACGCGAGGACGTGGAGCGCGTGGAGCGCGTGGCCGGCTGCTCGAGAGATTCAGGCCGGACCTCTCGCGGCGGACCGCTGCGGCGAGTAACTTGAGGGCAACGCCATCGGGCGCTCTTGCCGGAGTGGGGCTGCGAGGGAGGGGCGGGAATGGGTTCGGCACTGCGCGCACACCTGCGTACCCTGATTCGCGGAGGATCGGTCGCGCTGGTCGCGATCGCCCTGCTCGCCGCTGCACCTGTGCCGGTGGCTGCCACCGTGCGGGGCGGGTGCCAGGTGAGTGGCACCTCGACGTCCGGCGGACCCATCGACCTCACGACCCAGCCGGTCTGGCACGTCCGCTCCACCGACCGGATCTCCGGCGCCGGCGCCGCGCCCACACCCCAGACGCATGCCACGGTCCGGGCCACGGCGCTCGGGTTCGCGATCCCCATCGGCGGCGGCCCGGCGGATCCCGCCACAGCGGCCGAGTCGGACACCTTCGAGATCTCGGCCTTTGCCCGCCTCGGGCGCGTGTTCCTGATCTCGGGTGAATCCACGGGGCCCGCCGGTGAATGCGACGGCGAGATCCTGATCGTGATCGACGACGTCAACCCGCTGGTGACTGTCCTCGGCGGAGGCGGCCTGATCGCCGTCCTGATCGGCCTGCTGGGGCTGACGTGGGGCCTGCGGAACCCGACGGGCCTGGTCCGGCGCGGGGTGGGCGTGGTCTCGCTGGTCCTCATCGGCGCCGGCGGCAGCCTGGTCCTCCAGCAGACCGCGCCGCTGGCCGGCGAAGCGGCGAACGCCCTCGCGCGATCGCCCTTCGTCGATTCCGTCCTGGGTCCCTCTCAGCTCAGCCTGGAGCCGCTTGTCCTCGCGCAGGCCGGCATCGTGACATTGCTGCTCATGGTGCTCATGCCCTTCCCGAGCCAGCTCTTCAACTCCACGCTTGAGCAGAACTACGACCGCATCCGGGCAGCCTTCCGCCGGCTGCCGCTGGTGGGCCGGCTGCTTCGTGCTCCGTCTGACGCGCCGGCCGCGCCGGGCGCAGGGGCCGGGCGGCGCCGGCTCGGGGTGGCGGTGTTCGTGCTGGTCAGCGGGCTCCTGTACGGACTGCTGGACCCGACGTTCGGGCTCAACGCCCGCTCGCTCGTGACCTACGGCGGGATCGTGGCGGGCATGGTGATCGTGACGTGGCTGGCGAACCTGCCGAGTCGCACGATCCACGGGCGGCTGACCGGCGATCGAGGCCGCATGTCGGTCATCACCTCCACCCTTCTCGTCGCGGCGACGTGCGTGTTGATCTCGCGCGTGGTGGGCTTCCTGCCGGGCTACCTGTACGGCCTGGTCTTCGGCTATTCGTTCGCCGTGTCGATCGAACCGCGACAGGACGGCCGCGCGGGCGCGCTCGGCGCCTGGTGGCTGCTGGCGCTGGCGTTCGTCGCCTGGGTCACGCTGGGCGCGGTCCGGATCCCGGGTGTCGAGGACACGGTGCAGGGGACGATCGCAGCGAGCGTCCTTGCGGCGGTGGTCGTCGCCGGGATCGAGGGCGTCGTGCTATCGCTGGTGCCGCTCCGGTTCCTGCCGGGTGAGCTGGTGCTCCGCTGGCAGCGCGTGCGCTGGGTGGTGCTGTACGCCGTGGGCCTCTTCGGCTTCGTCTTCATCCTCCTCAACCCCGCCAGCGGGTACGTGCCGCAGCAGGCATCGGTGCCGTTCGTGGTGGCGCTGGGGCTCTTCGCCGGATTCGCCCTGGCGTCGGTGCTGTTCTGGGGGTGGTTCCGATTCCGTCCGAGGCGGGACACGGCGTAGTGGGGCATTGGCCGTTTGCGGAGGCGAGGGACGGGCGACATGGGTGATCAGCGGGCCACACGTCGGGCGCGGCTCCGCGAGCTGCTCGTCGCTCAGCCGCGGGTCCAGCTGGCGCTCCTCCCAACGCCGCTTGAGCCGCTGCCACGCCTCAGCGCGGCACTGGGCGGTCCAACCATCTACGTGAAGCGCGACGACCTGACCGGGATGGCGTTCGGCGGCAACAAGACGCGGCAGCTGGAGTTCGTGCTGGGCGACCTGCTGCGCCAGGATCCCGAGGTCCTGGTCACCGGTGCGAACATCCAGTCGAACTGGAGCCGCCAGTCGGCCGCGGCAGCGGCGCGCCTCGGCATCCCCATCGTCCTCGTGCTCCGCAACACCGAGAGCCACGAGATCCAGGGCAACGTGCTGCTGGACTACTGGCTGGGCGCGGATGTGCGGTTCACCAGCGAGCCGGACATGGCGAAGGTGATGCACGTCGAGCTGGACCGCGTGGTGGACGAGCTGCGCGCCCAGGGGAAGCGCGCGTTCAAGATCGATCCATGGTGCGCGCCGATCGCGTTGAGCTACGTGGACATGGTCGCGGAGCTCGACGAACAGTGCGAGGCGATGGGGATCGCACCGACGCGCATCTGGCTGGCGGCAGCGGGGCCCACGCAGAGCGGCATCGTGCTCGGGACCCGCATGCTCGGGTGGGATGTCCCCGTGACGGGAGTCACGCCGCTGATCTGGTCGGACGGGTCCCTGCCGGACCTGATCGCCGATTCGGCGAACCGCGCGGCTGGGCTGCTGGGCGTGGACGATCGCGTCGGTCCCGCCGAGGTCGACAACCGCGCCGGCTACATCGGCCCCGGGTATGCGCGGCCGTCCGAAGCCGGCCTCGCGGCGATGCGCCTCGCCGCGCGGACGGACGCCCTGCTGCTGGACCCGGTCTACACGAGCAAGGCGATGGCCGGCCTCATCGACGCCGTTCGCACGGGCGAGCTCACGAAGGACGACACCGTGATCTTCGTCCACACGGGCGGCCTGCCGGCGGTGTTCGCCTACCGCGACGCGATCCTTGAGATGAGCCGGGCGGGCGATCGGATCGGGCCGCCCGGATGAGCGAACCTGCCCCTGGGCCTGAGGCTGCCGCCGTCCCGACGACCGCCGCCGTCCTGACGACCGCGGAGAACCCCCGGCCGGCGCCGGACCGCGCCTCGGACGTCCTCCGTTCCACGCGCGACCCGCTGGACGCGCTGTTCCGGCCGCGGTCCGTGGCGGTGATCGGGGCGACGGAACGCACGGGGAGCGTGGGCCGGACCGTGCTCTGGAACCTGATCAGCAACCCGTTCGGCGGCACCGTCTACCCGGTCAACTCGCGCCGCACCAGCGTCCTGGGCATCCGCGCCTACCCGGCCATCGCGGCGATCGAGGGACCGGTTGACCTCGCCGTGATCGTCACGCCGGCCGCGACCGTGCCCGTCGTCATGGCGGAGTGCGCTGCGAAGGGCGTGCGTGGCGCGATCATCATCTCGGCCGGGTTCCGCGAGGTTGGCCCGGAGGGCGCGGAGCTGGAGCGCCGCGTCCTCGACGAGGCACGCCGGGCGAGGATCCGGGTCGTGGGCCCGAACTGCCTCGGGATCATGAACCCCACCCGCGGGCTCAACGCGACGTTCGCGGCCGGGATGGCCTCCCCGGGCTCCGTCGCGTTCGTCAGCCAGAGCGGCGCGCTGCTCACCGCGGTCCTCGACTGGAGCGCCCGCGAGGGCGTCGGCTTCAGCTCCGTCGTGTCGCTGGGATCGATGGTGGACGTGGGCTGGGGCGACCTCATCTACTACCTGGGCGACGACCCGCACACCAGCAGCATCCTCATGTACATGGAGACGATCGGCGACGCGCGCGCGTTCCTCTCGGCGGCGCGGGAGGTCGCGCTGACCAAGCCGATCATCGTGATCAAGCCGGGCCGGACGGCGCAGGCGGTGAAGGCCGTGGCCTCGCACACGGGATCGCTGACGGGATCGGACGAGGTGCTGGACGCCGCGTTCCGGCGCGCCGGAGTCCTCCGGGTGGAGCGGATCTCAGACCTCTTCGGGATGGCCGAGGTCCTCGCCACCCAGCCGCGGCCCCACGGCCCGAACCTGACGATCGTGACGAACGCCGGCGGACCCGGGGTGCTCGCCACGGACGCGCTGGTGGCGGGCGGTGGCCGCCCCACGGAGCTCTCCGTGGAGACGCTCGCCGCGTACGACCAGGTCCTCCCTCCGACGTGGAGCCACAACAACCCGGTGGACATCATCGGCGACGCGTCGCCGGAGCGGTATGCGAAGGCGCTCGAGATCGCCGCAGCCGATGCGGCGTCAGACGGCATGCTGGTGATCCTCACGCCCCAGGCGATGACGGACCCCACGGGTACCGCGCGCCAGCTGCTCCCGTACGCCAGCGTCCGCGGCAAGCCGGTGCTGGCGTCGTGGATGGGCGGCCGCGACGTGGAGGAGGGGACGCAAATCCTGCGCCATGCCGGAATCCCCACGTTCGACTACCCGGACACGGCCGCACGGATGTTCAACTACCTGTGGCGCTCCGGCGAGAACCTGCGGCTGCTCTACGAGACACCGGTGCTGGCCGATGCCGTCGAACGTGCGCCGGAGCGTGCGCGTGCGCGCGAGGTCATCGACGGGGCACGGGCCGAGGGTCGCGCGCTGCTCACGGAAGTCGAATCCAAGGCCGTCCTCTCGGCCTACGGCATCCCGATCACCGAGACGCGGATCGCCCGGACCGCGGACGAAGCGGCCGCGGCGGCCCGCGAGATCGGGTACCCGGTCGTCGTGAAGCTCTACAGCCACACCATCACCCACAAGACCGACGTGGGCGGCGTGGCGCTGAACCTCGCGGACGAGCCTGCCGTCCGCGATGCGTTCCGGGCGATCGGCATCGCGGTTGCGGCGGCAGCCGGCCAGCACGGCTTCGAGGGCGTCACCGTGCAGCCGATGATCAACTACACGGGCTACGAGCTGATCGTGGGCTCGTCGATCGACCCGCAGTTCGGGCCGGTGCTGCTGTTCGGGATGGGCGGCCAGCTCGTGGAGCTGTACCGCGACCGCGCGTTGAGCCTCCCGCCCCTCACCACGACCCTGGCGCGCCTGATGATCGAGCGGACGGTGGTATCCGGCGCGCTGAAGGGGATTCGCGGGCGCCGTGCCGTGGACGTCGAGGCGCTGGAGCAGCTGCTCGTCCGGTTCAGCATGCTCGTCGTGGAGCAGCGCTGGATTCGCGAGATCGACATCAATCCGCTGCTGGCGTCGCCGGAACGGCTCATCGCGCTGGATGCGCGGATCGTCCTCCACGATCCGGCGGTCACCGACGCGGAGCTCCCGCGGCTCGCGATCCGGCCCTATCCACTCCAGTACGTGGAGCCGTGGACGGCGCGTGACGGGTCCACGTTCCTCATCCGGCCCATCCGCCCGGAGGACGAGCCGCTGGTGGTGCAGTTCCATGCGGCGCTGACGGAGGAGACCGTCTACTCGCGCTACTTCCAGTACCTGGGGTTGTCGCAGCGGACCACGCACGAGCGCCTGACCCGCGTCTGCTTCAACGACTACGACCGCGAGATCGCCCTGGTGGCCGAGCAGGTGGACGCGGCAGGGGAGCGACGGATCGTGGCCGTGGCCCGGCTGTCGAAGGACCACGCGCGCCCCGCGGCCGAGTTCGCGGTCCTCGTCGGGGATCCGTGGCAGCGCCGCGGAATGGGCGCGGAGCTGCTCCGCCGGCTCGTCAAGATCGCACGTGACGAGGGCCTCCAGCTGATCTGGGCGGATGTCCTGGTGGGCAACATGGGCATGCGCCGAACGGCCGAGGCCGTGGGGTTCACGATGGTCGAGGAGCACTTCGGCGACCCCACGGTCCGCGCGGAGCGGCGCCTGTAGCGTCGTTCGCGGCCTGACCTCAGCCCTGGATCTCTAGCCCGAACCGCTCCCGCAGCAGGTCCGGCACCTCGGCCTCGGCGACGGTGCGCTCGCCGCGCTCGACGCCTTCGCGCGTCAGGTACCGGTTGTCGAAGAGCACCCGCCGGCCGCCCGGCGTCAGCAGCTCCACGACGCGGTGGCGGGTGAAGAACGTCGAGCTCTCCTGCTGCCACCGGCAGGCCTCCGCGAAGTCATCCAGAACGTGCGGCACGTCATCGAAGCGGAACAACGGCGACCCCGGCTCGTCGTCCGACGCGCGCTTCGCGAGCAGCCAGCGGCCATCGTCGCGCGTCAGCTGGAAGACGCCGCCCGTCGGATCGCTCTGCTCCGCGCCCGCGGCGAGGGGCAGCGGCTCGCGGAACGAATCGCCGAATCCGACGTCCACCAGGTACGGGCGATCGAGGTCCACGCGCAGGACGACGTGGTCGAACGGGCGTCCCCAGCGCATCGCCTCGGGCGACCATGTTTCGGCAGCCAGCAGCGTCACGCGAAAGCCGAGCACCCGGAGCAACTCCGCGAACAGGCCGTTCAGCTCGTAGCAGAAGCCGCCACGCCGCGCTCCGAGGATCTTCGCCTGCAGCGCAGGGAGTGCGAGGGACATCGGGCGGCCCGTCGCAATGTCCAGGTTCTCGAACGGAATGCTGACGAGGTGGGCGAGCTGCAGGCGCTGCAGGCCGGCGAGGTCCGCCACGGGCGCGGCGTCAAGGCCGATCCGCGCGAGGTACGCCGGGACATCGAGCGCCGTCCCGGGATGCACCACCGGCAGATCATGCGCGAACGCGGCGAGATCCGTGTTCCATCGCCCCGGCTGGCCGTCCGGGACGGACTGGAGATACGAACGCCCGTCAGCGTCAGGACGCA
>Ga0315276_10005787_pt1 | contig 11412 bp, 7 predicted proteins | sample YL17G05_0_MG_FD_204542 | JGI IMG/M metagenome (GOLD analysis project Ga0315276, IMG submission 204542) | Sediment microbial communities from Yellowstone Lake, YNP, Wyoming, USA - YL17G05_0 | ecosystem: Environmental > Aquatic > Freshwater > Lake > Sediment | place: USA: Wyoming | collected... | reverse complement strand
CCGGGTTGATGGGGATCTCCGCCAGGAATTCCTGGATGGCCTCGTCGTCGCGGCCCATCTGGGAGTGGGCGATCCCCCGGTAGAAGTGCGCTCCCCCCTGGCTCGCGTTCAGCTCCAAAGCCTTCGTGAGGGGCGGAATCGCCTCCTCGTACTGCTTCGTGAGAATGTAGGCCTTCCCCAGGGTGAATTGCACCGGCGCGTTGTTGGGGTTCTTGTCCACGAAGTCCTTCAGGATGGGAATCGCCTCGTCGCTCTTGCCCGCCTTTATCATCTCCAGCGCATCGGTGACGGTCTTGGAGGGAGCGGCGGGTGCTTCGGTCCCCGGGGCCGCAGGTACGAGGCCCTCCGCCGGGGCAACAGGCGATTCCTTCCCGCCGGGGGCCGCGGTACCCTGCTGTTGGGCCACCGCCTCCCGGAGGGCGCTGGAAAATTCCGCCTCCTTGACCATCACGAAGTCGACCTGGTTGGATCCGTCGGAGCCCACCATCACCGGACGGATGGATGGAATCTCCTGCTTCGAGTTCAGGATGGCCTCGTTGGTGCCGCGGTCGTTCCGCTCGGAGTCGGTCAGCTTCCAGCTGATCTTCAGGATCAGGTAGCCGGGGAGCTTCGGCACCACCCTCCACTCGGGCTCGATTCCGATGTCCAGGAAGGGATGGATGTAGTGCCCCTTCTTGTCGGTCTTCACCGGGCCGACCTGTTTCCCCTTGATCTTCGCGTTCTCGAACCAAACCTCCACCTTGGCCAGGGGCTTCCCGCTGTTGTCGGTGATGTTGCCTTTGACTTTGGTGGTATCGCCGGCCAGCGCCGGCGTGAGAAGAATCGATGCAGCCAGCGCCACGCAGACCAGCGCGCAGAGTCCCCGCCCCACTGCTTTCTTCTGATTCCTCATCGTCTCCCTTCCTCCATGGCACTCTTGCCAGCCGCAACCTGTGGGGATTATAGGAGCAAGCCAGGCCAGGTTCAATTCGGCCGGACCGATGTCCACCGCTCCTCCATGGAGGTGGGAGGCCCGCCGCTCACCCGCCGAGGATCTCGAAGTGCTCGGGGTGGAACCCCTCCACCGCCTCCACCCGGAGATCCTGCGTCCCGGTGAGGCCCAGGTCCCGGCGCAGGAGGGGCAGGTTTCCCAGGATCGCGGAGGCGACTTCGGGATGGGCCCGGATCACCGCATCTCCCCCGCCCAGAAGCGGCAGCACCTTCCGCAGCTCGCGCCGGATCTGGAAGCGCAGGGTCTCGGCGCTCTTCACCCGACCCGAGCCTCGGCAGGTGGGGCAGGACCGGCACAGGAGGGTCTCCAGGCTTTTCTTCATCCTCTGGCGCGTGATTTCCACCAGCCCGAAATCGCTGATCTTCAGCACCCGGCTCCGGGCCCGGTCCGATTTCAGCTCCTCCTCCAGCGCCTCCGCAAGCCGGCGCCGGCTTTCCTCCTCTTCCAGGTCGATGAAATCGACGACCAGGATGCCGCCCAGGTCCCTCAGCCGGATCTGCCGGACGACTTCCCGCGCCGCCTCGAGATTGGTCTTGAGGGCCGTCTCCTCGAACCCGGTCTTCCCCACGTATTTCCCCGTGTTCACGTCGATCGCCACCAGGGCCTCGGTGGGATGGATCACGATGTAGCCTCCCGACGGGAGCCAGATCCGGCGTCGCAAAGCGCGCTCCAGCTCCTTCTCCACGCCGAAGGCCTCGAAGATTGCCTCTTCCCGGGAGAACTTCTCGACGCGGTGACCGAGGCCCGGGAGAATCCTTTCCACGAAATCCCGGCACCGCCGGTGCGTCGGCTCGTCATCCACCACGATCCTCTCCATGTCGGGGGAAACCAGATCCCGGAGGACCTTCTCCGCCAGATCGGCCTGCGGCGAGAGGCAGGCCGGCGCCGCCGATTCCTCCGAGGCGCGGCGGATCTCCTCCCACCGGGCGCGGAGGCCCCGGGCCTCCGAGTCCAGGGTCGGGAAGTCCGCCCCCTCGGCCGCGGTCCTGACGATGAAGCCTCCCTCCCCCGGAAGGGAGCCGGCGAGCCGGAGCAGCCGGCTCCTCTCCTCCTCCGACTCCACCCGGCGGGATACCGATCGATGGGAGGCGCCCGGGAGGAATACCAGGGTTCTGCCCGGGAGGGAAATCTGGGTGGTGATCCGCGGCCCCTTGCTCCCCAGGGCGTCCTTCGTGACCTGCACGACGATCTCCTGTCCCTCCTTCAGCAGGCTCTCGATGGGAGGCCCGCGCCGCCGGACGGGCGCCGGCGGGATCACGTTTTCCACGGCCACGGGTTCCAGGTCCGCGGCGGAAGGCAGGAGGTCCGCGACGTAGAGAAACGCATCCCGGTCCAGCCCGATGTCCACGAAGGCCGACTGCATCCCGGGAAGGACATTGCTGATCCGCCCCCTGTAGATCCTGCCGAGGATGGAGGGGGTGGCGGCCCGCTCGATGAAGATCTCGGCGGGGAGACCGTCCTCCAGGAGGGCGATGCGGGTCTCCTCGGCGGCGGCGTTGATGATCAGCTCGCGCTTCATGGCAGGGAACGGGGGGGTTCGTTCCAACGGCGTACCTAGGGAGAGGCCGGAGCGGGAATGGGGAGGGGCTTTGCCGGGCGCCGGCATTCCATGGGCGAAAGGGACTCCTTCTCCCGCACCACCAGGAGATCCGTCCGGACGATCCGGACGGCCGCGGCCTCCGTACCGTAAAGCGCCCGGATCACGTCGTCGGGGCGGGCCGTCGCGGCCCCCCCGATCCGCAGCACCATCTCGATCTCTCCCTCATCGTCAAAGGTGATTCGGAGGATGGAAGGGAGGACGTCCAGCTCCTCCGCCCGTCCCTTCCTCTCGCGGGTGATCACTCTGCGCGGGGAGGCCAGGATCCTCTCCTCCAGATCCTCCCGCGGGGAGCGGCCCCCGGGGACCCGGTCCAGCCGCACTCTGTAGCGGGCTGCGTTCACCAGATCGCCCAGGGACGGGGCGCCCGTCTCGACCTCGGCCACTTCCTCGATCCCGATCCCGTCGGGCAGGCAGGCGCTGATCCGGGTGGCGAGAATCGCCGGATCCATGGGCTCCAGGGTCTCGAAATCGAGAAATTCGCCCGTGGACTCGATTCCCACCGCCAGCGCCGAGGCGAAGGCCAGGCGGGGCATGGGATGGAACCCCTCGGTATGGGAGAGGGGGATCCCGGCGCGGCGGAGGGCCCGCACCATGGCGCGGGAGAGCTCCAGGTGGGAGAGAAACCTCATGCGTCCGACCTTGTGATAGCGGGCCCGGTAGCGGAACCGGGATTTCCCCGCCCGCGGCGGCGGGGAGGGCGCCGGGCGCTCCGTCTCCACCTTTCCGCTCATCCTCCCCGGGACCAGCTCTCCGGACAGGCATCGCGGGGCGAAGGAGCCGCATCCGTAGCACCTGTCGATCCCGCAAATGCCGGTGGGGGATCCGGTCAGGCTCATCTCCAGCTCCCGGGCCAGGTATTGCTCCGAGACCCCCGAATCGACATGGTCCCAGGCGTGCCGCGAACCAACCTCCAGCCGCTGGTGGACGAAGCGATCCGGATCCACCGCAGTCTCCGAGAAGGCCTCCACCCAGTCCCGGTAGCGGAACTGCTCGGTCCATCCGTCGTACCGGCATCCCCGCTGCCAGGCCCGCAGGAGGACCCGTCCCAGGGTGCGGTCCCCCTTGGCGAAGATCCCCTCCAGCCAGGAGGTCTCCACGTCAGGCCACCTGAAATGGATGGGGGATCCCCGGACGCCGCTGCGGATCCGGGCCTGCTTCTCCCGCAGGACCTCCATGCGCTCCATGGGAAGCCACTGGAAGGGAGTGTGGGGCTTGGGGATGAAGGACGACGCGGACAGGGTGATCCGGGCGCCCCGCCTCGCGTGCCGCCGGCCGATCCGGAGGATCCTGTGGGCCAGGTCCAGGATCCCCCGAAGGTCCTCGTCCGTCTCGGTGGGAAGCCCGATCATGAAGTAGAGCTTGAGCAGCTCCCATCCCTGGCGAAAGGCGTTCTCGGCTCCGGACAGGATGTCCGCCTCGCTGGTCCCCTTGTTGATCACGTCCCGGAGCCTCTGCGTGCCGGCCTCGGGGGCCATGGTGAAACCGGTCTTTCTCACGCGCCGGATCTCCCCGGCGATCCGCTCGTTGAGGCTGCCCGGCCTGAGGGACGAGAGGGAAAGGGAAGTGCGGCTCCCCTCGAAGCCGTCCATGAGATCCGAGATGAGATCCGCCACCCCCCCGTACTCCCCCGAGTTGAGGGAGGTCAGGGAGACCTCGTCAAAACCGGTGCTGCGAAGGCTGTTCTCCAGGACCGCCTTGATGGATTCCGGGGATCGCTCCCGCAGCGGCCGGTAGATGATGCCGGCCTGGCAGAAGCGGCACCCCACGGTGCAGCCCCGCAGGATTTCCACCGAGATCCGGTCGTGGACGATCTCGCTGAAGGGGACCACCACATCGTCGGGAAACGGGTACCGATCGATGTCGAAAAGAATGCGGCGCCTCACCGGGAAAGGCACCCCGGGTGTGGGCCGGGGAAGCAGGAATCCCGTCCGGGGATCCTGCGAGGTGTCGTAGAGCGCCGGAACGTAGACCCCCTCCACCTCCGACAGCCCCCGCAGGATCTCGCGGCGGGGGGCCCCTTCCTTCCGGAGCCGCCTGAACTTCTCCACGAAGTCCAGGATCAGCTCCTCCCCGTCCCCCACGAGGATGCAGTCGAAGAAGTCCGCCAGCGGCTCAGGGTTGAAGGCCATGGATCCGCCGCCGATGACCAGCGGGTCGCCTTCCTTCCGATCGGCGGCCAGGAGCGGAATTCCCCCCAGATCCAGCATGGTGAGAACGTTGGTGTAGTTGAGCTCGTACTGGAGGGAGAAGCCGACGATGTGGAGCTCCCCCAGCGGCGTCTCGCTCTCGAGGGTGGTCAGGGGAATCCGGTGGGCCCGGAGCTCCCCCTCCATGTCGATCCAGGGGCAGAAGACCCTCTCCGCCCAGATCTCCGGACGGAGGTTCAAGAGGTCGTAGAGGATCCGGAGTCCCAGGTGGGACATTCCGATTTCATAGGCGTCGGGAAAAGCGAGGGCCAGCCGGACTTCCACCCGGCCGGGGTCCTTGACCACCGAGTTCCATTCCCCGCCGATGTACCGGGTGGGCTTCTGGACCCGCGGGAGGATGCGCTCGATGGCCTCGGTGTGCCGACTCATGGCCTGCCTCTCCGGGGGCCCGCCCCCTCAAGGCCGGCTCCCCCGCCCTTCCTCCCTAGTTGACCAGACGCCTCATCCAGACATTGAGGACGAGACCCATCCCGGCCATGGTGCTGATGAGAGAGGACCCGCCATAACTCATCAGGGGAAGCGGGACCCCGGTGGTGGGCATGAGACCGAGCACCACCCCGACGTTGATGAGGACCTGGCAGGCGAAGAGCGCCACCATGCCCATGGCCAGGAAAACCCCCAGACGATCCCGTGCGGCCCGGGCGATGGCGATGCAGCGGTAGATTACTATGAAGTAGAGAGACAGGACAATGAGCGAGCCGAGAAACCCCCTCTCCTCGGCCAGCAGGGCGAAGATGAAGTCGGTGTGCTGGGCCGGAAGGAACTTGAGCTGCCCCTGTGTTCCTTCCAGGAATCCCTTCCCCGTCAGCCCCCCGGATCCCACCGCGATCTTCGACTGGATCACCTGGTATCCGACCCCCCTGGGATCGCTGGCGGGATCGAGGAAGGTGACGACCAGGACCTTCTGGCGGTCCTGGAGGTAGTGGTTCCAGAGAAAAGGCAGGGCCAGGATCGGGATCAGGACGAGAAGGAGGATGGTGCGAACCCGTATCCCTCCCAGGAAAGCCGCCACGGCCACGAGCGGAAGGAAGGTCAGGGCGGTTCCCAGATCGGGCTGCCGGGCGATCAGAAGGACCGGAATCCCCACGACTCCCAGGATGGAGGCCATGTTGGAGAACCCCAGCCCCGCCGTTCTCCTCCGGCTCATGAAGACGGAGAGGGCCAGAAGCGTCGTCACCTTGGCCGCCTCGGCGGGCTGGAAGTTCACCGGCCCCAGCTCCAGCCACCCCCTGGTGTTGGCGATGGCGCGCCCGAAGAAGAGCAGATAGACGAGGGCAAGCAGCGTGGCCGCGTAGAAAGCGTAGGAGAGCTCCGCGAGGGTGTGATAGTCGATGGCCATCATCAGAACCATGACCGCGAAACCCACCAGCAGATAGGCCGCCTGTCTCGCGGCCAGCCCCGAGAGGGGCCCTTCAACGGTGGCCGAATAGACCATGCCGATCCCGATGGAGGCTAGGGCCAGCACCGAGAAGGCCAGCAGCCAGTCGACGTTAAGGATGCTGCGCCGTTCGAGCAACTTGTGTGGGCTCCTGTTTCCGGTCTTTCTTCTCGAAGAACTTCAGCATGACCTGCTGCGCGATGGGGGCGGCCGTCTCACCTCCGTACCCCCCGTGCTCCACGAAGATCGCGAAGGCGATGCGGGGGTGGTCGCGCGGGGCGAAGCCGACGAACCAGGCGTTGTCCCGGATCGCCTCCGGCAGCCTGTTGCTCTTCACGCCGGCGGAGGCCTTCACCACCTGGGCGGTCCCCGTCTTGCCGCAGACGTCCTCCCCGGGGATCATGGCCCGGGTCCCCGTCCCCCCCCCGTTCACCACCCGCCACATCGCCTCCTTGACGACTTCCAGGGTGGAGGGCTTCAGCCGGATCTTCCGCAGGACCTCCGGGGCCCGCTCCACTTCCTCCACTCCGTCCCGCACCTCCCGGTTCTTGAGAAGGAAGGGACGGTAAAAGGTGCCTCCGTTCCCGACCGCCGCCGCGAAGTTCGCCATCTGGATGGGAGTGACTTCCAGCGCCCCGTGCCCGATGGAGACCGAGATCGTCTCCCCCGGATACCACGGCTCGTTCCGGGTGCGGCGCTTCCACTCCTCGTCCGGCACCGTCCCGGCCTCTTCGTGCATCAGGTCCACTCCGGTCCGTGACCCGAAACCCAGGTTGCGCGCCCAGAGGGAAATGAGGGAGATTCCCAGGTCCCTCCCGAGATGATAGAAGTAGACGTTGCAGGACTTCTGGATCGCCTCCACCATCGCCACCGTTCCGTGCCCTCCCTCCTCGTGGCAGAGGAACCTCCGGCCGTAGATCGTGGCAAAGCCCGGGCAGAAATCGGTCCGTCCCGGGCCCGCCTTCCCAGCCTCCAGCGCGGCGATGGCCAGCACGATCTTGAAGACGGATCCCGGGGCGAACTTGCTCTGGACGGCCCGGTTCTGCAGCGGGTGGGCCTCCGAGTTGATCAGGCTCACCCATTCCGAAGCCGAGAACCGGCGGGCGAAGACATTGGGGTCGAAGGCGGGCCGGCTCACCAGGGCCAGGATCTCCCCCGTGTCGGGATCCAGGAACACCGCGGAGCCGGTCTTGTCCGCAAATCCCGCCTCCAGCTCCCTCTGAAGGTCCAGGTCGAGGGTAAGACGCAGCGAGTTTCCCGACACGGGATGCCTCCCGGCCGGCAGCTCCCGGAGCTCCCGCCCCAGGCTGTTCACGATCACCTGCTTCCACCCCTTCACCCCGGTGAGATCGCGGTCGTAGTAACTCTCCAGCCCGGCCTTCCCCACCAGGTCTCCCATCTGATACCCGGCGTACCGGGGTTTGGACAGCTCGGCCTCGGAGATCTCCCCCACGTAGCCCAGGGCGTGCGCCGCCAGATCCCCCTCCTCGTAGCTGCGCTTCGGCTCGATGGCCACCGAGATCTCCGGCAGCTCCAGGCGGCGGGATTCCAGGTACGCAGCCTCGGAGAGATCCACATCCTCCTTCACGATGACCGGCTCGAAGGCGGGACGATTCCTGTAGCGGGCAATCCGTTCGCGAATCGTCTCCTCCGGCAGGCTCAGGACGCGGGAGAGGGTCCGCACGATCCCCTCCCTGTCGGTCACCTTCTCCCGGTCCAGAAGCACGTTGAAGGAGATCCGGTTCCGGACGATGGGCCGGCCGTACCGGTCCAGGATGGTGCCCCGCAACGGGTTCAGCACCACCTGGCGGAGGCGGTTGTTGTCGGCCATCCTCCGGTAGTCCTCGCCGTTGACCACCTGCAGGTACCAGAGGTTGAAGAGGTAGGAGAGGAAGAGGCCCGCCACAAGGAGGAAGACGAGGGTGATGCGCCGCTGGAGGCGCCGCTCGTCGTAGTAGTCCTTGAAGTCCTTGCTGCTTCGGTAGTCCCAGGGCATTGGCTCAGTCCACCAGCTTTGACACCGCCCAGTATCCCAGGATGCCGGCGATTCCGTTTCCGAGGCCAAGCCGGAGGAGATCCGTGGCGGTGGGAAGCACCAGGTGCTGGCCCAGCACCAGGACGAGCCCCGCCTCGGTGAGCGCCTCCAGAAGCGTGGCCAGGATGAGGACCCCGAACCGGGGGAGGGGCTGGCTGAGCACGAAGAGGGATCCCAGCATGCCCATCAGGTATCCCACCAGGGTCTTCTTGAAGGCGTTCATCCCCAGGAAAGTGTGGGCGAGCAGGTCCTCCGCGAGACCCGCGGCGGTGCCCATCACCATCACGCCGATCCGGCGGCGGGTCACCGCGTAGAACATGACCAGGACCGTGAAGAGATCCACGGACCTCCCCACGGCGGGGAGGTACCGGACCAGAAGGAGCTGGCACACGGCCGCCACCAGCAGTCCCACAATCCCGCGCCAGAGGGAGTTCACGGGAGAAGCTCCTGCCCGGGTCCCGCCGTCTCCGGCCGGAGGAGGATGAGGACCTCCTCGAGACGCCGGAACTCCACCTCGGGCCGGATCATGACGCTCTGGGTCAGCTGGTCCCCCTCCTCCACGGAGGAGACAACGCCGATGGTGATCCCCTTGGGATAGATCCGGTCCAGCCCCGAGGTGACCACCACGTCTCCCACCTCCACGTTCTCCAGCTCGGAGACGTACTCCATCCGGCAGCCCTCGTCCCCCATCCCGACCACCATTCCCTGTCCCCGGCCCCGCTGGAAGATGCCGGCCACCCCGCTGCTGGGATCGATGAGGAGCTGGACCTTCGCCACCCTGTCCCCCACGGCGATGACCCTCCCCACCACTCCCTGCCGGTTCACCACGGGCATGTTCCGGCGGACCCGGTCCCGGGTGCCCCGGCCGATCAGGGCGGTCCTGGACTGGCCCGCCGATCCCAGGGCCAGGATTTCCGCGGCGATGGAGGGATATTCCTGGCTCCGCCTCAGGTCCAAAAGCTCCCGGAGCCGGAGGTTCTCCATTCGGAACTCCTCCCCTTCCCGGCCCTTTTCCTCCATCTGTTCCATCTTCGAGCGGAGCACCTGGTTCTCGCGCCACACTCCTCTCAGGTCGGCGTAGGAGCCCCAGACACCCGCCACGGATCCCGCCCCTCCCGAGACGCCCCGAACGAACGGCCCGGCGACGTTCAGCAGGCTGTCCTCGAGCAGGGTGGTCCCCCGGATGGTCCGGACCTGCGACGACATCAGCACCAGGATGGACGAGAGGAGCGCCACCAGCAGGAGAAAGGGTCTTCGCTCCGGCAGGGACTTGTTCATGTCGCTTCTGAGTGGGATTCCCGCAGGCCGGGCCCCGGAGGGACCTGGGACGGTCAGTCGATGCAAATCTTCCGGAGAAGATTGAAGTCGTTCAGCATCTTCCCGGTACCCAGCACCACCGAGGCCAGCGGATCGTCGGCCATGGAGACGGGCAGGCCCGTCTCCTCCCGGAGCCGCTTGTCCAGGTTCTTGAGAAGGGCGCCGCCTCCGGTGAGGACAATCCCCTTGTCCACGATGTCAGCCGATAGCTCCGGCGGGGTCTGTTCCAGCGCCACCCGCACCGCCTCGATGATGTTGGAGACGGTCTCGGACAGGGCTTCCCGGATTTCCTCGTCGGAAATCACCAGGGTCTTGGGGATTCCCTCCACCAGGTCCCGCCCCTTGATTTCCATGGTGAGCTCCTCCTCCAGGGGGAACGCGGAGCCGATATTGATTTTGATCTCCTCCGCTGTCCTTTCCCCCACCAGGAGGTTGTACTTCCGTTTGATGTACTGGATGATGTCCTCGTCCATCTTGTTCCCGGCGATGCGCACCGACCGGCTGTAGACGATTCCGGCCATGGAGATCACCGCCACGTCCGTGGTCCCGCCGCCGATGTCCACCACCATGTTCCCCGTGGGCTCGGTGACCGGAAGGCCGGCCCCAATGGCCGCCACCATGGCCTGCTCCACCAGGTAGACCTCGGAAGCCTTGGCGCGGTAGGCGGAATCCTTCACCGCCCTCTTCTCCACCTGGGTGATCTCCGACGGCACCCCGATGACGATTCTCGGGCGCACCCCCAGGGAGCGGTTGTGGGCCTTCTTGATGAAGTGGTCCAGCATCTTCTCGGTGTGCTCGAAGTCAGCGATGACCCCGTCCTTCATGGGGCGGATGGCGATGATGTTCCCCGGCGTCCTGCCGAGCATCTCCTTCGCCTCCTTGCCCACCGCCTCCACGCGTCCGGTCTTCTGGTTCACGGCGATGATGGAGGGCTCGCAGACCACGATTCCCTTGCCCCGGGCATAGACGAGGGTGTTCGCGGTTCCCAGATCGATGGCGAGGTCATTGGAAAACAGGCTCAGAATCGATCGCGGGCTCCACGACCACCCATTCTTCGACATCAGAGACACCCGACTCCTCTGTAACCGGCTCGAAATAAAATGCCTTCTCGGTCGTGCACGCAAATATAGATTCTACCCGCCCCCTTGTCAAACTTCCGTCAGTCGGACATCTCAACCCCGTTCTTCCCCCTCCCCTTGACTCTGTACATGGCCTGGTCCGCCTTCTGGATCAGCACATCCTTCGTCTGGCCGTGGTCGGGGAAGCATGCAATCCCGAAGCTTGCGGTGATTCTCACCTTCAATCCGAAGGTCTCCAGGAAAACCGTCTCCTCGACCCGGCGGCGCATCCGCTCGGCAATCACCTGGGCCCCGTCGGGGCCGGTCTGGGGAAGGATGACTGTGAACTCGTCGCCGCCGAAGCGGGAGACCACGTCGATCTCGCGCACCATGTTGTGGATGACCGCGCCCACCTCCACCAGGGCACGGCTCCCCGCCAGATGACCGTGCTGATCATTGACGTTCTTGAATCCGTCCAGGTCCAGGAAGATGAGGGACACCTTGCCGGAGTAGCGCCGCGACCGCTGGACTTCGCGGAGCAGGTAGCTGTTCAGATAGCGGGAGTTGAAGAGCTTGGTCAGATCGTCGGTGATGGAGAGCTCCTCCGACCGCTTCAGCAGCAGCGCGTTCTCGATGGCGATGGCCATCGGCTCCAGAAGCAGCGTGAGCAGCCGGATGTCCTTCCGGTGGAAGGAACGCTGACCAGGGCCGTGGATCAGTTCCACCACGCCGATGGCCTTGCCGCGGCTGAGCAGCGGAAGGCCCAGAATCTCCGACCATCGCAGCTTTTCGGGAAGCTCCGGAATGGGAAAGGGCGCGGGGGCCC
>Ga0315276_10005784_pt1 | contig 11415 bp, 6 predicted proteins | sample YL17G05_0_MG_FD_204542 | JGI IMG/M metagenome (GOLD analysis project Ga0315276, IMG submission 204542) | Sediment microbial communities from Yellowstone Lake, YNP, Wyoming, USA - YL17G05_0 | ecosystem: Environmental > Aquatic > Freshwater > Lake > Sediment | place: USA: Wyoming | collected... | reverse complement strand
GTAGGGTGAGGAGGCAGCCGACCAGCCAGGATGACGGGAGTGTCCGTTATCTCTAGTCGTTCATGACGGAAGGTGCGGGAGGAGGGCTATCTTGGAGGAAAGACTGCCGAGCCCTCCATCTCTTCAAGCAAGGCGACTGGCTCCAATAAGTCAATAGTCATACATGGCTCCGAATCCCCGTTCCTTTTTATTTGCCCAAGAGCAATTGTGAAACAGACTCACTCTTTTACCGCGAACTGAGAAACTAACCCAGCCAACGTCATGTTCTCCGCGATCACGTCGTGGGGGATGAGCACGTACTTCCACGGTTTGCCGCCGTTGCTGAGGGCGTGGGTTGTGGCACGACTGCACCAGATGACGGCTACCTCTTTCTTGGCGAGAACCTCTGGCACTGTCATCTCGTTCTTGGCTTTAGGTTCCAGCATATAGATGTACTCCGTTGTCTCAGCTACGAAGTCTGGCACGTACTCTGGCTGGTCCGCACCGGCTTTGTAGAACATCTGGAACTGTCCCTTTGCCGGCTTGAACCACTTCTGGGAGTCACGGTCGAGAATGACAGCCATCTTCCGTTCCGGGTCAGACTGGAACTTTTGTTCCCTGAATAGACAGCGTCCGAATCCACCAAATAGGACCTGCGAAATATGACTCTTGTCCTGTACTGTCTCACGGAAATTGTGGATCGGCTCACCATCTTTAACCGTAAAGGCTGGCTTCTTAAGATCGGTAAAACCCTTTGTGACCACAACATCGTAGCCCGTCGTCTTTTCCCACTGATGAGACTGCATCTGGGCATGAATGAAGGCGGCTAGTGGTTTTTGGTGGTAGATCAAAACATTGCGCGTTTCTTCCTCGGAGAGGTAAGAACGGAGATGTCTTACCACTTGCCCCGCGAGGTCATACAGGAGGTCCGCATGCTCGTCGTAGGAGATGTCGTCGAAATCGATGAGACCCCGGACTAGATAATCTTCAAGCCGTTGCTCGGGCTGCATCCGTTCGCCAAAGCTCAGGGTTTCCTGCTCATGAGTCCGAAGATGCTGGATGAGGAGATCCCGCTCAGGCGGCTGGTAGTGGATGCTCGAACAATCCAGGGTAAAGGCGTGAAATCCCGTTGTCACATCGCCTCTTGGCTGAACGGTGATTCGCGGAATATCGATGGTTTGCCGGACCAGTAGTCCCGTCGTTTTCGCCACTATCTCCGGAATACTCGGTGCAGCAGTCATTCCAGGCAGAGCCTGCTGAGAAGGCGTCACATAGGCGGCGACTTCCTCGGCAATTTTCTGCTGAACTTCTGGTTTTAGTAGATAGGTGGAGCTCGGGAGGTTCTCGTATCGATGGATTACTTCCTGGGTCGCTTGCGCAATCCTGCGTTCGAATTCGTTGGGGGTGGCATTGATTTGTTCTGTGAGCATTGACTGAGCCACGACCGTTTTGGTCTTCTGTAAATCAGTCGCCGGATCGAGAATTACCTGCGTCAGACGGATCATGGAGCCCGGCTTATTGGCTTCATCGATGATTTCCTGGAACCGGTCATGTGCCACAATGTTCAGCCGGTCCACGGTGCTGACGCCGGTGCGCTTGCCATACGGAAGCCTGAGTCCGCGTCCGATAGATTGCTCGATGAGGGTCCGCGCGTTAGCTGCACGCAACGGGACGATCGTGTAGAGGTTCGTCACGTCCCAGCCTTCCTTCAGCATGTTCACATGAATCACGATCTCGGTCGGCTCATCTGGGCTTTCGACGGCAAGGAGACGTTGAACCATCTCGTCTTCTTCCGCGCCGGTCTTGCTGGAGTCCACCTGAATAACCTTGTTCTTGTATCGGCCTTCGAAGAACTGAGGTGATTGGATCAATTGCATCAGTTGCCCCGCATGCGTCGTCTCGCGGGCGATAATCAGCATGAAGGGCTTCACCACCCGCTGCCCAGTCTGCCGCGCGTAGGTTTCTAGTTCCACCTTGGTGTTCTCGTGGAGACGCACACCATCTTCAAGCTTGATCTGCTCAAGTTGAGCAGCATTGAACTCGGTGGGGTTAAAGTTTTTCTGTGTCACCACGGCCGGCTCTTTTACAAACCCATCGGCCATCGCTTTGGCTAGCGAGTAGTCATAGATCACATTCTTGAACGGCACCGGGTCTGTGTTCGACTCAACAAACGGAGTGGCAGTGAGTTCCAACCCGAGGACAGGTTTGAGTTCGTTGATAGCTCTCACACCGGCTGACGCCCGGTAGCGGTGAGATTCGTCCATGAGCAAGACAAGATCATCAAGGCCCGCCAAATATTCAAAATAGCTCTGGCCGATGTACTCAGACAGGCGCTTGATTCGTGGGGCTTTCCCGCCTCGAACTTCCGAGTTGATCTTGGAGATATTGAAGATGTTGATGTGCACCTCTTGTCCAAAGCCAGGCAAGGACGTGAGACGAGCGGCTACGCCAGACTCGTAATTATCCCCAGTAATGATGGTCGGCGGCTCGGTCGCAAACTCGGCAATCCCAGTAAAGACGTACTTCGGAGTGTTCGGGGTAAAGTCGGCAATTAGCTTGTTGTAGATGGTCAGGTTCGGCGCTAGGACAAAGAAGTGGTTGATCGCGTGTGCGAGATGCAGGTAACTGATAAAAGCACCCATAAGCCGCGTCTTGCCGACTCCGGTTGCCAAGGCAAAACATAGGGATGGAAATTCTCGCTCAAAGTCTGTGACGGATGGGAACTCACTCTTGATCGCAGTCAGCGCAGCCGCGATGTCCGGTCCCTTCTTGGGAGGGACAATCTCTGTGACGCGGTCGAGAATCTCCAACGAGTGCCGCTGCGGAGGGCGTAGGCTTAAACGTCCCGCTATGGCATTGACGTGTCGATTCACGATTTCGCCTCTTCGCCGAGGAGTTCCATCTGCCCAGGTGGAATCGGTGCTTTGGGCAAATTCTCGATCTTGAGACTGTAATCGTCATGGCCCCATTCGCAGCGAGTGAGCACGGTCTTGGGAATCTTCTTGATCGTGAGATTTGGATACTTATCAGGCTTGCCTCGAAAGGCTGAACACATCACTAAGAGCGAGCGACCTTCCTCGACTTCATCGCTCAATGCCTGCAATTGATCGTGGCTCAGGTTCTGGGTTGTGACGTAGATGAAGTCCCGCTCCGTGGAATGCCCGTGCTGCCAATAGACGCTGTCGCTCGGCACGTAGCTGAACCCCTCAAGCTTGCAGACAGCCTCTGCCAGCATGGCGGGGTTGTAAGCCTTATTGATCACCCAGTTCCCCCACTTGTCCTTCTCCAGCAGCGACGGCGCGAGCCGGTAATAGCGGAATCCGCCGCCGCCTTTCCACTTCAGTGTTCCTGTGATGCCCCCGTCATCCGTACCGTCAATGATCTTCTTCATGCGTGGGATTATGTGCGTGTGGCAATGTTTCCCCAACTCGACCATGATCCAGCGACGCCCCATTTTATGAGCTGCTGCACCAGTACTGCCTGAGCCCGCAAAAGAATCCAAGACCCAATCACCTGCGGATGTGCTCCATCTAATAATCCTTTCTAGGAGTTCCTCGTGCTTTTCGTGTGAAAAGTCAGTTACCTTTCCCGATGTGCGGACATCCATCCAAACATCTGACAGGATCTTGTAGTTACGAGGTGAGACATAGTACTGAACTGTGTTTTCAGGCCCAAGACGTATGAAATCCAATTCGATTCCTAGTTCTTGTTTCTTCAACCCATAGTACTCGTCCAGCGAGAGGCTATGGGCGTACTCTTCAACGTATATCTCGTAGTTCTTCTTGGTTTTATGTCCACGCTCTTCACTCCAACGCCATTGGCCAGTTTCGGGCTTGATGCCAAATATTTCATACCGCATTGTTGGCCTATCAGTGCCACGCCAAAACGTGTCCCATTTTCCAGGCTCACCTTCCTCATTTAAGGCTTGTAATTTTGGTAGCCTTGCATCCGGTGACTTGGCATACAGATAGACTGTGTCATGTCCGGTCGAAAGAGCATCGATAGTTTCAAACTGTGATTGAACGTTCTTGGTCCCTCTCCGTACAACTATCTCGTTCTTGAAACATGATGAACCAAATATTTCGTCCATGAGAACCTTAAGCCTGGCGCCTTCTCGGTAATCTATTTGGACGAAGATAAGGCCATCGTTGGCCAATAGCTGTCGAAGACATTCCAGGCGATCTCTCATGACGGCGAGCCATAGGGAATGCTCGATTCCATCGTCATAATGTTCAAAGGCGGACCCCGTATTGAATGGTGGATCAATGTAGATGCACTTGAGTTTTCCGGAAAACTCCTGCTCAAGAGCTTTCAGTGCAAGCAGGTTGTCGCCGAAGATGAGTCGGTTGTCGAACAAGTCGTGGTCGGTCACGCGGTGCGCCGCATGATACGACTTCTCACGATCCTCAAGCAGGATACGTGGCTCCAGCTTCGACCGCATCTCCTTTCCAATCCAGGTGAGTTCGAGTTTTTGCTTCTTACTCATCAGTGGTCACATTGGTCTCTTAAATGGATGTAGCCTGCGAGTGGTACCTGCAGTCTCCCAGTATTCACCTGATTTACCGTTTCTTGGCCAACCAGCATCTCCGTCCGTTAATACGTCCATCAGTCCTAAGACCTGCTGCCCAAATCCAAGTGCATCAGCGTCGAGTAAGTCAAATGAGAGCTGGTTAAAATGGCAACCGAATACATTTCTGGCTTGAGCAATCCGCGTTAGCTCGCTGAGGAAAGCTGTAAGGCTTATAGTGTTATAGACCGATTCTCCTACAGTATCTGCTCCGGTCATCACATCCACCCTGAGTGCCTGGCGAAGTTTATTATCTATAGCCGGCAATAATTCGCCGAGTGTATAAAGTCCAGCTTGCTTCCGGGGCACTAAACATTCGTATTGCAACGTCAGGAAGTCCAGTGCTGCCTCAAGAATGACCCCGGCTTTTGCGCAAATCAGTTGGCAGTCCGGAGGCGTTTCGGTAAGCAATTCTCGGAGCCGTTCGATGTCAGGGATGCTTCGGATTAGAGTTAGTCCGTTAGAGGCCGTCCACTTCGTGAGTTCAATAAAATTGCACTGACCATTCTGAAGCCATCCCCAACGCAGCTTTTGCTTCCATGGGCGATAATGAGTCGTGATGACACAGTGTCGAAACCTGAGTGCCTCGGAATACAGCATTTCAATTAGCCGCTCAACGTGAGGCTCGTCTACGCTGGCCAGCACATCGTCTAGAACCAGAATCGTATACTCTGGCTGGTCCCTGGCTGATAAGGCTAGAAACACGCATAAGCCTAGTGTGTCCAAGTGGGAGTCACTGAAGTACGCTTGGGGTCGAGTATTTTTGCCACAGAAGCTGGCACCAATTTCGAGCGAAGCTCGCTTGCTTGGATCAAGTTCTAGACTGATCTTGTTCAGGCCCTCACCAGGATGGACTGCTTCATAAAGGAGGCCCACTTCGTCGGCAATCTTGGAGAGAAGGACATCTGTAAATTGCTTTCGCTCATCTTGCACTATTTCAAGTGCTTTAGTGAGCCTCGGCAGTAGACGATCCAGTTCCTTCTGTGCATGTGTGTTGACCTCCCATGTTTTCAATGCTTTCTTGAGCGTGCTGATGAACTGCTTTTTATCGTGTCGAACTGCTTCTGCTTTTTTGCATTCGATAGAGAGTTGACTATTAGCGGCCAGCCATGCCGATAAGTGAGGCGGGTCCTGCGGAGCCGGGGAAATAGGAAGCGGAATATCATTGGGCCATACATATGCGGCGCGGCATTGCTCGAACTCAGTAACGTGCTTTCTTGCTGCATCGAGCCACATTTGAATCTGCTGTTCAGTTTTCTGGACTAGCTGTGCAGCCTGCTTTACCTCTGCCTGCGCGGCCTGAAACTTAGAAAAGGCAGCTAAGCGATGATCGACTCGAACAGCTAAACCGTCAGTCTTTTCTGGGCTTTCGCAAAGGGGGCAAGTCGCAGGCAATGGATGTTTTGTCAAATAGTTGTGTGCAGCAGTCAGGATCTCGACGACTTCCCCTGCATCTTGGGATATGCTTTCTAGAAACTCACTAGCTCGTTTCTTGGCCACATGTTCTAATTCTCTCGCAGAGGTCAAGGCAGTGTTTGCAGAGGCCAGGTGGTCTGGATATCCTGTCAGTCGAGCGAACGCGGTCTGAAGTGCACTGATCGCGCCAATCTCGGTGTCAAAAGTACCGCTCTCGCGGCTAGCTTCTGTAATGGCCCAATCAAACATGTCCGGGTTCGACGTACCGGCCGCTTCCCAAAATTGACTTATCGCGTCCTGATTTTCTTGCACCCGTGCGACAGCAACTTCCCGGTTCTTTGTAAGATCCATGAGTAGCTGGCGAAGTGACGCCTCAGATGCTTCGATGCCTGAAACATCGATGAATCGACTAATAGCCGCGTAACGCTTGCCCGGTTCGGCTTCAATTAGGTCGAGGATTTGTTTTCTCCGGAGAACTTCCACAAGCGGGCGTTCCTCTGCAGGCACAACAACTACATCTTTCGTCCCAATTGTGGCTCGACAGGTTGAACTTGTCGTTTGAAGGGTTACAGATACGTCCGCTGGCTTCTTTCCTAAGGAATGCCAGTAGCGCTCAGTCTTTCCCAGTCCACGATTCTCTAACGAGCCGACCCTTCCCTTGCCCAAAAACTCAAACGCGTCACATATCGTTGATTTGCCTGTCGCATTTTCACCGTATATCACGGTGAGTTTCTTGCCTTTTTCAAATGGCAGAGAAAATGGAACAACTGACCCCCGTAGATGCTCAATGGTCAGTTTCTCGAGCCTGGATGCACTCATGCCTCTTTCTCCTTGGCCTGAGCTAGTTCGATCGCAAGTTGCCAGTCTTCGGACTTCAGTTTTCCGACGGCAAGATTGTCGAGCAACTTATCTTGATCGTTAGGCCTAAGGAGCTTCTCCTCAACCAACCGCTTTAAAATCCTTGCTGCAAGCTGTCCGGACGGTGTTTCCATGACGTGGCTCCTGAATTCAAATTCTTACGCCGATTGATGAGGAAGTGAGCTATCAGCTCCCAGTTGGAACTTCTCCTTCATCGCTAGAAGATCCCAGTTTTGTTGAGATGTCCTCGATCGCGCGAAGCTCTAGTCCTTCGATTTCTTGAATGGTCTTCCCGGCAATCCCTTGGAGATCCCCGTACATTCCAGCCGTTGCCTGCATCACCCGATCAATCTGTTCCTCTCTCTTCGCCCATTGTTTGGTAATTGCCTTTTTCTCTTTGTCAAGATCCTCTTGCATGAAAGAGAATGCCTCTACAAGGGCTTCGACCCGATGACGAAATCGTGGGCCAGTCAGGTACCGATAAATCATTTCGGTCTTGGTCTGCTGCCCCTCAGAAGCTTGGCGAGAGGAGGCGACTTCGATGAGCATATGGCGGAGCGTGACAGCAACTGGGAGAACCGTCTTAGGATGCGTGACCCACACGTTTTCGACCATTCCAAACGTCTCGACACCCTTGGGGAGCGATTGGCTGAGGATAACTGCAATCTCTGCCTTGGCAGTTCGCTGATCTTCACGGAGTTTTGTTAGCCAGCCATCACTCCAGTTTTTGGTTCGTTTTGATTCCCAGATAATCGTGCCGCACGGTTGCCCAGATGGGCCTGCGACATGCTGGAGCACGTCTCCACCATGTTCGCCTTTAGACACCGGCTCAATGGTGTCTCGCGGGAACTTTGCGATGAGCAAGGCTTCGAGCTCTAGCTCCTGCACTTCGCCTTGGAGTTGCTGCGATCCCTGTTCGGCCTTGCGCTTCAGATCTTCAATCTGCTTCTGCATCGAAGCGATAGTGTGCTCCGCCTCCATCACCTTGAGCTTCAGCCCTTCCTCGGCTTCTTTCTTCGCCTGCTCACGGGTGATAGAGAGACTCTCCTGCACGCGCTTTTCGACGGTGAGTTCCAGCTCCCGCTTGGCATCATCCAGTTCGCGCTTTTGTCGGATGAGATCAGCCTGTGCCTTCTGAGCCTCGGCGAGTTTGACATCGCGTTGATTGATGACTTCTTGAAGTTCGGCAAGTTCTTGCGTCTTCTGGTCAATATCCGTTTGGAGAACCAGTTTTGCCTTCTTCGCTTCCTCAGCCGCAATCTTGCTCCGCTCTAGCTTGAGCTTCTCTGTAACTTGGTCATCAATTGTTTGCTGTGCTTTGGAAAGAGTTTCTTCCCGTTCGCGCAAAGAGGCGTCTCGTTTCGCAACGTCTGCATCCTTTTGAGCCAATCGCTTCTCATAGTCGCGACGGGTGGACTCGATCAGCGGGGCTGCGAGGGACTCCGTAAGTTTGATCTCCGTCTTACAGTTGGGACATATGATGGTTGGTTCACTCATAGACTTCTCCTTGGGTGTGTGCCCCAAGTATCACTTGTGACGTGCCTTCACTGCACCTGCCAGCGAACGGCAAATAGTTGCTGGGAGCTTACCTTTTGTTGCAACTTGCCCTCAATCTCGTTGATCAGTTGTTCGCGCCGCCGATCGATCTCGTCTTGGGCATCGAACAAGGCCCTGCGGCGCTTGCTTCGTTCGGCTTCGATCGCCTTAATCTGCTTTTGGCCGGCGAGCTTCTCTTCCAGGGTGAGTGCTGCCACTGCGGCCCTGCGGGCTTCTTTGATTTGCCGGTCGAATTCCTTAATCTCTCGCTCCAAGCCAACTTTCAAGTCGTCGGCCCAGGCGTCCAGCTTCTCGGCCTCGATCTCGAAGAATTCCGCATTGCGCTGTGAGATGTGACGAAGAATGGCGTCCTGACGTTCTTCTGTCCGCTTACTGAGCGTTGGATGCTCAATTGATGCGTTCATAGGCTGCGTGATTGTGGCAGGCAAGGAAAACAGCCGCCGGACGGCTTCCTCATCCAAGAGCTCGCCATCCTCAGTCACTCCCGTGGAGATGAGGTAGTCCTCGGCTTGATCCAGCGCTTCCACGGTGAACAGTGAGAGGGTCAGGACCCCAGACTTGCCGACGAGTGGCTCGACTACACTGACTTTGCCGTCATGTTTGCCATACTCGAAGGTCAGTTCTGCCGGATCGAGCGTGCGACTCTTGGCTTGCGCAAGAACATGTTCTGCCAGTGGATGAGCCAGTCGATAGAGATGCGCTTCCCCGGATCGCCGCGGCAGTTCATAGAGACCAAGGGGAATCTCGCCTTGGAAGGGACAGGAGTTGAGTCGGAACGAACTATCCGAAAGGAATTCGGCATGATCGCGCAATTCAAAGCGCGTAAGTTGCATCAGGATACGTTCGTACCGATTTAGATACAGCCGTGAGCTTTCGTCGCTCGCGCGCAGCTTTTCTCGCACCTCATCGTCGAAGTGCTCGAACAGGAGCTGGCGGGCACGGGTCATAGCTTCGTCGATCTGGGTGCCAAGCTCGCTCTGGAGCTGGTCAAACGAGGTCTTAATTTCCTGTGGGGTACGGCACCGTTGATAGATGTCAACGATCCGCTTTTCGAAATCCACACCAGACTCAATCGCACCCAGCACTTCGTCGCTGGCCCCAAAGACGCCTTCGAACAACTTGAATTTCTCGGAGAGCAGGCGAAAGACATGCTGATCCGCTTCGTTGTTCTGATTTAGGAAGTTCACCACGACCACATCGTGCTTTTGCCCGTAGCGATGGCATCGACCGATGCGTTGCTCAATGCGCTGGGGATTCCACGGGAGATCATAGTTTACGACCAGTGAGCAGAATTGGAGGTTGATCCCCTCGGCTCCTGCTTCCGTGGCGATCATGATCTTGCCCTCGTCCTTGAAGTAGTCCACGAGAGCTGAGCGCAGGTCTGCCGAACGCGATCCGGTGATTCGATCCGTCCCTTGATGTTTCTGGAGCCATTGTTGGTAAATTTCCTTCGATCTCGGGTCGTTGTTCGAGCCGTTAAAGAGGACTATATGGTTTTTCCACGGACTGTCGGCGAGCACTCGGAGGAGATACTCCTGCGTGCGGCGGGATTCGGTGAAGATAATGGCTTTCTGTGCTGCTCCCAATTCTTCTGCCTTACCAAAGGCTGTGCGCAGGGCGGTGAGGAGCTCTTGGCCTTTCGCATTGTGGGTGATCGACACGGCGAGCTTCTGAAAGCCTTCGAGGTCGTCAATTTCTTGTTGGATGGCTTTGCGGTCGGCTTCAGTGAGCGTTTCGGGAGTGGCCTCCTCCTCTTCCCACTCTTCCGCCATCTCGTCCAGAGTTTCGAAGTCCTCTTCCAGGGCTTCTTCGAGAGGGTTCGGCCCCTCAGCAAGACGAAGGCGTTCGCGAAGGCGCTGGCTCATTGAATGAAGCGCTCCGGCAATCGCAAACGAAGACGAGGCCAAGAGCTTTCGGAGGACGAGGGTCATCAGGGACCGTTGGCTCGACGGGAGGGCCTGCAGATTGTCTCGACGGAGATAGTCGGACACCAAATGATAGAGCCGATCTTCATTTTCCGCCGGCGTAAAGGGCTGCATCATCGGCAAGCGCTTGGTGTAGCGCACATAGGGCAACACCTGACGGCGAAGCGTCCGCTTGCAGATTGGCTGCAGACGGGCTTTCAGGATGTCGAAGGTCGGCTTGTTGTGTAGATTGGCGAACTGCTCACGAAAGCTTTTGAGATCGCCGAAGATGCGGTCGTCCACCACACTGACCAGCCCATACAATTCGAGCAATGAGTTCTGCAGCGGCGTGGCGGTAAGAAGAAGCTTGGGCGCGTCTTTGAGAGCCTGCTTCAGCGTGTTGGCAATAACGTTAGTCGGCTTGTACACGTTGCGCAAGCGGTGGGCTTCGTCGATGACAACCAGGTCCCAACGCATGAGGCTGATCTCTGCTGCTTTGGTGCGGGCGAACTGGTAGGAGCAGATGATAACGTCGTCGCACTCGAACGGACGGACATGGCCCTGTTTGATGGTGGTGTTGTAGGACTTGGTTTCTAAAATACAGCAGGGCAGGAAGAACTTTTCTTGGAGCTCCTGATGCCACTGTTTGCGGAGATTCGAAGGCGTGATGACCAAGACGCGGCGCTTCCGCTCAGCCCATTTCTGCGAAAGTACTAAGCCGGCTTCGATGGTCTTTCCTAGACCGACTTCGTCTGCAAGGAGAGCGCCTTTAGAGAGGGGAGATCGGAAGGCGAAGAGCGCGGCCTCGATTTGGTGTGGATTGAGGTCTACCTGCGCATCCACTAACGCACTTGCAAGCTTTTCGATACTGTCTGACGGGCAACGTTTGGTGAGTTCGTGAGCGAAGTACTTCGCGTGGTAGGCAGTAAGCATTAGGGCCGAAGGATACCCCTTTCCCCGCGAGAAATCACTCCGCCTTTCAGGGGACGTGAGACGTGAAAGGTGAAACGCTAGGTGTAAGAGGTGAGAGCGCGGGCGGTTGGGCTGTCTGGTCCTTCTGGTTGATCTGGTCTATCTGGTTTGTGGGCAGCGGGCGAGAAGAGCTCATCCAGTGCGAGGTTCTGACGCCAACTC
>Ga0315276_10005783_pt1 | contig 11415 bp, 10 predicted proteins | sample YL17G05_0_MG_FD_204542 | JGI IMG/M metagenome (GOLD analysis project Ga0315276, IMG submission 204542) | Sediment microbial communities from Yellowstone Lake, YNP, Wyoming, USA - YL17G05_0 | ecosystem: Environmental > Aquatic > Freshwater > Lake > Sediment | place: USA: Wyoming | collected... | reverse complement strand
TTTGATAAAAGATTCACAAATAAAATCATGGTTGATCCTGTGGTTGCTTCTGATGGATTTACTTATGAAAGAGATAATCTTTTGAAATGGTTTAGGGGCGGCACTTTTAATTTGAAAACAGGCGAACCTCGCATTTTGTCTCCTACAACCGGTGAAGTTCTACAGAATAGGAATATAATACCAAACCTTTCACTCAAGCGCACAATTAATCAGTGGATGGAAGGAGTAAGAAACGAAAAAAAATTTGGTTTAATCGGTTTCAAACCAACTAGTATAAAACCACGAATAATAAGAACCCATAAACCCCCATTTTTAAATGAATCGCCGTTACCAACGCTGAATATTGACGACTATCGGTATGTTAAAATCCCAAATGGACGCGGCGGTAAAAAAATAAAAACTAGAAAACGAAATATTCGAGGACGCACCAGTCGCCGCCATCCTCATCGACGCACCGCAAAAAAATAAAATCATTTACTTGTTTGCTTAATTGAAATATTTTTATAAATATAAACAAATATAAATAAATAAAATAAAATAAATATAAATAAACTATAACAAATAAATAAAACAATTATTATGAATTTTCAAAAGAGTATTTTAATTTTAAAACCGGGTATTGAATCCAACGAGGATGTGGATGCGAATGAACACAATTCAGAATCAGACGCAGTTGAATTGTTCAACAGAGATGCGCGGATGCACATTTGTAAATGCAAACATCACGAAAATCGAAATAATATTTTAAGAAACAGGTTGATTATAAGAAAACAGTCGCAATCAAATCCGTATTTAGATGACATTGTAAGAAGGTATGATGACTATTACGAAGAGTTTAAAAATAAAATCACAATGCAAATTGGGGCTTTAGAGAGACTGTTGGAATATTTAAAAGATTTAGAAGCGTCCAAGTCAAAGGTTAGAACCGGCGATCGTCATTATCATAACCACAATCATTATCATTACGATGATGTAGGTGCTCATGAGGATGGCCTAGATGATAGGGATGACTTAGATGACCAGGATTCAAGCAGTTATGGGAAATCGATTAAAAGAAAAAATAAATCGCCGATTGTGGCTGCAATAAAAAAGGATCAAAAAATGATTTTCAAAGAAATACGAAATCTGAAAAATATTTTGCAAATGAAAGGAAGTAACCGTCAAGCAAAATATAAAGAACTTTCAAAATATATTGATAAAATTGACGGTGAAACAAATAAAACGGATAATAATTTATTCAAAATTAAGAGAGAACAGGAACAAATTTTACAAACATTAGGTGAAATAACAAAAGATGTGAAACAAACTGACAAACTTTAGTATAACATGCGTTATTTGTAAAAGAGATTTTTTTAAATATAAAATATTATGTTATTATATATTATTTAAAAAAATGCCACCAAAAAAAAATGCTATTGGACGAAGAGAACTACGAAATTTGGGGATTTCGCCTGTTGCTGCTGCTGCTGCTGCTCCTGCCGCCGCTGACCCGAATCGTTCCGAGTCGATGGTTATGGTTACACCTGAACCACCTGAACAACCTGAACAACAACAAGAACAACAAGAGCCTTATTCGCTTTCTCCAATAGCGGCGGCAGATGAGTCAATGAATCAAACCGACTCGGATTATGAACCGCAAGGGTCACCTAAATTTAACATGATGGATAGTAGCGACTCGTCAATGGGTTCATCGCCGACTCCACTAATGAAAAAAATGTTGGGTATGAAAAAAAAGTCGCCTAGAAAGTCGCCGAGAAGACGTAATTCGCCGCCTCGTCGAAAGTCATCTCCAAGACGCAACTCGCCACGTGCGCAAACATTTCGACGAAGAAAACTTTCCATCGATAACCCGGAATATTTAAAAGCAAGTCCATCTGTTGCTCAAATAAGAAATAAACTGATGGGTTTGGCACAAGTTGCGTCTAGAACACGAAGGAATTCGGTTAAAATAAATGAATACACTGAAAAAATCCGAAGGACGTTGGATGAACTGAATCCTTACTTTTTATTTATTCAACAGTACATTGCGGGTCGCGGAGAAATACAGCGCGAATTGAACGCGGTAGTTGAAGATAGAACTAAATTAATGGGAGAACGCGAGCGTTTAGTGGGCGATTTAGCAGATAAATCTCAAATGAATGCAAACAGTAAAATCCAGGAAGTTGCTGAAGGACAAATTGGTATTTTGAATGACCAAATTGGTGAATTAAATAAAAGAATTGAAGAACTCGGAGCACAGTTGGAATCGGCAACAAGGGCAAATCAAATGTACGAAAATATTTTGAGAGACATTCCTGCCGATATTGATAAAATGCGCGGACTGATAGATGCTGAAGATGCAACCCTGTCTGAAAATATTACAGCTCTTGATCAGGTGCTCTCGAATTTTAGCAACCAGCTGAAAGAGCGCCTGCAAAACACGCTTCCTGAAGACCAACATGCAGCATTTAATGCTTCTAGAGGCGGCGGTTGCAGAAAATCCAGGAAATACAGAAAGATGACGAGAAAATCCAGGAAATACAGGAAATCCAGGAAATCCAGAAAACACAGGAAGATGACGAGGAAATCCAGAAAGTAAGTGATAGATATTCTACACTTACACTACGACACAATATTTATTTATATATAAAATATTTTATCATCATATATAAATAACACAACATAATATGCGACATTCTTTACGAAAAAATAAAACGAGTCGGTTATCTAAAGTAAAAAAAAGAATTCATAATAGTAAAAAAAGAAGAGCATGTGTTACCAAATTTGGTAAGAAACTTGGACTGGAAGATGTTCCGGCATTTTCGAACTGTAATAATTCATTTGAATCGGACTTGAATAATTTCATAAACTATAAAAATGAAAACGTATTTTCTGGAATGCAGTGGCAATGTGTCGAGTACGCCAGAAGGTACCTGATTACAAAACTTGGTGTTACATTCAGTTCAGTAAATGGCGCTGAAGATGTGTTTGCGTTGAAAACTGTCGAGTCAATTCAAAATGGTAAAAAATATAAATTCAAAACATATAAAAACATTTTTGATTGTCAAAGAAGCAATAATATGCCCAGAGTCAATGATGTAATTATTTGGGCAAGAAACGACCATGACACGCCATACGGTCACATTGCTGTGATTTTGAAAATTGAAGGAGACCAAATTTACATTGGGGAACAAAATTGGTCGAATGATGCATGGACAAGGTCGCCGCCGCATTCATATTCAAGAATATTAACGTTGAAAACAAATAATAACAGGTGTTCAATTATTGACGGGAATTATACAATTTTAGGTTGGAAACGGGCATCAAAAAAGATGCCAATTTCTCTCATAAATAGTCCATAAGGCTGTAGTAATGCAGCCATACGTTTCTTTTTCGACTCGCAGTAACGTTTCCATTTACGCTGAATTATGCGGAGCCAAAATGTTTTATAAATAGCCACATGTTCTCCTCCTTTGAGTTCAATGCATTCTATAATTTCCAAAGATATGTAATGTTTTTTTATCAGAATTTCACTGTAGTTTCTAATGACTGGATGATTCGAATCATGACAATAACGATTTTTTAAATTCTCTCTTATGATGCAAATATCATTTGAAATTTCAATAAATTCTGCATGATTATGAAAATCATCATTGCGCAGTGTCATGAAAATTAAGTAGTGTGAATCAATGTTTTTTGAACTAGAATCATCTTTCCCGTGAATTTTTGAATTAAAAATTTCACAATATGCCAAACAGTATTTTGAATGATTGTTTGTATGTTCCATTAAATATTTTTTATTTAATTAATGTTTTTAGAATAATATAATATATATTTGAAGGTGTGTGTAAATTGTTTACACATATTATTTTCTTGCGTTAATTATATATACTATATTATAGACGTCTTTATAAAATGGTCAATGTTCATATGAAACTTCCAAAAGTGGTTGAATCTTTGTTGCAAGATAAAAATGTATTATACGTTGTTGCATTTTTAGCAATTATTAATTTTTTTGGTTACATTGTGTTGAGAGATAGCTATGCCATGTTGATATTTTTATCGATAGGGTTCATATCAACATACTTTAGTAAAAATATGACGATTGTGTTGATTACAACTTTAATATTGACGAATTTCATAACTGTGGTTTCGAGAAACCTTGTACGTGTAAACAGGAAAGAAGGATTTGATGCAGCGACCCCCCCCGATTCAACTGCTGCCGAATCGGACACGCAGGCGGATTCTGCAACCCCAGCACCACCAGCAAAGCCAGCCGCAGCAGCAAAGCCAGCCGCAGCAGCACCACCAGCAAAGCCGGCCGCAGCACCCTCAGGAGTAATGGGAGCCGGTTTAGGAGGCAAGGCATTGAAAAAAGTAACAACGTCTGCTTCTTCCACTAATGACCCTTTGAAACCCTCTTTGAAAGTTGAAGCCATGACTGAGCTCAGCCCGGCAAGCATTAATGATGAAGATGACCTTCCCGTAAATAATCGCGTTGACTATGCCAAAACACTAGAGAAGGCATATGATAATTTAGAAAATATTGTTGGACAAGATGGCGTTAGAGGTCTCACATCTCAAACAAACACGTTGATGGACCAGCAGCAAAAATTGATGGAAAATATGAAAAGCATGGAACCGCTTTTAAAAACGGCGCAGTCATTTTTAGACAAATTTGAATCAAGTTCAATGGGAAAATTATTTGAAAAGATTCCGGGAATGTCATCCATGTTTGGTGGCGGCGGCGGACCAAAAGCAGAATTGCAGTAAGATTATAGGACGGATGAATGGATGTAAATAGACTCGTTATATGAGATGTGTGATGTGTGTGATGTGTGTGTATATATATAATAATTTTATATATACATATTTTATATTATTTATTTATTTATTTATTTATTATTATTAAAATAATGGAAAATGTTCAAAATAAAATAGATGATGTGAATTCTTTATTTAGCAACATGATTGACAACTATAAAATGAATTATGTAAATTATCACAAGAATACAACATTGTCGATGCCGACAACGACGCCGACAACGACGCCGACAACAGAAAATGTTTTTGTTACTAGAAGTTATAGTTCTAATTCAAACGTAAAAGATTCAAACATAGAAGACTCAAACGAAGAACGGTTATCTAATTACAGGTATGCTGCAAATAATTTACTGGAACATGTTCGGTCCCAAATGGCTTCAAATTCAAGGACGATTTCAAAAATAAATTCTGATATAATACCAGTTCAAACACAATATTTAAGTGCATTAGAATTGGGTGACGATTTTGATAGCACAAAGTCGGCGGCAAGTGCAGCGTTGGATGATTATAATGAATTATATAAAACTACCTTTTTTAGCATATTAACTTATCTGATCGGGTCTGCATCCATATTGTATTTAATGTTCAAACCCAAACTACAGAGCGTGTAAATTTATTTATGAAAAAATATAAAAACGACTATCATAATTAATTATTTATTTATTTACATATTTAATGTTTTTAAAATTACAAGATTTTCTGCGCATATGTTATAAATTAGTTTATAATAATATATAACATTAATATACACACATTACAGAGATGTTTTTTGATAATATAAACGGAACAAGTGATAGTATTGGAAACAATAACAATGACAATGACAATGACAAATATAATTTAAAACATGTTAGTTTGAGTCAGGGACGTGCGTTTTTAAAAGATGAAAAAAAATTGAATCGCACGAATACTTATTTAGCACAATCTAATGGGAACGGCCAAATTGTTGGAATGAATATCGAAGGGTTTTACGACCAACAACTGCCTGAAGCAGCATCAGCATCAGCATCAGCTTCTTCTGCCCCTGAAGCCTTTTCTTTAAGTTCGTCGGGCGAATCCGATGAACTAGATAAACTGGACGACGCTTTTGATTCCAAAATGGCTACATATTCGAGTGCTCTTTCGGAATTCAACAAGGAACTCTTGAAAAGTCAAAATTATTTTGTTGTTCCAGTAAAATCGCTTGTGCCAATTAATAGTTGTTTTAATTGCGATGCATCTTTAGGTGGAACTGATTGTGCTGCAATGGGCGTTTCAAATTCAAACGGCGACATTCGAACCGCCCTTCCAGATTCCACATCTCCGACTGCAAACTTGTTGCCTTGTGTTCAATCGGGTATAACAGTTCCAGGATGGAGTGCAGACCCGAATAATAGCGGCTCTTGCATCGCACCGCTTGGACAAAAATGTTGCAATAGTTCCATGTATAACGGACAACCCGTTTGTAGTGCCGGGTTTGGTTCTTACGATGAAGGTGCAATGAATAGTTGGATTACTTCATGCATAACACCTCCATCTCCAGAAGAAATAAATCAAAAAATTGCAGTTGCAAACGAGTATTGTCAAGGCAATGGAATATCGCTGAACTACTGGAGCCAAAATGCAAATAAAGCTAGCCAGAGTCTAGTGCTTGTTACAACGCAAGAACCTGCGAACGACGCCGGCGTTTCATATAATAATGTTCGTCCATTTGCAAAAATGAACGGCATTCCCGTTTGGATGTGTAATTTAGGAGACCCTTCAGGTGTTAACTTTTTTTCAAATTATGAAGATGCAAATAAAGCAAAAAGAGACTTGGTATTTTCTCCGACGGTTGAAAAAACGCTGACTTCTGCACGTGAAAACATGTTGAATGCTGCAACTGCGCTAATTAAGGCAATTTCATCACAACAATCAACCACAGAGGCAGATAGAAAAGCTATTGAAGATAAAATAACTACAGTTCGGTCAACAATATCAAAAATTGATTCGCACAAACAACTGCTGGACAATAGTGCAGATGAAAAGTCCATAACTCTATCTTCTTTACCTTCTCTACCTTCACTACCTTCTTCTTCAATAAAAGAATCATTTCTTGCTCAAGAAGAAGACACGCGAATTCAGTTCAAATCAAGGTATGCATATTATAGTGTGTGGTTTGTCATTGCCACGATTTTAATTGTTGTTATATTTAGCAATATATTTTACACAGATAAAGGCGGAGAAGGCGGAGAAAGCGGAAGTTCCTCGTCAACCATGTTAATAATTGGTATATCTGTGACAATAGTATTTGTATATTTTATAATTCAATATATTATTGGTTATTTCCGAGTATCAATACATGAATTGCCTTTTGTAAATTTTAATCCACTGCTTTAGTAAATAAGTAAATAAATATTTATATATACTTTATTTTTTATGTATGTATATATTATTATTGTTTTATAATAAATAACCAAATAAATAAATGACTATTATCGACAAGATTAAAGAATCGGGCATTCTCGACAAGATGAAAGATTCGGGTATTCTCGACAAGATGAAGGATTCGGGTATTCTCGACAAGATGAAGGACAAGATGAAGGATTCGGGTATTCTCGACAAGATGAAGGACAAGATGAAGGACTCAGTTCATAAATTTAATACAGTTGTACCGAATTCGCCCAAACAAACAGGTGCATCTGTCAGAGCTCCAACGGTTCCGACAGTGATGACTACTGATGAAGCCGATGGAGCCGATGCGACCGATGAAGACGATGCATTGGTAAACCAAATTTCTAATTTACAAAAATTAGAAAATGACAAGTATATTGTTTTAAATGGTTTGTTGAAATCGAATCCATCACCGGATAATGTTGCTCAACAAAAAACAATTATAAACGATATAAAAGAAATTGCAACGATTCGGTCAAAATTATTTGATGCCATGTTGAGTAATGCCAGCAGTAATTTAAAAGTAACTCAACAAATGGGTTCTACTTTAGAAGCAAAAAAAACGATTGTAACACTTAGAGAAACGGCTTTAGGTGAACAACGTGCTGCTTTACAAGCAGCAGCCGGAACCATAGACGATTCAAAAAGAATGGTTGGCATCAACACATATTATGATAAGCAATATGAAGCTCGTGTTAAGATAATGAAATTTATTGTTCTGATTTGTTTTGTAATTATATTTTTAACCGTGTTACTGCAACTTGGCTGGTTGCCTCAAGAACTTGTAACTGTGTTAGTTGTAGTTACATTGGTTGGTGGCGTGTTTTACACTGTTTATTTGAGTTATGACATGTACCAACGAAGTACTACAAACTTTGACGAGTATGACTTTCCAATTGATTCTAATTTAGGCTCTAAAATTTCACAGCCTGCTGCTAGATCACTTCAAGGTGCGTCATCAGACCGGACTTGTTCGTCGTCGTTGTATAGTTCAATTGCGTCGACAGCTGCGGACATTGAAGATTCAATTTCAAGCAAGGCTACGTTGCTAAAAAATGAATTGACAAGCACACCAGACCCATCGCAGTCATCGTCGTCTTTGTCGGCAAGTGGAAGCGCGCATGCATTTGGTACAACTCTTCCATCCGTTCAATCAAAACTGTCTGAGAGTTTTTTACCGATAATGTCAAGAATGGATAGAAGACAATTTAATTCAAATGATGCGCAACAACCTATGGCATATGATTCTGAAAATAGCTACGGTAAAATATAAATGAATTGAAAAATAAATTGAAAAAATATATTACAAATATTTAGTAAACACTTTTATTAATTATATATATATATATATATATATATATATACATATAAAATGGATAAGTTCAGAAGTGCCTTAGCAACGCGCAGAGTAAATAAAAGATTACAAAAACGAGAGGAAATGATAAGAGGGGAACGTTCGCGTAGCTGTGAATATGTTAAAAAATTTGTTTCTTTACCAAATGAAAATTATTCAGTAGATGATTTTTACGAAATTTGTGATATAATAATGAATTTTGATTTTTATTCGTTGTGTAGCGAGAAGAAGGCTGTAACCGGTCAGGATGAGGAATGGTACCGAGTTCAAAATAGAGTATTTGATTTGTTTATGTATTTATTATTTGAATTTCAAAATAAGACCGGTGATGATAAATACAGATTTGCTCCAATTAAACAGGTTATCCTCGATTTTTACGACGTAGAGATGCTTAGTCGTATGGAATCATTTTTAGACCTCTTCGAAAATTGTTATGAAATAATAGAGGAAGCTATAAAAGAAACCTTTCCGGATACAGAGAAAATAATATCCGAGACAACATACCCTCAACCATTAGCCCCTATAAAATTGGAATTTTATAGAAATAATGGTAATTCTACAAGTGCAAAAAATATGTGGAATTTGATTATGTACATGTATAGAACAAAATATTTGAGATACCCAACTGAAGAATCTTCACCGACCGGTCCATCAAGGCGAAGAAATTATATTCCAAAACCTACCGACAAGGAAGATGTATTATTTAATTCTGTAGTTGCTGACTCTTATTATGGGTATCCAACAAGCAGAGGAGGGTATGGGGGAAGAAAAAGTAAGAAGCGTGGTTATAAGAAGCGTGGTTATAAGAAGCGTAGTTATAAGAAGCGTAGTTGCAAAAAATAAAAAAGTAAAAATAATTTGCAAAATTTAACATTATTTAAAATGTATGTAAAATTTTAATCACCTATAATTTAAAAATAAGCGCTGCAATTTTTATGGTGTATTGCGTGTAACTTTTGTCATTTTGTATTTAATAAATGCAAAATAATAAATATAATATATATATATATATACATTATATAACAAAAATGTCTGTTGACAAAACATTTTTCACTTTTGATAACGCATTTGTTGATGTATCAAAAGAAATTAATGCATACATAAATGGTGCCAATTTTGCAAAAATTACTGCAGACATGTCGCCTGTTCAAATTGAAGATTACAGACTTAAATGTTGGAATAAGTTTCAGAGCACGCTTTTAGTTCCCGCTATAAACCGCATGTTATCTTACCTTCTTCTGAACACGAAAATTGACACATCAAAATTAAAGCCTGCCCAAAAAACTTACCCAACACCTAAAGATTTTTTGGACGCGAAGATAAGGACGCCATTGTCACATCTTGAATTTTATGCGACAAATTTGTATACTAGAGTCGACGGAAATTTTTTTTCCGTACTTAATCGTGTATTGTTGCAGCAGTCTGAAGATGGCAAAATCCGCATAAATGCAACTCCATATAACAACGATAAAAAGATATTCAACGTGTGGTTTTATTTGTTTCTAAGCGGATTGCAAAAATTAATTGTCCCGGTTCCCGCAGATTTTATTCGTGACGACACTAATATGCCAACAGTTCGTTTGTATAGAGGTATGCCATTAGAGAATGATGTAAGCAATTCTTTATGGAAAACCCCTGAATTATGGGCAAATGAAGAGGATGAGTTTGGACAAATTATTCCGAATCAAAATGAGGAGAATCACAAGATAAATTATTACACATCTCTAGGATTCTCAAGTTACACCACAAAAGTTTTAACTTCTTGCATTTTTGCTGTTGCGGATAAACCTGTCAACAAACCTCCAAACATTATAGTTTATGAACCACGAAGCGGGCAAATCAATTTACCATCGTTGCAAATCATTTCAGACACGCCTATAGAAAAAGAATATTTGACATTTCCCAATCAAAAGGTGATGATTTATTATAGAGAAAATGGGGTACTACAATCCGGTATTTTGGATGAAACATGCGCCATGATAGCTCCTGGAACACCGATAAATTGGATAGGCATAACCGATGCATCAGACCCCGACTTGCGCGCAGGCATTACGCAAATTGATTCACGGAGTGGTGGCAGGCGCAAAAATAAAAACAAAAACAAACGCAGTACCAAGCGTGGCGCCAAACATAGCGGCGCTCATCGGCGTCGTTACAAATAAACGCACAAGGGTCATAAGAAAAAGTTTAAATGAATTAAATGTATTAAATGTATTATTTAGGAGATTTAGTTTGATTCATTTATATTTATAATTTAATTTATATATATTTAAGTAAAATGGCTTAAATAATTATCTTATATTAATATATGGAAATAACACTTCCATCATTCGTAGATTCTCCAGAATGGCGCATAGCGCAGTGGAAATCGTACGGCTCTACAAACACGAGTTACAGGTTCTAATCCTGACTGGCACTAGAGCAATTTTCAGTTCAAATAAACCGGCATGGCGCAGAGGCAGCGCGCGCGGCTCATAACCGCGAGGTCACTCGATCGAAACGGGTTGCCGGTATGATTACAATTCAGTTGCTTTGCAGAAGCAGCACACGTCTACACATGGACACTTTAAACCGGCATGGCGCAGAGGAAGCGCGCGGGGCTCATAACTCCGAGGTCACTCGATCGAAACGGGTTGCCGGTATGATTACAATTCAGTTGCTTTGCAGAAGCAGCACCCGTCTACACATGGACACTTTAAACCGGCATGGCGCAGCGGCAGCGCGCGCGGCTCATAACCGCGAGGACATACGATCGAAACGTATTGCCGGTATCCATCACATCACATCGCACAGGTGCATCAAGGCACTAGAGCAACCTTTAAACCGGCATGGCGCAGAGGCAGCGC
>Ga0315276_10005782_pt1 | contig 11417 bp, 12 predicted proteins | sample YL17G05_0_MG_FD_204542 | JGI IMG/M metagenome (GOLD analysis project Ga0315276, IMG submission 204542) | Sediment microbial communities from Yellowstone Lake, YNP, Wyoming, USA - YL17G05_0 | ecosystem: Environmental > Aquatic > Freshwater > Lake > Sediment | place: USA: Wyoming | collected... | reverse complement strand
TCGGGTCCGGGCGCGTCATGAACGTGGTCCTCGCGGCCGGCACGACCATCCTGACCGGGCTCATCGGGCGGACGGTCGTCGGCCGGGCAGCCGGACTGCTCGCCGCCGGGCTGTTCGCGTTCTCGCCGCTGTCGATCGAGACGGCCACGGTACTGAGAAACGACGTTGGGATGGTGTTCTTCGTCATCGCCAGCTCGTATGCGGCGCTCTTGGCCTGCGAGCGGCCCACGCGGTCCCTGGCAGTCATCAGCGGCGCCCTCGCCGGTTGCGCGGCCGGTACCAAGATCACGGCGGTATTCGCGCTGGTACCTGCGCTGGTGGCCGCAGCGATTCCGAACACCGGACGCGAGCGGCGGCACAGCCTCGCCATCGTGCCGGCGAGTTTCCTGGGGGCGCTGGCGATCACGAATCATTTCATCTGGTCGGATGTCCCGACGTTCCTGGGCCAGGTGACCATGGACTACGGCCACGTCCAGAAAGGCCACTTCGCTTACACCGATGCGCCGCGGCTGGCGTACGCGTCGCTCCTCTCCAGCTACGGCCTCGGCTGGCCCGTCATGGTGTGCGCGGCAGGGTTCCTGGTCTGGTCGCTAGCGGCGGGCAAGCGCCTGATCTGGGTGTTCCTCGCGTTTCCCGTGGCGTACTTGTGGTTCATGACGCTCAAGTCCGCGATGTTCCCGCGCTGGCTGTACGTGCTCGTGCCGTTCATCGCGGTGGCGGGTGCTGGCGGGCTGCTCGAACTGTGCCGGTGCGCAGCGCGTCTGCCAGGCCTGTTCCTTCATGGCCCACGTGCGGCCATCGTCGGCAGCATCGTCGGCGTGGCCATCTGCCTGGCCGGGCTGTACCCGATCGCCTGGCCGGGTGCCATCCAGATCGGCCGGCGCTTCACGGCTCCCACCTATGCGCTGGCCGAGGCCTGGATCAAGGCGAATGTGCCCAAGGGGGACCATGTACTGGCCGAGTCCGGCGTGCTCGATCTCGCCTACCCCGGGCTGCAGGTCGTACGGGTCGATGATCTGCGCGGAACGTTGGGCCGGAACGCGCCCGAACTGCGGACGTGCAAGTGGATCGTTGTGCCGGAGTATCAGTTCGACATCCCCGGCCTGGCGGATCTGTTTCTCGTGAAGGAGTTCGTCGCCAACCCGGGATTAGGAGGCAACCGCGGTATGGACGTCCGCGTCTACGTGCCGCAGACGCTCAGGCGTCCCCCGGAATGAGAAACGCGGGGCGTGAGCCCCGCGTTCTGTGTGTGTCAGGCGGTGTACTCCGGCGAGCGCTACCGGAAAAGCTTCTACGAGGCCTTGCGTCGCGCCGTACCGTTGGCGCCGTAGACCGGCTTGGCCACGACGCTGGCCGACCTGGCCACGATGCTGGCCGACCTGGCCACGATGCTGACCGGCTTGGCCACGACCTTCGCCGCCTTGGCCTTCTCGATGTTCTTGGCGCGCACCACCATGCACTTGTTCAGGGCCTGATCCATGCGGCCCTCAATGGTGTCGCTCTTCTCGCGCACGACCTCGGACACTTCGGTAATGATCAGGAACCGGGCCCGATCGAGCATCCGCTTCTCGCGGAACGAGAGGCTTTTCGTCTTGCTGAGCAGCGTGAGGCTCTTCAGCACATCAGCCACGTCGCAAATCGAACCGGTGCGCATCTTCTCGGAGTTGTCCTTGAAGCGGCCCTTCCAGTTCTGTTGGGCGTCGATCTTCCCGTCTCCGAGCAGCTTGAAGAGGCGATCCACTTCCCCGCCGTCGATGGCCCGGCGCAGGCCGACGCCGTCCACGTTGGCCAGTGGCACGAGCACGGTCGTGTCGTTGGCGGCAATCCGGAGGTGGTAGAAGCCGCAGGTGGTGCCCAGGATGGTCTTCTCTTCGATGCGTTCGACAATACCCAGTCCGTGATTCGGGTAAATGACCTTGTCGCCGATCTCGAATGTCACAGGGTTCCCCTCACTTCTTAAGGTGTTGCTTGCTGGTTGGAGCGCCGGAGGCACCCTCAACAGAGAGATTATACGCCAGAAGACCCGTTCCAATCAATGGAAATACTCAGGATTTCCGCCAATTTTCGCTATTTCTTTGTGTTTTCGTCACATGTTCGCCCTGCCACCATTCGATGCAGCTGGCCTCCAGCGAACCACCACCTGACCACCTCGAATCCCTACAACCTGTTGACGGTATGGCACCTTGCGTCCCGTGAGGACGGCCTGAGAGGACGGCCAGCACCCTCCTCTGCGGGCGGATGTACAATGCCGGCGCGCAGGCAACCGTCGGGGCCGGGGGAACCGGATCCGAGCTGGCCGGGAGACATCTGATGGAATGGTCGCTGCTGCCCCTGCTGTTCGGCACGCTGGCCCTGGTAGCCGTCATCTTCTTCCTGCAGCGGGCTGCCGAGCGGCGGCGCACCGACACGCTGCAGTCGCTGGCGCCTATGCTCGGCTTCTCGTTCGACGGCGAGTTGAAGAAGCCGGGCGACGCGGGCCTGGACGCCTCGCTGACCTCGTTCCACCTCTTCAGACACGGCGGGGCGCCGCGCCTGCACAACCTGATGCGCGCGTCGAACGTGGACGGCGAGGATCTGATCTTCGAGTTCCGCTACACCGTCTCCACCGGCAAGAGCTCCCACACCGTCGAGCAGACCGTCGCGGCGTTCCGGCGGCGCGCCGCGAGGGTCCCCGGCTTCCGGCTCTCCCCCGAGAACGTCTTCTCGAAGCTCGGGCACCTGCTGGGCGGCCAGGACATCGACTTCGAGAGCAACGAGGTATTCTCCGCGAGCTACGTGCTGAAGGGCGAGGACCCCGATGCCGTGCGGGCGTTCTTCGAGCGGCAGGCCGTCGTCTACTTCGCGGACCATCCCGGCTGGAGCGCTGAAGGGGCCGGCGAGTGGCTGATTGTGTATCGCGCCTCGAAGCGCGAGAAGCCCGAGGACCTGCGCGAGTGGATCGACGAGGCGCGGCGCGCGGCGCGGGTGCTCGATCCGCGATAGCGCGCACGGCCCCGCGGCCTCGTGCCGAACGTGTCCAGGCGATAGCCCCGGCGGGCGCCGGTCAACGGCCTGCCGGGATCGCTCGGCCCGAGATCAGGAACACGGGATACTCGCGTCCGTGCCTGTGGTGGACAAAGGCCGTCGTCTCCCGAAGGTCCTCGAAGCCTGCGGCTGCCAGCTGCGCGCGCAAGTCGGCCCGATCGAAGCCCAGGTGATGGACATCAGTCACGTCGGGCGTGTGGAAGGTGCCGTCCTCCGTATCAAGATCAGCCATCGCGACGCGGCCGCCGTTTCGCAGCAGGGCTCGGAACTGTGCGAACAACGCCGCGAGGTCGGCTACATGATGCAGCGTCATGCTGCTGATGATGAGGTCGAACTGCCCCGCCGCCGACAGTGACCGCGCGCCGTCGAGACGGTACGGTCTCACCGAATCCAGTCCGAGGGTACGCACTTTCCGCTCGAACACATCCAGCATGCCGGCAGAGGAATCAGCTCCCGTGACCGAGCGTACGTGCGGCTGCACGGCCAGCGCGAGCAGGCCCGTCCCGGTCCCGAAATCGAGGACGTCCATCGACGCCGACAGACCGACCTGTCGGCCGATGGCGTCGGCGACGGCCTGTGCCAGTGCGACGCGCCCCGGATCTTCGTCCCACGTGCCGGCCACCTGATCGAATCGCTGCGTGTCGGTCATGACGGGTTCACCCTTTCGATCACCCTCTCGATCAGCCAGATGCCCAGACCGCGTCGAGCGTCACAGGACCGCCGCGGATCGACGTGTTATACTCGGTTTTTCGTCTGCAGCGCACCTTCCTGAACGTGCCGGAGTGGCGAAACTGGCAGACGCGCGGGACTCAAAATCCCGTTCCCTTCACTGGGAGTGTGGGTTCGATTCCCTCCTCCGGCACCAGCCTTCGCTCACGGTCCGGCTCGCTACATTCCTCCCGTGAGCTACGGCTGGGCGGACCCCTGTCAGGCGAAGGCTGTCCCGCCATAGCACCGCGAAGAAGACGTCGGGCTGGAGCGGTGCGACGGCGGACCGCTCAACCTCACCTCGCCACTGCGCCACCCGAGGCGGCTGCGGTTACAATGGTGCAGAGGTCAAGCATGGCTTTCAACTACCACGACAGAATCGAGCGGAATCCGCATGTCGCCGGCGGGGAAGCCGTCGTGAAAGGTACCAGGGTGCCCCTCCGGACTGTCCTCGCGAGCCTGGCCGAGGGCGCCACGGTTGACGAGATCCTGAAGGACTATCCGACGCTTACAGACCAGGACGTCCGTGCGGCCATCGCCTTCGCGGCAGCGTCTGCGCAAGAGGATCTGCCCGTCGCCGCAGCCCACGTGCGATGAGCATCAAACTCGACGAGAATCTGCCCACCCGACTCGTGTCGGTGCTAGCCCAGCTGGGCCATGACGTCGATACCGTACCATCTGAACGCATCGCCGGCAAAGACGACGCCGTCGTGTGGCAAGCCGCTCAGGCAGAACGACGCTTCCTCGTCACACAGGACTTGGATTTCTCCGACATCCGGAAGTACACACCTGGCACGCATCACGGCTTGCTGCTGGTTCGGCTTCCGCAGCCCGGGCGGACGGCGTTGTTCGAGAGAATCGCAACGCTCTTTGAAGTCGAGGACGTCGAGAGCTGGGGTGGGTGCTTGATCACGGCGACACCGCACAAGATGCGAGTCCGACGCCCGGCATCGGACACTGCCGGCGAACCCCGCCGCTGAACGGAGCCCAAGGACCGTGCGGCCGCGCCCCTGGCCACGGCTCGGGAATACTCGCCCATCGTGATCGCCGACGCGCCGCCGGCGTTGTAGACAGCGGCCGGAGAAGTCGGGACCGTGCGCCTTCGCGGTCTGCCACGCATCCGGCAGGGGCATCAGTTCCGCGAGATAGGACCGCAGGCTCTTGGCGACCCGGGGCCACTGCACCCGGTTGTACGGCGCGTCACGGACCGCCGCCTTCCAGGCCCCGAACTCCATCAGGTACCACGCCGGGTACGTGCGCCCGAGGATCCGCGCCTCGCTCGGATCCCCCCGCATCCCGAAGCCCCGGTCCGTGACGTGCCCAATCTCATGGCGGAGCACCGACAGGTCGCTCGCGCGACTCGGCTTGTACTCGTCGTCCGTCGTCTCCAAGGGCGTCGCACGGTCCTGGGGGTAGCCCACCCTGACCGCATTCCGCAGGCTGCGGGCACTGCCGGAGGATCCGGCTCCTGCGAACACGTCCACACTGATGCCCAGTTGCTGCGCCCGCGCCACGTCGTAGTTCATCGCGTGGGCGGGGTCCATCCGGCCATGCATCGTTGCTGGGGGCGTCGCACGCAGCCCTGTCAGGCCCCGAGGACCAGAGCAGAACTTGCCCTTCGCGTCATGGCATTTGTTGAACTCGCGCAGCGGCGAGCCGAACGAGCTGGGAACGCAGCCGGCCACGGACACACCCTCAGACAGCAGGGCCCCCAAGGCGCAAGAGGGCTATCTATCTGAGCGGGATACAAACGGGCTTCGCGGGGGTCCCCTCGGAGAGATGAACTTAAGACGGGGCGCGAAGTTCAGCCCATGCCCAGCGGGAAGGGGATCCTGAGGGCACGGGCTCCCCGGGCGGCGCCCAGCCCGTCTGCGCCGGCGCGCCGTAACTCCAGGGGTTCAGAAGCACTTGCTCTTCTCCAGCCCTCGAAAGATAATCCGGTCGGCAAACGCCAAGGGAGTCAGGTGGAGTCGGGGTTCGCAGCGTGCCAACCGCGAAAGTCCACCTACCTACTGGATGGAGGCGGACGCAGCCATGATCGAGGAGCAGAAACGATATGCACACGGAAGAGTGGTACGTCGTTCTCAAGGACGTCATTCAGGCATTATCGTGGCTGGCTGCGGCAGTGGGCGTGTGGTTTGGAGGATGGAAGGCGATCAGGGAACTGTCGGCGGCTGCCAAGCAGCGCGACGATGCCCTTGCGCAACGACGGGGCGAAGAAAGATGGAAGCGTGCGGAACTCGCTCGACTTCTCCACAAGGATGCGCTGGCCAGCCCCTTGGTCCAAAGCGCTCTCGTCCTCCTGGAGTGGGACGGCGCCGAACACGAGGTGCGGCCCGGCGAGAAGGTCCGAATCGACTGGTCCGCGATGGAATCCGCTATGCGCGTCACGAACATGACGTTTGGCAATGTTGAAGGCTACGTGCGGCGATCCTTCGACGCGCTATTTGACGAGTTCGCGGGGCTTGAGCACGGGGTGTTGCGAGGGTTGCTCGACTTCGAGGATGTAGACTACCGGTGGCGTCATTATGCCAAGGAGGTCGCAGCGCATCCGCCGCTCAGGAGGTTCGCGGAGTACTACGGTCTCACGCATGCTTTGAACTTCCTGAGGCGGTTCGAGCAGGGAGTGTCGTGAAGAATAGGCGACTTTCGGTCGAGCAAATCACCGCGATTCTGCGTAGTTCATCGCCTGGGCCGGGTCCATCCGGCCATGAATCGTTACGGGGGGCGGCGCACGCAGCCCGGTCAGCCCCCGAGGACCAGAGCAGAACTTGCCCTTCGCGTCACGGCACGTGTTGAACTCGCGCAGCGGCGAGCCGAACGAGATGGGAACGAAGCCGGGCACGGACACTCCCTCGGACAGCACGGCCCCCGGGCACACGAGGGCCTTGTACCTGAACGGAATACAAACTTGGCGTTGTTCCAATGCCCTGTTCACGTCCGGGCGGCGCCTGGACGCGAGCGCGAGAAGACACGGATTATGTCCAGCTCGGCGAAGCACGTGCTTTCACCCACTCGCCCAGAAGATGCCTTGACACCAACGACGGATTGGTGATGATCTTGCCCCGTACCGATCAGGCTCCGGAGCACTTGGAAGCGATGTGGTTCAAATAAATCTGTCCGAGGTGTCTCGGCGGAACCTCAGTGTATCCTGCGCTCAGAAGTACTTGCCCCCTGTGGGGAGTTGTTGCTCGCAACGGGCGTAGGGAGTCGATGACCGACCGCATCGCACGCATCACCGTGAACCCTGAACAATGTGGCGGACGGCCGTGCGTCCGTGGGATGCGTATCCGCGTCTGCGACGTCCTGGATCTCCTGGCTGCCGGCCTGACCCGCGAGCAGGTGCTCGAAGAACTGCCTGACCTCGAACCGGAGGATGTGGCAGCCTGTCTCCGCTTCGCCAGCCAGCGACTGGATCATCCAGTCATTGCCGCGTGAACGTCTGGATCGACGCTCAACTCTCTCCACTGGTCGCTGAATGGCTGCGACGGACGTTCGCCGTTGAGGCGACGTGCGTCCGCGACGTCGGCTTCCGGGACGCCGTGGATTACGCGATCTTCATCGCAGCACGCGAGGCAGATGCGGTCGTGCTGAGCAAAGACCGGGATTTCGTCGACCTCCTCGAACGTCTCGGACCGCCGCCACGGGTGCTGTGGCTCACATGCGGAAACACGTCGAACAGCCGGTTGTTCGCCATTCTGCAGGACGCACGGCCGAAGGCGGTCGCCCTATTGCAGTCAGGCGAACCGCTCGTCGAGATTTCAGATCGAACCTAGATCCTGAGCGCACGTCGGTTGGCCGCCTGACCAGAATCTCGTCGCACGTTCCCCGGCACGGCGGTCGAGCATCGCCGCGCGACTCGTCGTCGCGGTTTCGCCCCTGTGCGACCCGGACGGGGACGCGGACACGGGACTCACGACCGGGTGCGCAGTTCTGCGGCCAGGTGGGCCACCAGCAGCTCGACCCGCTTGATCTCGCGCGTGGTCGCCAGGTGCTCCATCTGCATCCAGTACCAGTTCTTGGCATTGAGCGCGGCGAACGTGCAGAGGAAGAAGCCGGCGCCCCACCGCAGCATCGCCGGGACGTCCGACGTGCCGAGGAACCTGAAGCCGCAGTAGACGGCCACCACTGTGCAGACGAGAATCATGAAGAAGAACATCACGACATAGGCTCGCAGCCGCCCTCGGAACAGGTCAACCACCATCTCGGGCAGGCCTGGCTCGGCCAGGCGGTCGAACTCCTCGACATCCTCGGCCTTCACGGCCTCGCGGATCAGTTCGTCAACGTCGATCTTCCGCGTCATCAGACACCTCCAGGACCGCCCGCAGCCGTTCGCGAGCGTGAAAGAGCCTCGACTTGACCGTCCCCGGCAGCACCGAGCACGCGTGCGCGATCTCGGCGACCGAAAACCCTTCCAGATAGAACATCGCCAGCAAGAGGCGGTCGCTCCGGTCCAGCCGCCGAAGCGCGTCACGCACCCTCGACAGGTCGTCGGCGTCCGGGTCGGCGGGGGACGTCACAACCGACGCCGGGTCGCGGCCGGCGTTGCGCGAGCGCGGCCTCCACGTCGCCCGTCATGCGGCGTGCGTGCCGGAACAGGCGCGGATGCCATCGCGTCTTGAGGCGTTCGAACGCCCCGAGGTCGCCCGCCTGCGCCGCCTGGACCAGCAAGTCGTCAATGACGTCGTCGCGGGAGCGCACGCTCCTCCCTGTTCTATGACGAGGGCCCCTATTTCGCTTGACCACCCTCCCAATGGGGTGTAGCGTGCCTGAGGAGAACTGAATCGCGGCGTACCCATCGTAGGCCGCGGAGGCAATGGTCCATAGGAGGGTAGTGAAATGGTGGAGCTGCTGAACTGGCTGATCGTCATCATCGCGTCGTACCGGGCCGGCGGAAGCTCGGGGGGGTTCTGAAGTCATAGAGGACCCGCCGGCGTCGGAGACAACCGGCATCGGGAACTGCTGGATGTTCGCGGCGCCGGTGATCGTGAATCCCCTGTCCTTCCCAATCGAATGGCACAGGTTCGCGTCCGCCGTTGTCCCGTCGAAGCACGCTCGGATGGAGTTGTCCTCCTCCGAGACCAACGCTGACAGAGCACGAGCGGCGTCCCGCCGCTCTCAAGGCGGGCCATCATGGGCACCGCCTCGTCGCACTCAGCCCTTGGGCACCAGCAAGGTGAGATCGATCTCGAGGCGACTGTAGTTCGTGTACGTCACCGTGCACGTCACGACCTCGGCCCCCCGGTCGTAGCTCTCCTGCATCTCAACGGGCACCAAGGCGTTCAGGGCGCGATCGAGCCGGAAGGTCGTCTCGATGGCGACGCGGGGAAACGCGGTGTAGTCTTCCGGCCGCTCCTTCATCTCCTTGAAGGCGTCCAGCGAGTCGAGGGTCACCTGGGTCTTCATCACGCGCCCGTTGGCGGGATCGACTGGGAGTGGTCGCCTACAAACGCCGCAACTTCTAGGGCACCTTCCAAGGGCCCCGATGTCCGGACGTTGGCCGACAACGACAGGCATAACTTGAGCATCCAGAGCCCGCTGATGGATTACTCGGAGAAGGGCTCGCGCGTCGAATTGACAGGCAAGGCAAGGACCGAAGGGCGTGCGTGCTACAGGCTCCGAGTCACATCTCGACAGGGTGTCGTGCGCAACGTCTTCATCGACGCCCAGACCCACTTGGAGGTCGCTCTCGAGTACGAGCCCCAGGAATGGTCTCCGGGTTGGCGGAGGACGTACGACAGTTGGAAGGTCGTGGACGGCGTCACGGTGCCGCACACCATCAAGACCATCCAGCAGCCGTTTAGGAGGGTGCGACTGATCGACAAGGTGGAATTCAACGTCCCCATCGACGACCATCGATTCGCCATGCCGACTGAGGTCCGATGAACGAACGGCGCGAACCCGGCCACGTGCATGCCGCGCACGCCGGCCCGGCGCTCGATTTCTGATGGAGCCGTTCGAGCCCGCCGCCGAGTTTCGATCGAGACCCTGTCTGTGACAGAATCGACGCGTCCCTGACATGCCGCTGATCCCCGGCGCCCGCCTCGGCGCATACGAAGTCCTGTCGGCGCTCGGCGCCGGCGGAATGGGCGAGGTCTACCGCGCGCGCGACACGCGGCTGAAGCGCGACGTGGCGCTCAAAGTGTTGCCGGACGCGGTGGCCGGCGACCAGAAGAAGCTTGCGCGCTTTCAGCGCGAGGCGGAACTGCTCGCCACGCTCAACCATCCCAACATCGCCGCCATTTACGGCATCGAGGAGGCCGACGGGGCCGTCGGCCTTGCGCTCGAGCTTGTCGAGGGCGACGACCTGTCGCACCACATCGCGCGTGGCGCATTGCCGCTCCCTGAGGCGCTGGCCATCGCCCGGCAGATCGCCGACGCGCTCGAGGCGGCGCACGAACGGGGCGTCATCCACCGCGACCTCAAGCCGGCCAACATCAAAATCACACCCGACGGTCGGGTGAAGGTGCTCGATTTCGGGCTGGCCAAGATGCTGGAGCCTGGGGCGAGCAGCGGGGACTTTGGCGGCGGGTCGAGCGGACCTCGGCCCAGCGCGCTGACCATGCCGCCTGCCATGGCCTCGCCTGCGATGACGATGCGCGGGGCGATCGTGGGCACTCCGGCCTACATGAGCCCCGAACAGGCGCGCGGGACGCCGGCCGATCGGCGCGCCGACATCTGGGCGTTCGGCTGCGTCCTCTTCGAGATGCTGACGGGCAAGCGGGCATTCGATGCCGGCGACTCGGTCTCGGACGCGATCGTGGCGGTGCTCAGCCGCGAGCCGGACTGGACGGCCCTGCCCGCCGACCTGCCGCCCCGCGTTCGCACCGTGCTCGGTCGCTGCCTGCAGAAGGACGCCAGGAAGCGCTTGCGCGACATCGCGGATGTGCGCCTCGAGCTCGATGAGGAGCCGCTCGATGCGGCCGCGCCCGCCCTCGCCGTGCTGCCCACAGCGCCGCGGCGGCCGGCGTGGCGGCGGGCGACGGGTGCCGTCGCCATCGCCCTCATCGCGGCGGTCATCGGCGGCGTCAGTGTGTGGCGATTCGCGGGAGCATCGCCGTCGGGACCCGTGCCAGTCACACGATTCTCGTTCCTGCTCCCCGAGGGCCAGCAACTCTCCCGGCCTGGCCATCAGTTCGTCGCGGTGTCGCCCGACGGATCGCGAATCGTCTATGTGGCAAACGGCCGGCTGTACGTCCGCCCGATGTCGGAGCTGGCGGCCAGGGAGATTCCCGGCACCAACTTGGGCGCCGAGAACCCGGCGTTTTCACCGGACGGCCAGTCGATCGTCTTCAGCGCCCGGAGCGAGGGCGCGCTGAAGCGCATCGCGCTCAGCGGCGGGGCGCCCGTCACCATCTGTCCCGCCGGCGCGGTGTTCGGGCTGCACTGGGCGTGGGATGGGTCGATCCTCTTCGCGCAGGAACAAGGCGCGCGAGGCATCCTGCGCGTGTCCGCCGGCGGCGGAACGCCGAAGGAGGTCGTCGCGGTCAAGGGTCGCGAGCAGGCGCACGGCCCGCAGTTGCTGCCCGATGGCGACCATGTGCTCTTCACCCTCGCTACCGGCACGGGCGGGACGCGCTGGGACACGGCGCAGATCGTGGTCCAGTCCATCAAGACCGGCGAGCGAAAGACGCTCGTCAACGGAGGGACCGACGGCCGGTACCTGCCGGGCGGGCACCTCGTCT
>Ga0315276_10005780_pt1 | contig 11419 bp, 19 predicted proteins | sample YL17G05_0_MG_FD_204542 | JGI IMG/M metagenome (GOLD analysis project Ga0315276, IMG submission 204542) | Sediment microbial communities from Yellowstone Lake, YNP, Wyoming, USA - YL17G05_0 | ecosystem: Environmental > Aquatic > Freshwater > Lake > Sediment | place: USA: Wyoming | collected... | reverse complement strand
ATTCTTTTGCCGTTATAAGCCAACGATTTGTCAAGCCTGCCAGCCTGATTAACGGTTCTGGGAAAACCATCCAGCACGAAACCGGCCTGTGGTGTCTTTTTAATCGCACCAGCCATCATTTCAACTATTACTTCATCCGGCACAAGTTCACCTGAATCCATATACTTTTGGGCTTTTTTACCCAGCGCGCTTCCTGAAGCCCTTTCCTGTCGCAGAATATCTCCGCTGGACAAATGGAGCAGATCATATTTTTCGACAATGCGCTTGCACTGCGTTCCTTTGCCCGCTCCAGGAGCACCCAACAAAACTATCCTCACGCATAGGCTCCTTTAATTCTGCCGGTTTCACTAAAACCATCGTAGCTGCGCATCAAAAGGTTAGCCTCGATTTTCTGCACCATGTCCAGTGAGACACTGATAACTATCAATAAGCCGGTGCCACCCAGGAAAGATGCTATTCTCCAATCAACTCCTAATAATATTGTAATCACCGACGGCACAACGGCAATTATGGCTAAAAATGCAGCTCCAAAATAAGTAATTCTGACCATTACCTTTTCCAAATAGTCGGCGGTTCTGCGCCCCGGGCGAAGTCCTGGGACGAAGCTGCCTGAATCCCGCAAATTTTTGGCCATTTCCTTCGGCTGAAACTGTATTGTTGTCCAAAAGTAAGCGAATAAGAATATCAATAACATATACACGACATTATAGGTATAAGCACCAGGACCAAAAGCATTCTGTAAATTCTGAAGAAATACCGAAGCCGGAAACACGCTTGCCAACTGGCCAACAATTACCGGAGGGAACATCATAAAACTCGATGCGAAAATTATCGGCATCACTCCACCGTGATTGACCCTAAGCGGCAGATAATGTCTTTGGCCACCATACATTCTGCGACCACGCATCTGCTTTGCCTGCTGAATAGGTATTCGGCGCTGGCCTTGAGTTATCAGTATGGCCCCTGCAACAACGAACACAAATGCTGCAATCAGGAACAATATCTTTGCCGGACCTATGGTTCCGAGCGGTGCACCTACGCTGAAGTCAACATTCTTCCAAAGCGTCTGGATTGCCCAGGGCATTCTGTCGATAATGCCTGCCATAATGATCAAACTTATACCATTACCTATGCCGTATTCGTCTATCTGCTCGCCGAGCCACATCAGAAATATGGTGCCTGCCGTCATACTAACAATGCCCATTATCATAGCCTGGGTGTACATACCGGCATAGATGTAGGCCCCCATCCCAAACATCCTCATATACATTATCGCCTGAAAAACACATACCGGCACCGTCAAGTATCGTGTGTACTCGTTTATTTTCTTATAGCCGGTTTGGCCCTCCTGGCGTAACTTTTTCAAGGATGGAACAACCTCGGCCAGCAGCATAAGGAAAATCGACGCCATAATATAGGGCATAATTCCCAGGCCAAACAAGCTGCTATGGCTCAAGGTTCCCCCTGTGAACATTTGGAGGTATTCAGCAGCTCTGCCTAAAGGACTTTCTGTGTCTCTTGTATCGACGGCAGCTTCTAACTTCGACTGGTCAAAACACGGCGTAGGAATATGGAAACCAATCCTGTATATCATCAGCAACGCAAAAGTAAAAAGAATCTTGTTGCGCAAGTCTGGTATTCTGAATATGTTAAATACTGCTCCAAGCATTTTTATATTTACCGATAATTTTCCATTTTTATAATATCAGTTACTCTATTATTTTCGCTGTGCCGCCGGAAGCCACAATCTTTTGCTCTGCGGTTCTGCTAAATTTATGAGCCGTTACCTGCAATTTTTTTGTCAGCTCACCATCGCCAAGAATCTTGACTTTATTTTTGAGGTTGTCAATCAGTCCGGCATTGGATAACTGTTCCACACCAACGGTAGTGCCCTCGTCAAATATCTCCAATTGTGATACATTTACGATTTTATAACGAGTTTCGAACTTGAAATTGCTGAAGCCGCGTTTGGGCAATCGCCTGAACAAAGGCATCTGCCCGCCCTCAAAAAGCGATACGGAAAAGGCCCCGGCCCTGCTGCCGCTGCCTTTATGGCCCCGGCCGCTGGTCTTGCCTTGGCCCGAACCAACTCCTCTACCTAAACGCTTGCGAGCTTTATGTTTGCCTGCGACAGAAGTTATTTCGAAATTCAACATTTAAATCATCACCACCTTTTTACAGCTTCAACTTCTACACCACGAAGAGATTCAATCGTTTCTTTACTGCGCAACTTCAACAATCCTCTTAACGTAGCTTTGACAACATTTTTAGCGGAGGTGCTTCCATAAACTTTCGTAAGTACATCCTGCACGCCGGACAATTCGAGCACTGCTCGAGCACTTGAACCGGCGATAACCCCCGTGCCGGGGCTGGCTGGAACCAGCGTTACCTTTGTTGCTCCATATTTGCCCTGGACCTGGTACGGAATCGTCCGGCCAAGAAGAACTATTTTGCACAAAGATTTCTTGGCGTCTTTTACACCTTTCTCAACGGCCAATGGGACTTCATTAGCCTTACCATAACCGGCACCCACTGTACCTGCACGGTCACCAACTACAACCAGCGCCGCAAAGCTGAACCGTCGGCCTCCTTTGACCACTTTGGCACAGCGAAATACTTTTACGACCGTATCTTCCAACGGTTGTTCTTCCTGAGCAGACAGTTTGACCTCATTGGAAGGCCGCACCAAAGGTGCGACATTCTTCTCCGAGGTCTCACTTCCAACAGGATTATCCGATTCTGCTGTCAATTTTCTTCTCCAAACCTAATTCTGTTCTTTAAAAAACCAATCCAGCTTTTCTCGCCGCCTCAGCAAGAGCTTTGACTCTGCCATGAAACTTATAGCGGTTTCTATCAAAGCAAACACACTTAATGCCAACGCCAAGCGCCTGCTTTGCGAGTACTTCACCTACGATTTGAGCGGCTTTTTTGTCCCCGCCGCGAGGCAATTGATCCCGCAGGGATTTTGCCCTTGTGCTTGCAGAAACAAGTGTCGCTCCTGCAACATCATCCGTAATCTGGGTGTAAATATGTCTGTTTGAGCGAAATACCGACAGTCGCGGTCTGTCTGGTGTTCCAAAGACCTTTTTTCGCACGTGAGATTTACGTCTCAGGGCCGCTTTTTTTATACTGTCAATTCCCATAAAAACCAAATCCTAACTACGCTGTTCCTGTAGCAAATGCTTTGCCAACTTTGCGTTTTACGTGTTCGTCGGCATAGCGGATACCCTTGCCTTTATAGGGTTCCGGCGGCTTTACTTTTCTTATATCCGCAGCAAACTGTCCCAGCACTTTCTTGTCCGCCCCCAAAAGAGTAAACTTGGCAGGAACTTCATCGCCTTTGGTCGCACCGGTCTCAATGTTCACCTTTATACCCTTTGGTATTGGCTTCTCTACCGGATGGCAGAAGCCAATTTGCAAAGCCAGTTTGCCACCTTGCTCCTTAACATTATATCCGGTGCCGTATATCAACATCTTCTGTTCATAACCTTTGCTGACACCGGCTACCATATTGGCAATCAAGGCACGCATTGTGCCGTGCAGCTGCCTGTTTTGGCGCACTTCAAGATGGTCATTTTCAACCAATACTTTTCTCGCAGAGTTATCAATCTTTATCTTTATCAGCGGGTGACAGTTCAACTGCAAACTGCCAAGCGGCCCTGAAACCTCGATGCAAAGGCCTTTTTGCTCAACCTTTACCCCTTCAGGGATAATAACTGGTTTTTTCCCAATACGACTCATTAACTCACCGTACAAAGTATCTCGCCGCCAACGTTGTCCTTGCGGCAGTTTCTATCACTCATCACACCTTTACTTGTCGAAACAATCGCTACACCCATACCACCCAAAACGTGCGGTAATCGGTCAACAGACAAATAGACTCTTCTGCCTGGCTTACTTGTTCTTGCTATCTCACTAATAATAGCTTGGCCATTCTGGTCATACTTCAGGGTAACCTTCAGTATTCCCTGTTTGCCATCATCGATGCGGCTGAAATCTTCGATATAACCTTCCTGCTTAAGCACAGCCGCTATGCCTTCGCAAACATTCGATGCCTTAATGTCAACCTCGGTCTTATTTACCCGGATCGCATTGCGAATTCTCGTCAGCATATCAGCTATTGGGTCACTGGCGCTCATAATTAGGTTCCAAGTCAATCTCCAAAGTACGGTTTCTTAACTTTTAATCGCTTTACCAGCTGGCTTTTTTCACTCCCGGTATTTTCCCTTCGAGAGCTAAGGTTCTGAAACAAATACGGCAAACCTTGAACTTACGATAAACAGCGTGGGACCTTCCACAAAGCTGGCATCGCGTATACTGCCTAACACGAAACTTTTGTTTCTTTTTTGACTTATTTTCCAGCGCTTTAGTCGACACTTACATACTCCAAACAAATCGTTTGCCTTCGAACAGTTACTAACTCTTACGGTTCCTGCGATGCCGACTCTCTGAAGGGCATACCAAAAAGCGACAGCATCTTCTTTGCTTCTTCATCGGTATTAGCCGTAGTTATAAAAGCTATGTTCATACCCTGCTGAAACTCAATTTTCGCAGGGTTAATTTCCGGAAAAACACTCTGTTCAGCCAACCCCATCGAGTAATTGCCCCTGCCGTCAAAACTTTTTGGGCTAAGGCCCCGAAAATCTCTTACTCGCGGGATTGCCAGACTAATCAGTCTATCCATAAATTCATACATTCGCCCGTGGCGGACAGTCACCTTCAAACCGATTTCGTTACCTTCCCGAAGCTTGAAATTCGAGACGCTTTTTTTAGCCTTACATACGAGCGGCATTTGGCCGGTAATCATCATCATGTCCTTTTTGGCAAGTTCCAGAAATTTCTTGTCCTGCGTCGCTTTGCCTACTCCCATAGAGATAACAATCTTCTCCATCCGCGGCACAGCCATAGGATTTTTGTAATCAAACTCCTTGATCAATTCCGGAACTATCTTGGACTTATATAAATCCTTCAAACGTGCCATATCGTATCTCGCTTTAGGCTTTACGGGCCCTCTTAACAACGCTAATTTCACTACCATCGGCCGCAAGGCGTTTTTTACTTCCATCGGCGTTTATCTGATAATGAACCCTGCTGCCTCTTGAGCTTTTTGGACTTAGAGGCAGGACATTACTTATATGGATGGGCTGCTCAACATCAATACGACCTCCATGCGGATTTCTGCGTGAAGGCCGAATGTGCTTTTTCGCTATATTGTGTCCCTGAACCACTATCTTATTCTTTTCCGGTATGACACGCAGCACCTTACCGGTAGCACCCTTATGGTCACCTGCTATAATCTCAACCATATCACCTTTTTTTATATGTAGGGCCATCTTTAAATTTCGTATCTCTCTTTACACGACAATAACCAACTTCTTCAGACTACCTCGCTTGCAAGCGAAATAATTTTCATATAGTTTTTTTCACGAAGCTCACGGGCAACCGCACCAAAAATCCTTGTCCCTATAGGGTTGCCTTCACCGTCAATCATAACAGCGGCATTGTGGTCAAATCTTACATAACTGCCGTCAGAGCGTTTCAAAGGGTATGTGGTTCGTATAACAACGCATTTATGCACTTTCTTATCATCCAGCTGGCAGGTCGGAAGCGATTTCTTGATGGCAACACAGATAATATCACCTACCCTGGCTACAGTGCGCCTAAACTTACCCCTTGACCCTCCTTTGCCAAGGACCCTAATGCACATTGCCAACTTGACACCTGAGTTGTCGGCTACATCCAACATTGTTTCTTGCTGAATCACTTTATTTTCCCATTTCTCGTCGCTTCTCTGACGTTACTGCTGCTGAACAGCTTTTTCCAGAACCTTTACAAGACGCCAATTTTTAGTTTTGCTGTAGGGCCTGCACTCAACAGCCTCAACGACATCACCTACGCCTGCCTGATTATGCTCATCATGAACAGCATACTTTGTCCTGCGCTTTATGTATTTGCCATACCGAGGATGCCTGACCTTGAAATCAATGGCAATTTTGATGCTTTTATCACCGCTGTGACTTATTACCACGCCTGTTACTGTTTTTACTTTCTTATCCTGCATCTTCGTTTTCCAATCACCACAACTGCGGTGAATCATTACCTCTTTTCACGTATTATCGTTTTAATCCTGGCTATATCACGTCTGACATTAATTAAAGCTTTGGAATTCTCCAGCTTCTCCGTAACCGCCTGCGAGCGCAAATCAAACAAATGTCTCTGCATCTCTTCAAGTTTCTCTTTAAGCTCATCCGGACTCATTTCACGATACTGCTGGGCCTTCATCTGTTACTTTCCTTTTACAAGGGCCTCATTTTGCCACTTATTGAAAAATGGCAACCCTATAACGAATGTCTTCGCTTAACAAACCTGCACCTAATCGGCATTTTATGAGCGACTCTGCTCAATGCCTGCTTTGCGATGTTCTCACCTACTCCACCGACTTCAAAGCAAACCTGCCCTGGTCTGACCCTGGCGACCCAAAATGCGGGCTCACCCTTACCTTTGCCCATTCGCGTCTCCAACGGCTTGGCACTTACCGGCTTGTGTGGAAATATCCTAAGATAAACCTTTCCTTCACGATGCAAGAAATGGGTTGCCGAAACTCGACCTGCCTCAATAACCTTGGCGGATATCCAACTGGTTTCCATCGCCTGCAAACCGTATTCGCCAAACGCCACAAAATTGCATCGAGAGGCATTGCCCTTCATTTTGCCACGTTGGCTTTTACGGTATTTAACCCTTTTCGGCATCGTTGCCATTTTTTCAGACCCTTGCAAATTAAAAACTGACTATTGATTATTATTTACCAATTTCTCCGGGTTTTCTGTGTCCTTGGAATTCTCCTGGGTTGGTTCTTTCTTAGCTTCGGCAGTACTTCCACCTTCCCGTGCCGTCGCAGTTCTAGTCCGTCTCCTGCCACCCTGGCCCGCATCATCTCGCCTCGGCGGACGACGCCGGCGAACACCCTGCTTGGGCTCAAGTACCTCACCAAATTTACCCTTATAAATCCAAACTTTGATACCTATCGCTCCGTATGTCGTTCTGGCTGTCGCCGTGGCGTAATCTACATCGGCATCCAAAGTCTGCAGCGGGATACTACCGAGTTTCTGCGTCTCCCTACGCGCTATCTCTGCGCCTGCCAACCGTCCCGAACAAGCAACCTTAACCCCTTTGGCGCCGGCATTCATCGCCGCTTCGCAAAACTGTTTCATCGCGCGCCTAAACGAAGCCCGCTTGCCCAGCTGTTCAGCAATCGCTTCACCTACCAAAGCAGCATTAAGGTCCGGCTCTTTTATTTCGATAACATTAACGCCCATCTTCCGGCCCGTCAGCCTCTCAAGCTCTTCACGCAGCTTGTCAACTTCACCACCTCTGGGACCAATAACTATACCAGGCCGAGCACTGTGCAGTGTTACTTTCACTTCATTACGTGTTCGGGTTATTTCAACCTTTGCCACTGCGCCCTTAGGCATCTGACGGTTAAATTTGTTGTCAATGTACTGGCGTATCTTCTGGTCCTCGACAAGAAAATCACCGTAATCGCCCTTGGAAGCAAACCATGTACTTTGCCATCCACGCGTTATTCCTGTTCTAAAACCTGTTGGCGATGTTTTCTGACCCATAATCTCGTATTTCGTATCCCGTCGTATCGCAACTGGCGAGATACATTTCATACTCCCTTTGCTTCTGTTACTGTTATATGTATATGACAGGCCTTTTTGTTGATAGCATACGCCTTGCCTCTATCTTTTGCTCTCCACCTTTTGGTGCCAATACGCCGCCCTGCATCGTCAACACGAGCTTCACTGACATAGAGATTATCAACGTCAGCCTGCTGCTCATCGGCATCCGCCACAGCACTTTTTAGAACTTTGTCAACCATTTCTGCAGCTCGTTTTCTTGTGAACTTCAAAATATCCATTGCGTCCTGGACTCTTCGGCCAGCTACCAATTGTGTAACCAATTTAACCTTACGAGCAGAACCCGGAGCAAAGCGATAAGACGAACACCATTCAACCAAATCATTTACCCCAACAGATAAAGCGGTCGCCAAATGGCGAATATCCTCTTTACGGGGTATGGGCTTAAAAAGACCTTTCTGCCAGTTTTTAACAGCTGCCGCTGCTTTTTCCTTGTTCAGTCCGCCTCCGACAAGCTGACCTGCTAACTGCTCTGTGCTCATCTTCTGCTGTTTGCAAAGTTTTTTTAACTTATTAGAACTTAACATATCGTATCTCGTCTCTCCTGAGGCTCTATTGCGTAGTAGTAGTTGCTGTTGCTACTTTCCTGCTTGAATGACCTCTAAAGGTCCTCGTCGGCGAAAATTCACCCAGTTTATGTCCAACCATATCCTCTGTAACAAAAACCTTATTAAAAATTTTACCATTGTGGACCATAAAGGTAAAACCAACGAATTCGGGAATTATCGTGCATCTTCTCGCCCAGGTTTTTATCGGCTCATGAGAGCCGATTTCGATTCGCTTGTTGACCTTGGCAAAAAGCTTTTCATCAACATACGGCCCTTTTTTAAGAGATCTTCCCATCTGATTTTACTCAACCTTCAAACTTCAATAATTACGCGACCATCTATTTTTGCCTTTTACACGCTAATTACGCCACAAATTGAAAACGTCCGCTTTTTCGTCTTCGAATAATTCTTTTATTACTTGGATTTCGTGGATTTCTGGTTTTCCCACCTTTTGCCAGTACACCCGTAGGTGAGCATGGATGCCGTCCACCATTTGCTCGGCCTTCGCCACCACCCATCGGGTGAGAAACCGGATTCTGCGCCTTGCCTCTGACGTGAGGCCTGATACCCATATGTCGCATTCTCCCGGCCTTGCCTATCTTAACATTCTGGTAGTCGGGGTTACTGAGCTGGCCAATTGTAGCCCTGCATTCTTTGCGAACAATCCGCATCTCACCACTTGGCAAAGCGATGGTAATCCAATTGCCTTCTTTTGCCACAATTTTTGCAGCACTACCAGCAACTCTGACTAACTTTCCGCCCTGGCCTGCGGTCATTTCAATATTATGAATCTCAAGGCCGGCAGGAATTGCCATCAGCGGCATTGCATTACCAATCTTAGGCTCACATTCAGAACCACTTTCCACCCGATCTCCCAGCTTTATACCCAGCGGTGCCAATATATATCTTTTTTCGCCGTCGGCGTAGTACAGTAGTGATATGAAGCAATTCCTATTGGGGTCGTATTCAATCGCTGCCACTTTTGCAGGAACACCATCTTTATCACGCTTAAAATCGATGAGACGGTAAATTTTTCTTGCCCCGCCGCCTCTGAACCGTACCATCGTCATCCCGCTGTGATTTCTGCCGCCTGCCTTCTTTATGCGGACACAAAGTGACTTGGTCGGCTTATCGGTAGTCAACTCGGCATAATCATTTACCGAGCCATTTCGACGTCCAGGAGATGTTGGTTTATAAATTCGAATACCCATAACTACTGCTCCATACTCCCCATTCTCGCCTTCGCAAGAAAGGATGGGGGTTGTTTTTAGAACAAATCTATATGATAGTCCGGTTTCAGAAATACAACGGCTTTCTTCCAACTTGCTGTCATACCGAAACTTCCGCTTTTGCGGCGGTATTTGCCTCTGCGATTAGCCGTTCTTACCTTGCTCACCTTAACATTGTATATTTTTTCAACAGCGTTCCTTATCTGGGTTTTATTGGCCCTTTTGTTCACCTCAAAGGAGTACGCACCTTTTACATTCGCAAAGTGCATCCCCTGCTCTGTAATCAAAGGCCGAATTATTACATTAAGGTTATTAAGCATTCGCCGTTAATTCTCACTCTTCTGGTCTCTATTCAAGAGGGACAAAAATGCCTCTTTAGTAAACAGTATTTTGCGGTGGCTGCAAATATCACCGGCGTTTAATTCAGCCACAGGCATAACAACTACCCTCGGGATGTTCCTGGCTGATTTATAAAGATTGCCATCATAGTCGCTAATTGTCACCAGGCAACTGCGTTCAATTTTCAAATTACCTAAGACACTTGCAAAATCGCTGGTGTGCGGCTTCTCAAATTTCAGCTCATCAACCACCACAATATCCTTGCTCAAAAGCTTTGCCAAAACAGCCGAGTCTCTGGCCAATATTCTCTGCTTCTTAGGCATACGTTTGCCGAAATCCCTGGCGACCTTGGCGAAGGTAACACCACCGCCTACTCGTTTACCCGTCCGCACTGTTCCCGCTCGGGCGTTGCCGGTGTGCTTTTGCGCATAAATCTTTCTTGTCGAGCCTTCAACCATACCTCTGCTTTTTGTCGCGGCTGTTCCAACGCGTTTGTTAGCGTGGTACATAACAATTGCCTGTTTAAGCAACGGATATCTAATCGAGCCGCCAAGAAGCGACTCGTCGACCTTTAAGACATCGACTTCCTGACCCTCTCTGTTGTAAACAGACAAATCAATCATTTCTGTATTCCATTCTCTAAATATATCAGGCCTTTCGTGAGCTACGGACTACAACATAACCGCCGGAAGAACCTGGAACACAACCTTTGACCATCAATAAATTTCTCTCTTCGTCTATCGCCACCAAGCTGTGGTTTTTTTCTGTCGCTCTGTGGTCACCCATATGTCCCGCCATCCTCTTGCCCTTGTGCAGGTTGCCGCCGTGACCACGGTCTGTAGCATGACTGGCAATCGAGCCGGGAGAACGGTGCTTCCGTTCGGTACCGTGAGAGTCCGGCATCCCGTGAAAATCGTACCGCTTCATCACTCCCGCAAATCCTTTACCCTTGCTTGTACCTACAACATCAACGAATTTATCTTTCCCAAAAACCGAAACCGTAAGAGAATCTCCTATTTTACACTCCGGTGCAGCATCATTCGGCAAACGCATCTCCCCAATAAATCTCTTCGGCACTGAATTGGCTTTCTGAGCATGTCCAATTTGCGGATTCTTTCTGCGCGACGTTTTTACATCGTCATATCCCAACTGAACAGCGTTGTAGCCATCTGTATCTACTGTTTTGACCTGCATAACAATACAAGGGCCGGCTTGTATGACTGTAACAGGCAGCAGTTTGTCCGCCTCGTCATACATCTGAGTCATCCCTATTTTTTTGCCCAGCAACATTGCCATTATCTCGTACCTCGTATCTCAGGCTTTAATCTTCACAAAAACGCCGGCCGGCACTACCAAACGGTTCAATACCTCAACCGTTCGTGCGTTGGCTTCGTGAATATCTATCAGGCGTTTGTGAGTCCTCAGCTCAAACTGTTCACGCGACTTTTTATCAATATGGGGACTTCGCAAAACGGTGTATCTTTCAATCCGAGTAGGCAACGGCACCGGACCACTGACACGGGCATTGGTCCTTCTGGCGTGCTCTACTATTTCCTTAGCAGATGCATCAAGAGCCCTAGCGTCGTAGGATTCCATTTTAATT
>Ga0315276_10005779_pt1 | contig 11419 bp, 9 predicted proteins | sample YL17G05_0_MG_FD_204542 | JGI IMG/M metagenome (GOLD analysis project Ga0315276, IMG submission 204542) | Sediment microbial communities from Yellowstone Lake, YNP, Wyoming, USA - YL17G05_0 | ecosystem: Environmental > Aquatic > Freshwater > Lake > Sediment | place: USA: Wyoming | collected... | reverse complement strand
ATATTTTTCACCCGGATCTCCTCCCCTCCCCGTATTTCGAAGCCGAGAGCTTTCCTAAAATATCATGGGGGTTAAAGAACTGTCAATCGAAAGGTCTTGATCAGAGCGGCGGGGTAAGATATCCTGAAGTTGATGAAATCGCCAAAAGCCCGTAAATGAGTTTTTCCGTCATTCCCGTGAAAACGGGAATCCAGCAGGGGCGGTTCGCCAACCGCCCCTACATCCCGCCTACGCGGAATGTCGACTTTTTACGAATACACCAAACTTCGAGCATTGAGTAAACCTAAACGTTGTAAAAAAGGCATCAAAAGCATCACCCCCACCCTCCCCTCCCCCCTCCGAGGGGGAGGGTTAGGGTGGGGGGGCAAAGGGCACCGGCAGTGAGGTCCCGTGATCATCGCAAAAATCGGTTTTCCCCTTTGCCTGCAAGGGCCCAAGCAATATTTCAGGAAATTCTTATGCACCTGTTGAATAAATTTAGTTTTTCTAACCCATTCTAGCGGAGGTGAAACCGATGCGCCCCGAGTCTTTTGAATTTTTGAGAGCCCTCGCTGAAGCCCCCAGCCCTTCGGGCTATGAGCAACCCGTGCAGAAGGTCTTTCGAGAGTACGTCCAGGATCACGTCGATGAGGTACAAACCGATGTGCTGGGAAATACTTTCGGTTTGATTAAGGGAACGGGGAAAGGCAAGCCCACGGTCATGCTCGCCGGCCATTGCGATGAAGTTGGCTTCATGGTCCAGTACATCGACGAAAACGGATTCCTCTATTTCGCCCCGATCGGCGGGGTGGATGAACAACTTCTCCCGGGAAAACGGGTATGGGTTCATACTCAGAAGGGCCCCATGATGGGCGTGGTGGGCCGCAAACCCATCCACCTCATCGACCCGAAGGACCGGGAGAAAGTAGCCAAGGTTCATGAACAATTTATCGACGTGGGAGCCAAAGATAAAAAAGAGGCCAAGAAGTCGGTCAACATTGGAGATCCGATAACTTTTGTCGGAGATCTAGAAAAACTTCTGGGGGACCGGGTCGTTTCTCGCGGTTTTGACGACAAAGTGGGCAGCTTTGTGGTGGCCGAAGTCCTGCGACGGATTGGCGACAAGAAAGAGAGGCCGCGCTGCACGGTGTATGGAGTATCCACCGTTCAAGAAGAGCTGGGTCTCCGGGGAGCCACCACCAGTGCCTACCAGATTCAGCCAGACGTCGGCATCGCGATTGAGGTTGGTCATGCCAGCGATTATCCGGAAGTGGACAAGAAACGGGTCGGAGAGCATAAGCTCGGATCAGGCCCCATCGTCGCCCGCGGAGCAAACATTAATCCCTTCGTTTACAAACTGCTGGTCCAAACGGCCCAGAAAATGAAAATTCCGATACAACTCTTGGGTGCTCCCCGGGCCACGGGAACGGATGCCAACGTTATCCAGCTCTCCCGCAAAGGCGTGGCTACCGGTCTGGTGAGCGTTCCCCTCCGCTACATGCATACCCCAACCGAAGTCCTCTCTTTGAGAGACCTCGAGGCGACCTGCCGGCTGCTGGTGGGATTCATCTACGAATTAAAGGAAGGAATGGATTTCATACCGAAATGAGGACAGCGTTCAACCCCGCGAAGCGCGGGGCAGGGTCCCGGGGTTCTGGGGAGGCATAATTACTATGTAGGTAATAAACCTTCAAACAAATCCCCTCAATCTTCCTTTACTTAAAGGGAAGGTGTGAAAAATTTGGAATATACCCCCCTCACCCTACCCTCTCCCGCCCGGGGAGAGGGTAAACATATTGAGATAAGAAAGAAATTCCCTCCCCCTTGAGAGGCTGTGTCAGAATTCGTCATGCCCGCGAAGGCGGGCATCCAGGGGGCTTAAATCTTGAATAAAATCGCAACTGGATTCCCGCTTTCGCGGGAATGACGGCTCTTTCTTTTCATTACGACACAGTCTCTGATGGGGGAGGGCGAGGGTGGGGGTGATTTAGGGGATTTTTTCACAGCTTCGGGGGGGAGGGGGGATTTTCATGGTTCGAGGCCAACCTAAGAACCCGAAACGCGCAATCCGAAACTCGTCATTCTTTTTCTGCAAGGCTGTATTTTTTCATCTTGTACCGCAGGACCCGCTCACTGATTCCCAGCTCCTCGGCCGCCTTCGTTTGCACCCCGCCGCTTCTTTCCAGGGCTTTAAGAATAAGCTGGCGCTCGATTTCTTCCAGGGTGCCGGGAAGGCTTTGGGTCCCTCGGTCCCGTTCCAGGGCAGCTTCCGCTTTGCCCTCGCGCAGGTTCAAGGGTAAGTCCTGAGTGGTCAGGGTGTCTCCCCGACACAGAACCACTGCCCGCTCGACGATATTCTCCAGCTCCCGCACATTTCCCGGGTAGTCATAGCGCCTGAGTAAATCCCTACCCTCTTTGGAAAGGGAAGTCACCTTTTTCTTATTTTCTCGGTTGTATTTTTTCAGGAAATGCTCCACCAGCAGGGGAATATCCTCTTTCCTCTCCCGAAGTGGCGGTAAAGAAATGGTTACCACATTCAGCCGGTAATAGAGGTCTTCCCGGAATGTTCCTTTTTGGATCGCCTCCTCGAGGTTGCGGTTCGTGGCGGCGATGACCCGGACATCGCTCCGAATCGTCTGGTTGCTCCCCACACGCTCAAACTCTTTTTCCTGCAGAACCCGCAGGAGTTTCATCTGCAAGGATGGAGAGAGATCTCCAATCTCATCCAAAAAGATGGACCCTTGGTCGGCCAGCTCGAAGCGGCCGATCCTCCGGGCGACCGCCCCGGTGAAGGCCCCTTTTTCGTGGCCGAAGAGCTCGCTCTCCAGGAGGTTTTCGGGCAGAGCGGCACAATTCACCTTGACAAAGGGCTTATCCGCCCGGGGGCTGGAATAATGGATGGCCCGGGCGATCAGTTCCTTTCCGGTCCCGCTCTCCCCCAGGATTAAGATTGTGGCCGAGCTCCGGGACACTCGCCCCACCAGATTTAACGCCTCCTCCATCTGCCGGCTCGCGGAGACGATGAAATCGACCTTGAATTTCTCCCGCAATTGCTCTTTTAGCTCACGGTTCTCCTGATCCAAGCCCACCTCCCTTTCAACCCTTTGGATCAAGAGAAGGAGTTCGTCCAGGTCGATGGGTTTCGTCAGGTAATCGTAGGCTCCCTCTTTCATCGCGGCTACGGCTGTCCCCACCGTTCCATACGCCGTCATAATCACAACGACGGCTTCCGGCTGCAATCTTCTGACCTCCCGCAACAGTTGAATCCCGTCCATCCCCGGCATGCGGTAATCGGTCAGAACTGCGTCAAAAGAGCCGTTCTTAAATTTCTCCAGGGCTCTCTGGCCATCTTCGGCAGCCGTCGCCTCGTACCCCTGTTTCACCAGGAAACCTTCGAGGATCTCAAGCTGGACCTTCTCGTCATCGACGATTAAAATTCGCAATCTCGGGACCCGGCTCATTTCTTCTCCCTGGGAATGGGCAGATGGACCTGGAAAGTCGTGCCCGTGCCCACACCGCTCTTCACCTCAATGATCCCTCCATGTTCCTGAATGATCTTGTGAGCCAAGGGTAAACCCAGTCCCGTTCCTTTCTCCTTGGTGGTGAAATAGTAGTCGAAGATCTTACCCAGGTTTTCCTGCGGGATGCCCTCTCCCGTATCGGAAATCTGGATGAGAACTTCTTTCCCTTCATGCCGCTCGGCCGTCAGACGCAATCGTCCTCCCTCCGGCATGGCCTGGAGTCCGTTATTCACTAAGTTCCACAGAGCCTCATGCATCCGCTGCCGGTCCAGCATTAACGGGGGAAGGTTCGCTTCGATCTCCTCTTCCAGGGTCACTCGCTGTTGCGCTGCCGCCTCCTGGCAGAGAAGGAGTAAATCTTTCAGAATATCTTTGACCGGAACGGCCTGGAGTTCCAGCCGGGCCGGCCGGGCAAAAAATAAAAATTGCTCGATGATTTGGTTTACCCGCCCCACTTCGCTCCGCAGAACATCCGTGAATCGATTGTATTCGCTTTGTTGCTCGGCTTGCTCCGGAGCGAACTCTCGCTGCAAGCGTTGGATGGCCATCCCGATCGCGTTCAGAGGATTGCGGATCTCATGGGCGACGCCCGCCGCCAGGTTGGCTAAAGAGGAGAGTTTCTCGGACTGGTGGATCTTCGCTTCCATCTCCTGCATCCGGGCCAGGTGTCGGTTTTCCATGCGGTATATAAAAGTGATGCCGACCCCGCCAAAGACCAGCAGGAGCAGGCTGAACAACAGGATATTTCTCCGGTCGGCGTCTATGATCTGGTTTACCCGATCCGTAGAGAGTCCCACCCGGAGAACACCCCGGCTGTTCTTATCCAAAATCACGACCTTGGCGATCTCGAGGATCCCCGAGTTCTTCTGCGTTTTCGCTTGGGGTCTCATCTCGCCTTTGCGCAAGAGTTGCCCCAAGAAGTCGCTTTCCTCTTTCCTCCCGATTTTCCGGGGGTCCGTGTCTGCCCAGACCGTCGAATCTTCGCCCTGGAAGCTGATGTATTGCGTTTCCCCCTTCTCCCGCCATTCCTCGATCACTCCCCGCAGAACCACTCTCCTGCGGAAGAATTGAATGTCCGATTCATCGGCCCGGACCACGAGGATACCTTTGCCGGCCTTACGGATGATCGCCGCGGAGAGATGATCCATTTGACCGGTCTCTCTCTTCTCCGAACGGTGGATGGCATAGGAGGTTTTCCCCTCCAGAAGGGACTGATAAAAGGGCCTGCGGTCTCCGGTTGACGGACCCGCCGGGCGTCGGCTGTAGGCCAATTTATGATTCGGGGTAATCACCTCGATCCCGGCGAGGTGCTCGGCTTCTCCCAATCTTTGCAGTTCGCTCTCTCGAGGAGGTTGGCCGCCCAATTCCTGATCGACCCGGAACGCTTCATCCAGGAGCAGATCGACCACCGCTTCCTCCAGCGTCAGAAGGTTGACCGGAGAGGAACCCATGAAAGTGGAGGCTTCCGGAAAGGCCTCGATCGCCGTCAATGAACCCAAGCTGCTTTGGGCGCTCTTCTCCAGGCCATCGATCAGAGCCGAACCCTCGTCATAGAGCATTCGGTAAAGATTATCCTGGGCGCGTTTGACCTCGTAGGTTCCGTTGATGATGAGCAGGAGGGCCAGGAGGCCCCAGATGATCAGAAGATAAAGGGGACGAAAGAACCAGCGTCCCTTGGTTTCCGGTCCCTTCTTGAGAAAGGCCATGTCAGGGCTTCTGCTCCTCTATTCTCTTCCCCTTCCGGGTCCGCCGCCCCGCATCATTCCCTGGCCCCGGAATCCCCCAAAACCAAACCCCGGGGGAAGAAGTCTGATCTGCTCAGGGGTGAGAACTTTGCGCATCTCCAATTGATGGAGAACGGCCCGCTCCTGGATTTTGGACTCCAGGTCGGATTTCTCCCGCTGCTTGGCCATTACCTGATTGGGGTCCGATTGCGGGTCCCGTAATAAATCCCGCAAGTCGAAGCGTTTGATTACCAGCGAATCCCTCCAGACGAGCGTTTCTCGCAAGTAGGATTCCCGCAGGGCCTGAAGCTTGGCCGTCTGCTCTTCGGTAAGGTTCAACTGCCTGGCCCAGTCTTCCATCGGGTGATGCATGGGACCCATCATTCCTCTCCGTCCTTGAAAATCCGGGCCTTTCCCCTCCGGTGGCCCCTGGGCAAGGGCGACAGCGGGGAGGAAAACGGACAATAAAGATATCAAAAAAATTCTCCGCATGATCCTCATCCCGATCAAACTTCTATGGCCTCTCCTACCTGGCCGAAGAAGAAGCTTTCGCCGAACTCGGCGTACAGCCTGGATGCCGCTTTCAGGCCAGTGCAGTGAGAGACCCCGATACGCTCCACCTTAAACTCTTTCAGAGCGGCGATCGTTCCTTCGATCTGCTGGGGACCGGCAAATTCCAGATGCGTTCCCCCGATGATGGCGTACACCCTGTCTTGGCCGGTCTTTTCGATGGCCTGTTCCAGGATGTTGATCATCCCGGAATGGGCGCATCCCAAAAGCAACACCAACCCCTTTTCGCTTTCAATGACCAAAGCTTGATCATCTAAAAAGGGGTCGGGTATCAACTTCCCCTGGCTTTCGGCGAAGAGCCTTCCCTCCCCCTTTTCAAAGGAAGTCCTTCGAGGCACTTCCCCGGTCAGGAACATTTGCCGGGTGACTTCCCGAAAATTTTTCTCCAGTATGAATCTCCCTCCCAGACTCTCCAAATAGGCCCTCTGGAACTTGAGACCCACGTAGCGCCTGACCTCTTTTCCCTCTGCCTGAGAGATGCGATACCGGATGGAAAAGATATCGGGGTGAGCCAGAATATCCACCCCGCCCAAGAGCTCCAGGATCGAGGCCAGGCCGCCGGTATGATCGTAGTGGCCATGGCTCAGCATGATCTTCTGAATGGCCAGGGGGTCTTTGTCAAATTTCCACAGGTTGGGAATCAGTGCTTCCCCACGCCCCGTGTCAAAGAGGTAGTTTCCCCTTTCCGTTTCCACATAGGCGGAAAATCCATGTTCTCCCAAACCGCCCTTGATGGTGACGGTGTTTTCACAGATGATGGTAATCCGAGCTTTCATAGGAATAAATAGCCCTCAGCCCCGCTATGAGCGGGGTCAGCTTTCAGGAGAAAACCCCGCTCTTGCCAGAGAAGCTGCTCGGAAAAAATCTTAGCGGATTGCTGAAAGCCGAATGTTGATCGCTTATTTTAGAAGCATCCCAACTGGCATTGGCTAATCTTGATTTTCATCTGATTGAGAAGGTCCCCCACTTTCTTCATCGGGATTTTGTTCTCCATGGCGATCTTTTGGGCCATGGCGCAGGTAATCTTGCCTTCCCTGGCCGCCTCCTTAAGCTTTGCGACGATCTCTTCCTCTGTCAAAGGTGAATCCTCCTCTCCCCGGAATTCAAATGACCTTTACGGGTCTTCTCTCAAACCCTGGAAAACTATAACACATAAAAAAGAACCTGGAAAAGACAAAAAAGGGGAGAGCCGGTTGCCTTCGGCCCTCCCCTTGCTTCGCGAGGTTGAATGAAGTTTCAGTTTACCACCTGGGACAATAACCACGGCCCCCCATCATCCCACGGCCAGGTCCGAAGCCACCTCTCATGCCATATCCAGACCCAGAACCCGGTCCGGCCCCCCAAAAACTTCCAACCTGAGCCTGTTGTTCGGGGGTAAGAATACTTCGAGCCTCTAACCGATGTTTAGTGGCCTTCTCTTGGAGCTGAGCTCTCAGGGCGTTGATCTCCTTTTGCTTGGCCAGGATCTTCTCCTGCTCAGGCTTCGTTTGCGCCCAGAGCGTTTGCAGTTCCAGTTTTTTGATCATCATTTCATTCCGCAGCGGAATCGTTTCTTTAAAAAAGCCGTCCCGGAGCGCCTGCATTTTTTGAGTCTGCTCAGCGCTCAAGTTTAGGCCAGAACCCCAGGCACCCGGACCATACCCTGGACCGCGGGGAGCGTACCCGGGATCATACGGTCCATAGCCCATTCCCATGCCGGAACCTCTTCCCCATCCTGGGCCTCCTCCCCAACCTTGGGCCATCACTACACCGGATGTAGCCAATAGAGCTACTGCAAGAACGGCAATCATCAGCTTCTTCATTTTTTTCTCCTCTCCTGTTATTTTTGCTTTTCAGGCATTGCCTTTTGCTCATTCATTTTGCAACCCCTATGCCAAGTCCCGGGCGGATTTTCATTTGCGTAATAACAACATGAAAATTTTGATAAAATTTTTTTTAGAGTCGTTGGACTCCAAATAAATTTTTCAGAAATAATAGCAAAAATTGTCGAGGCCTCTCGGCCCTTATTTACAGAAATTTAATAATCTTACCCCCTTAGAAATTTTCCGGGTTTCGACAATTTCTCATCTTTCGACAATCCTGTCGAAAGAGAGCCCCCATCTTCGAGAATATCGCTTGACTTTTGCCATTTTTAATTATAAGGAATTAACCTTGATGTCCTCGTATAAAGTCGTCACTCCGGTGGAAACCGGAGTATGGAAATACGTCTTTTCAGACTTTTTACGGGATCATCAACCTTAATGAAATCGTAAAAAGTCAAAAAAAACCCCTCTCCCTTGACGGGAGAGGGTCAGGGTGAGGGTGAAGAATCAAGAAATTTCAAGAAGTTATTTATCCCCCTCCCCATCATCGTTCGACTGAGCTCACGCCGAAGTCCCCTCCCGCCAGGGGAGGGGAAATTTTACTTTTTACGAGATCATCAACCTTAAGGAGGTGGATTCATGGAAAGGAATCGGATAAGAACTCTTTGTTTAATCGTTTCTCTCGTCGCCATGTTCATTCTTCCGACGGCGGCCCTGGCCAAAACAGAAATCGTATGGTGGCATGCCATGGGTGGATTTTTGGGGGAAAGAGTGAACGATATTACCATTAAGTTCAATTCCCTTCAGAACGAATACGAGGTCAAGGCCGTCTTCAAGGGGGGATATTCCGAGACACTGACCGCTGGGATTGCTGCCTACCGGGCCAAGACCCACCCCCACATCATTCAGGTCTTTGAGGTGGGAACCCAGACGATGCTCTCTTCCGGAGCCATCTATCCTGTCTTTCAAATGATGAAGGATCAGGGGATCAAGATCAACTGGGATGACTTCATCAGCGTGGTGAAAACCTACTACTCCAAAGGCGGAAACCTCTATTCTTTGCCTTTCAACTCTTCAACTCCCATTCTCTACTATAATAAGACGGCCTTCGAAAAGGCCGGCTTGAATCCGCAAGTCCCCCCCAAAACCTTCGAAGAGATCGAAAAATCCGCCAAAGCCGTAATGTCCAAAGGGGCCGCCAAATTCGGCTTCACCGTATCCTGGCCGTCCTGGACTCTGATGGAGAATATGCATACCTGGAACGACCAGCCCTTCGCCAACCACAATAATGGTTTTTCCGGTATGGCCACGGAACTGAAGATCAACGGGAAACTGGGGATTCAGGTTATGGAGATCCTCGCCCGCTGGCAGAAGGAAGGAATCTTTACTTACTCCGGACGGGGCCCCCGAGGGGATCAACCCACCATCAACGGAGATTGCGCCATCAGCCTGGCTTCGACCGCTTTAGTCGGAACCATGGCGAGAACATCCAAGTTCGATTGGGGAACCGGATACCTGCCCAAACTGAGCGGATATCCCCAGGGTAATTCGATCATCGGCGGAGCCAGCCTTTGGGTTATGAAAGGGCACAAAAAAGAACAATATAATGGTGTGGCGAAATTTCTTGAATTTTTGGGGCAGCCAGAGCAGCAGGCCTGGTGGCATGCCAACACGGGTTATTTCCCTCTCACCCGAGCGGCGATTAAGATTCTCCCGGAAGATCATTTCCGCAAGAATTCCAACCTGTGGACGGCCTTCGCGCAAATCACCAGTGGCAAAACAACCCCCAACAGCCAGGGGATTCGACTGGGGAATTTTGTAGCCGTCCGGGATACCATTGAAGGAGAAATGGAAAACGTTTTCGCCGGGAAGAAGACCCCCAAACAGGGCTTGGACGATGCCGTGAAGAAGGGGAATCAGACTCTCAAAGAGTTTGCCTCCCTTTATAAACAATAATTTTTATATTGTGGGTTGACCACTCACGAATCCCTTCTGGGCGGGAAAATCCTTCCTTGCCCTCCTTTATTAGAGGGAAGGTGTGAAAATTTGGAATATACCCGCCTCACCCTACCCTCTCCCGCCCGGGGAGAGGGTAAACATATTCAAATAAGAAAGAAATTCCCTCCCCCTTGAGGGGGGAAACTGTGAAAAAACCCTTTCCTCATCCCACCGTTATCGTGGTTCGGGAGCCAGGTGGCGATGAGCGCGGGCAGCATCGGCGGGAGAAAACCTTAAGGGAAGATTCGACCTTGTCTCCGCAAAGGGAGGCGGGGTGCTTCTTCCCGCCTGATCCATGGAAGGAAAACTGCCTCATGATGCCAAGCGAATCGCCATCTGGCTCCCGAACCGGGGAAGGCCATGGAATGTTGTTTCAAGCCCTGCAATTTGGAACCCGCAAAATTTTTTCACAGCTTCGGGGAGGGCGAGGGTGATTTAAGGGATTATTTCACAGCTTCAGGGGGGAGAGAGGAGATTTAAAATTTATTGTGAAAAAAAGTATTTTCAAAGATCCTTTGCTTCCCTACATCCTGGTCGCTCCCCAGATGATCGTGGTTCTGGTTTTTTTCTTCTGGCCGGCTTTTGACTCGCTCCGTTTGTCGGTTTTCAAAACCTCCCCTTTCGGGGACGTACAGATTTTTGTAGGTCTGGAGAATTTCATCGATCTCCTCACCTCCCCGGAATACTATCGGAGCGTCTATCATTCTTTCCTTTTCTCCCTGGGAGTTACCTTTTCCTGCCTGGCAGCATCTCTATTCCTGGCGGTATTGGCCAACCAGAAGATCCGGGGCCTCCTCTTCTACCGGTCTGCCTTGCTCTGGACTTTCGGGGTTGCTCCGCCGGTGTCCGGGGTCATCTGGCTCTTTGTCTTCCATCCCTCCTACGGAATTCTGACTTATCTTCTGGCCCACATAACGGCCTATGAGTTCAACTGGCTTTTGAAAGGTTGGGTTGCGCTCCTCCTGGTGATCTTCGCGGCCAGCTGGGCCCATCTGGGGTATAACGTAGCCTTTTTCCTGGCTGCCCTTCAGACCATCCCCCAGGCTGTTATGGAAGCGGCCAGAGTGGATGGCGCGAGCGGTATCCGGCTCTTCCGCTGGATCACCTTTCCCCTGCTATCCCCCGTGACCTTCTTCCTTTTTATCATGACCATGGTCTTTTCTTTCTTCGAGACCTTTGGCTTAATCCATGCCGTCACGCAAGGCGGTCCGGGAGACGCCACCACCATTATGGTCTATAAGACTTATGTGGACGGTTTCGTCCATCTGCGGATGGGGCTTTCCGCAGCCCAATCGGTTATTCTGATGGCCCTGGTGATTTTCCTGACCGTGCTCCAGTTCCGCTACACTGAAAAAAAGGTGTTCTATTGAGCGGCCACTCTCTGCCCCAGGAAAAGAGGCGCCGACGGGATTGGACCAAGGTCCTGGTCCATGCCCTTCTGATTCTCTCCATACTGCTCATCGGTTTTCCCCTCTACTATGCCTTTGTGATCAGTACCCAGTCCATGGATGAGGCGACCCGGACCCCGCAGAAATTATGGCCCTCAACCTATCTCTGGGAGAACTACGCCAAGATCTGGAACCGGCTGGACATGGGCAGACTTCTCGTGAACAGTACCATCGTGGCGCTGGCGGTCAGCCTGGGCAAGATTGCCATCTCCATTATTTCGGCCTTTGCCATCGTTTATTTTAATTTCCGGGGCAAGCAGCTTTTCTTCTGGATGATCTTTGTCACGCTGATGCTCCCGGTACCGGTGCGGATCATTTCCACCTACCAGGTCATCAGCCAGCTCGGATGGGTGGACACGTACCTGGGCCTGACCATC
>Ga0315276_10005778_pt1 | contig 11425 bp, 15 predicted proteins | sample YL17G05_0_MG_FD_204542 | JGI IMG/M metagenome (GOLD analysis project Ga0315276, IMG submission 204542) | Sediment microbial communities from Yellowstone Lake, YNP, Wyoming, USA - YL17G05_0 | ecosystem: Environmental > Aquatic > Freshwater > Lake > Sediment | place: USA: Wyoming | collected... | reverse complement strand
GTGGCTGACCTGGGTGCATTTCCCGGGCCTCCGGGGATCTTCTTGGGCGGTTTTGGCGAGCCATTGAGCCATCCGCGCATTGCCGACATGGTGAATGCCGCCAAGTCGATCGGCAGTGAAACAGAGCTGATCAGCAATGGCATCCTCCTCGACGACAGTATGGCCGAGCGCCTGATTACGGCCGGTCTGGACCGCCTCTGGGTATCGATCGACGGCGCTTCGCCGGCAAGCTATGCCGATGTGCGCCTGGGCGACCACCTGCCGGAGATCATTACCAACCTGGAGCGCCTGAGGGCAAGAAGCCGCAAGCCCGAGCTGGGCATCTCTTTCGTGGCCATGAAACGCAACATCGCCGACCTGCCGGCCGTTTTGGACCTGGCCAAGCGACTCGGCGCCAGTCAATTTTCCCTCAGCAATGTTGAACCATATACCGGGGATATGGAAAAAGAGATACTGTACGCCCGGAGCGTGTTCGAATCGATTCCGGCCAAAGGCGCCATATCGCCCCGCATGGATACGGATGGGATCGGCAATGAGGCCATGGCTCAGATCTCCCGCTTGTTCCCGGGGTCGATATCCGCTTTTCCCCCTGAAGCCGGCCGCACCGGGCTCTGTCCTTTTTTGCACCGCCGCAGCGCCAGCGTACGTTGGGACGGCCATATGGGGCCCTGCCTGCCGCTGCTCCACGCTCACACGCTTTGCATCAACGGCCACACCCGGTCCTGGCCCGATTTCACTTTGGGTCCCCTGGTTGAAAACAGCCTGTGCGATATCTGGAACGACCCGGCCTATCGCGCTTTCCGGCGCAAGCTGGACGAGTTCGCCTTCGCACCCTGCACCACCTGCAACAGCTGCGACCTGCCCGATGAGAACGGCGAGGACTGCTTCGGCAATGTCCACCCGGCCTGCGGCGGCTGCCTCTGGTCGCAAGGGTTCATCCAGTGCCCATGAGTGACGGAGCACGGAATGGAAATCATTTGGGGAAATATTCTATTTGCTTTACTCTTTGCCATTCATGTTTGGGACGCAACAGTTTTTTAATGGCATAAGAAAAACAGGCATTTTATTGTTGACAAAGCGATAAACGTGTTATATTATCTTATATACGCGTATGCGGTTAATCAAATATATTGATAAATCATGCAGTTTTATCACACGGTTGTTTCCATAGGAGGTATTCATGATCGAAATAACGGCTGCGGCAATGCAAGAATTCAGGAAAATCCTTGCGGCGGAGGCCAATAAAGGAAAGGTCGTCCGCTTGGCATTGGCGGCAGGAGGCTGCTGCGGCCCGGCGCTGGGAATTGACATTGTCGACAAAGGCAAGCCGGGTGACGTGAAATTTAAAAGTGAAGAATGTCCGGTTTTTATTGAAAAGCGCTCCTTTGCCCAACTGGATGCGGCAACCCTTGATTACCTCAACCAGGGGGCGCAGGAGGGCTTTTTCCTCAAGGGCCTGCAACGAGGTTCCTGCTGTGGTTGATCTGGAAGCAGCGAGGAAACGAATGGAGAATCATCTGCTCGTTTTAAAGGCGCTTGCCGATGAAACGCGCCTGCGCATTATCAATTTGCTGTACGAGATGGAGCTGTGCGTATGCGATATCGAGGAAATTATCGGCGCGCCCCAGACCAAGATATCGCGGCATCTTGCCTCCTTGAAAAATTCCGGGCTGGTTATCAGCCGCAGGTCGGCGCAGTGGTCTTTTTACTCCATGGCGCGATCCGCCGATCTAAAATTCATCGATGAGCTTGTGCACGGCGCTTTGCGAAACATGGATGTCTATCAGGATGATTTGATTATTCTTAAAAAAAAGGTGAAGACGGGAACATGTCATAAAAATATCGTCATCGAGAGGAAAACATCATGAAAACAATAGAAATTTACGAGCCGCCCATGTGCTGCCCCACTGGCAGTATTGCAGGAAGCGATCATGAAGCTTAAAAAAAACGGGCACTCTGTGGAGAGGATCGCCATCAACCAGCAGCCCGCACGGTTCATGAGCAACTCCATTGTCAAGAAAACCGTCAATTCCGAGGGCAAGAAATCGCTACCCATAACGATCATCGGCGATAAACTGATCTTGAAAGGAAGATATCCGAAGTACGAGGAATTGCTGAAGGAGGTGAGCTGAATGCCGACCTATGAATATTTATGCCAGCGCTGCGGCCAGGTCTTTGAAAAAAAGATGACGATGGAGGTGAAAAAGAAAGCAAAGATCAATTGCCCCCATTGCGGTTCAGAAGACGTTGAACAGCAATTGTTCGGCGTGAATTTCGGCGGCATGAGAACCGGGAGCGGGATGGCTTCCGGCGGCTGCTGCGGTGACAGCGGCGGAACCGGCTGTTGCGGGTAAACAAATATCATTTGCCATGGATTCAAATGAAAACAGGTTGTTAAGTTAAAAGGAGAGATATAATGCCCATTGACAAAAAGACGAAAGAACTCGTTGCGGTTGGCGCCGCCATTGCCGGCAACTGCCTTCCCTGCCTCACCTATCACTATAAACAATGCCGGGAGCTGGGGATCCCGGCAGACGATATTGCCGAGGCGATCGAAATGGCCAGGATGGTGAAAGAGGTGCCGATCAAAAAGATCTATGAACTGGCCAATAAACTGCTGGAAAATGGAGATGGGGAAAATGAGTAACTTCATATTTTTTTCCGGCAAGGGCGGCGTGGGGAAAACCACGATGGCGGCCACCACGGCCGTTTATCACGCCGTGCGCGGGGAAAAGACCCTGATCATTTCAACCGACCCGGCCAGCAACCTGGGAGATATTTTCGAAAAGCGGATCGGGCACGCCATCACGCCGATCATGACGAACCTTTACGCCATGGACATCGATCCCGACGCCGCCACCGTGGAGTACCGGGAAAAGGTCATCGGCCCCATGCGCGGCATCATGCCCGACGACATCATGAAAGTCCTCGAGGAGCAGTTCCGCAGCGCTTGCACCACGGAGATCGCCGCCTTTGACCGTTTCACCGATTTTCTGGTGAACGACGAATTCGACCTCATCGTATTCGATACGGCGCCCACCGGTCATACCATCCGCCTGCTGGAACTGCCGGTGGACTGGTCGAAGCATATTGAGGAAAGCGCTAAGGGCTCCGGTCAGACTTGCATTGGCCCGGTGTCGTCCATCCAGGGGGCCAAGGAAAAATATGACCGGGCCATCGCCGCCATGAGGGACGCTTCGCAGACGGAATTCAACCTGGTGCTCAAACCGGAGAAGACCTCGCTGGCCGAGACCCTGCGCGCCCGCGACGAACTGAACGCGCTGGGGATACAGAACTTTTTCATTATCGTGAACGGCATTTACCCGGACGCCGAAATCGCCCACAGCCGTTACGCGAACCTGTCTGCCATGCAGGCGCGTTATCTCGACGCGATTGCCAGAGCGCTGCCCTATCCCTCAACCCGCGTAGAGCTTCAGAGCGGGGAAATCAAGGGTTTGTCGGCCATCCAGGACTTCGCGGGCATTGTTTTTGACGGCAAAAGCGGCATAGTGAAAGGATATTTAAGCGAATCCGTGAGCTTCGATCATTTCGCTGACGCAGCCGCCTTGGCGAATATTCTAGACATAAAAACCGATAAAAAAATGGTGATCGTGACCGGCAAGGGGGGCGTGGGCAAAACCGTCGCCGCCTGCGCCGTCGCGTCCCATCTGGCGTGCTCGGGCCATGAGACGCTCCTGGTCACCACCGACCCGGCGGCCCACATCGGCTATGTCATCGACGAGCCGGTGGGAGACACGATCGCGCGCACAAAATCCCTGCCGCATTTGAGCGCCGTGCGCATCGACCAGAAAACAGCGGTGGAAACCTACAAAAAAAAGATCATCGCCAACGCGGAGCGTTCCGGTTATTCCACCGATATGCTGGTCGCGCTGAAGGAGGAGCTGGAATCGCCGTGCACGGAAGAGATGGCCGTTTTTGAAGAATTCTCCCACCTGACCGAAAACGGCGATTTCTCTTATATCGTGTTCGACACGGCGCCCACCGGGCACACCCTGCGGCTCCTTGAGCTGCCCTACGATTATGCGCGGCAGGTCGAGATGATGGTCAACATAAAAAAAGAGAGCGATCCCGCCAGTAAGGTGAAAAACAAGCTGGAAACACTGGTGAAAAAGCTCAAAGACCCCGATCAATGCGCATTTTTGCTGGTGCTGTATCCGGAATATACGCCGATCTATGAGGCGAAGAGGACAATGGACGACCTTAGCCTGGCGGGAATTCAGGTCCAGGGCATCATCGCCAACAATGTCCTGGAAATGGATGGATCCACGCCTGACTTTTTCCGCCGCCGCTACGGAATGCAACAGCGCTACCTGGGACTGGCGGAGAGCTTGTTCCAATTGCCGCTATTCAGGATACGCATGTTCGCTGATGAGATCATCGGCCTGCCGGCGTTAAGGGAGGTTTCGGAGTCACTGTTCCAAAGGGAGTGCTGCCCCCAAGATCTGGCGCCAAAAGCCTATTCAAGCCAACGTTTGGGGAGGTAAGTCATGCGGCAAAAGTATCCCCTTTTTTCTGTAAAAAACATGCCGGCCTATGCCGCGGTCATGGGACTCTGGATACTTGTTTCCTTGCTGGCCGCAACCGGCATCCGTTTTACCGCCCGCGGAAATATGGGCTGGGGCGTCGCGCTGATCTGGTCGTTCATTTCGGTCATGGCGGGAATGGGCATCATGTTCGGCGCCAGCGCAGTGAACCTGCGAAAACTTCGTCCCGGATTCGAGCGGCTGGCGGCAGGCGCGAAAGATCCGGACATTCCGCCGGTTTGGTGCCCGGTTCTTACCATGGCCACCCGCGCCGCGGTGGAACTGAAGGACGATCTCAAAGTGACTGAGAATGAATCTCATAAAGGGAGTTAGCAAATGAATGAATCAGTAACAAAAAAATTGTCCTTTTTGGATCGTTATCTCACGCTTTGGATTTTTGCCGCCATGGCCCTGGGCGTGCTGATCGGTTACGTGATCCCCGGCGCCGTGGCGGCGTTCAATACCCGGTTCAGCGTGGGCACGACCAACATCCCCATCGCCATTGGCCTAATCCTGATGATGTACCCGCCGCTGGCGAAGGTCAAGTACGAAGAGCTGGGGGACGTGTTCAAGAACCTTAAGGTCCTGGGCCTCTCCCTGCTGCAGAACTGGGTCATCGGGCCGATCCTGATGTTTATTCTGGCCATTCTATTTCTCAGGAGTTACCCCGAATACATGGTCGGCCTGATTATGATCGGCCTGGCGCGCTGCATCGCCATGGTCATCGTCTGGAACGACCTGGCCAAGGGTGACACGGAATATGCGGCAGGGCTGGTGGCTTTCAACAGCATTTTCCAGGTGCTCTTCTATTCGCTGTTCGCCTGGTTCTTTATCAAGGTGCTGCCGCCGCTCATTGGGGTCCGTTTGGGAAATATCGATCTGTCGAAAGTGACCATGGGCAGCATCGCCGAAAGCGTGTTCATTTACCTGGGCATACCGTTCATTGCCGGGATCATTACCCGTTTCTCCCTGATCAGATTGAAAAACAAGGAGTGGTACCAGACGAAATTCATTCCCAGGATCAGCCCTATCACCCTGATCGCCCTGCTGTTCACCATCGTGGTCATGTTCAGCCTGAAAGGAGAATATATCGTTAAGATCCCTCTGGATGTCGTGCGCATCGCCATTCCCCTGCTGATCTATTTCGTGCTCATGTTCATGGTGAGCTTTTACATGAGCAGAAAAATGGGTACCGGCTATCCGGTCTCCACCACCCTGTCGTTCACCGCGGCCAGCAATAATTTTGAGCTGGCCATCGCCGTCTCGGTGGCCGTGTTCGGCATCAACTCCGGGGCGGCTTTTGCCGCGGTCATCGGGCCGCTGGTCGAGGTGCCGGTGATGATCGGCCTGGTCAACGTGGCCTTGATGTTCAAAAAGAAATATTTTCTTCAAAAAGAAACTGTCTGATGCGTTTTGACGGATCGACTTAAATTTTATCAAGAAAGGAGGATGAAATGTTCAAAACGATCGTTTTAGCGACGGACTTGTCGCCGGCAGCCAACACCCTTGTGGATTGCGTTGTGGGTTTGAAAAAGCTCGGCGTAAAAAAGGTCTTTCTCACCTACGTGATGGGAATACGGCATTTGGAAGAGATGAAATACCTTATTGCGCCAAAGGTGGAACCGTTCCTGATCGAGCAGAAAAAGAAACTGACGGACCAGGGCCTGGATGTCGCCATTGAGTTGGCCCCCGGCGCGCCATCGGAAGAGATCCACCGGGTCGCGGAGCAGAAGGATGCCTCGCTCATTGTCATCGGTTCTCACGGCGAAAGCATGGCGGAACACCTCCTGTTCAAAATAGGCGGCACGACATCCGAAGTGCTTCACAGCTTCACCCGGCCACTTTTGCTGGTAAAAACGCAGATCATAAAAAACGGCTTGGAAACATGCCTCGAGAATTCATGCTCGGACTTCATGGAAAACGTGCTGTACTGCACTGATTTTTCCGACACCGCGCAGCGGGCTTTCGGCTATGTGGAAAAAATAGTCGAGGGCGGATGTAAAAAAGTGACCGTCATGCATGTCCAGGATGAGACCAAGATCGGCCCGCATCTTTCTCATAAGCTCGAAGAGTTCAACAAGATCGATGCCGAACGGATCGCGATGCTTAAGGAGAGGCTTGTCAAAAAAGGTGCAGGCAGCGTCCAGTTGAAAATACCCTATGGCATCCCAACGTCGGAGATCTTGGCCGAGATTTCAACAGGCAACTATTCGCTGATCGTCATGGGCAGCCAGGGCAGGGGGTATATCCGCGAAATATTCCTCGGCAGCGTGAGCCATAATATTGCCAGATACGCCGGGGTGTCCGTGCTCTTGATCCCGGCGATTCGCTAATTGCCACGGGAGCGCATTCGGCAAGGTGACGGATAATTTTATGCAAGAAGGAGGTTCAGATGACTAGCAAGCAGAGCCATGCAAACGGTTGCGCTAGGGAACTGACTTTACTTCTGCTTAAAAAGATTTTCAGAGGGAAAGCCACTGAAAAGATCGGGTTTCGACTATGGGATGGAACGCCTTGGCCGGATAACCAGCCGCGCCTGGCGACCATCGTGCTCAACCATCCCGGTGCCCTGCGCAATATGCTTTTTTCGGGCTCGCAGGTGGGAATGGGAGAGGCATACTTGCACAATGATTTTGATGTCGAAGGCGATTTGGAAGCTGTCTTTGGCCTGGCCGATGAGCTGACCAAAAATGTCACTGGCGTTCTGGCCAAGCTGCGTGTCGCAGGATATTTGCTGAGACTTCCCCGGGGGGCACAACGCAAGCCCGGACTGCGTGGCCCGGCGCAACTCAAAGGGAAACGCCATTCGCTTGAGCGCGACCGCCAGGCCGTGACCTATCATTACGATGTTTCCAATGATTTCTTTTCCCTGTGGCTCGACCGGCGCATGGCCTATTCATGCGCTTACTTCCAGGACCCCGACGAGGAGCTGGACCACGCCCAGGAAAGCAAGCTGGATTACCTTTGCCGCAAGCTGCGGCTGCGCCCAGGGCAGCGGCTGCTGGACATCGGCTGCGGCTGGGGCGGGCTGGTGATCCACGCCGCCCGGGATTATGACGTCGAGGCGACAGGGATCACCCTCAGCCGGCCGCAAGCCGAAATGGCCAACGCCCGGGTCGCCGCAGCCGGGTTATCCGACCGCTGCCGAGTGCACGTGCGTGATTACCGCGCCATGAACGAGTCGGATCGCTATGATGCCCTGGTCAGTGTAGGCATGTTCGAGCATGTGGGGGCAAAACTGCTGCCGGTTTACTTTGCCCGGGCCCGGGAGCTGCTCAAGCCTGGCGGCGTTTTCCTGAACCACGGGATCGCCTGCCGGGTCAGGGATGAATCCCGCGGCAAAAGAACTTTTTCCGAAGCCTATGTCTTCCCCGACGGCGAACTGACGCCGATCAGCGCGACCCTGCGCGCGGCTGAGGCGGCCGGGTTCGAAGTCCGGGACGTGGAATGCCTGCGCGAGCACTATACCGCGACATTGCGCCATTGGGTACGGCGCCTGGAAGCACGGCACGACCAGGCCCTGCGCTTCGTGGACGAACCGATCTACAGGGTCTGGCGCCTGTACATGGCCGGATCCGCCCATGGCTTCCGGACCGGGCGCCTGAACGTTTATCAGGCCCTGCTCGTGCGTCCCGACGCCGCCGGGGGCAGCGGCCTGCCTTTGACCCGGGCGGATTGGTATGCCGGCAAGCAATAAATGGCTGATGCCAAGGGTGAGGTCTGTATCCGCTACGGTTTTGCAAAATGGATTTCAAGGCAGGGAGAAAGCAATGAATAAACAGAGAGTCTTGTTTCTTTGCACCCACAACTCGGCGCGCTCGCAGATGGCCGAGGGGCTGCTGAACCATCTGCATGGCGACCGCTACCAGGCCTATTCGGCCGGGACCGAGCCGGGCGCCGTCCATCCCCTGGCCGTTAAGGTGATGGCTGAGATCGGCATCGACATCTCAGCTCATCGTTCCAAGCATGTGCGCGAATTCGTCGGCCAGGAGATGGATCTGGTGGTCACCGTCTGCGACAACGCCCGCGAGGCCTGCCCCTTTTTCCCGGGCGCCAAAGAGAACCGGCACGAGAGTTTTCCAGATCCCTCCGCTGTCAGCGGCAGCGATGAGAAAAGACTAAAGGCTTTCAGAGGGATCCGTGATGCTATCCATACATGGCTGGAAAAGGAATTCTCCCAAAACCTCGAAGACCAGCGTAAGAGGGAGTAGAGATCTGTATATCAAATCGGACGCTTAGTCTTTTATGATCCCGGCTGGCTCGCAGGACTCGCAACAACACGGGGACTCCCGTTTGTCTTCATCCTTGCTGTCTTTGTTTGTTTCATCTTTCGCTTCTTCGATGTGGATCGAACAACACGATGAATTTTTAGGGGCGAGGAGTTTTTCCAACCAATTCTTTTTCTTATCGATTTTCATTGTCACACTCCTTTCAGATCAGATTGAATGCAAATCCGGCAAGCACGGCGGTTGTAAACACCACGGCCACAAAGACGGCCACCAGCCGCAACTTGAAAATGCCGGCCAGCATGCTCATTTCGGGGATGCTCATGCCGGCCCCGCCGATCACTAGGGCAATGACCGCACCCAGGCTCATCCCTTTCTGGGTCAAGGCGAGGCCAATGGGGATGACGGTTTCGGCCCTGACGTACAGCGGGATGCCGATCAATGCCGCAATGGGGATCGCCAAGGGGTTTTGCGGCCCGGCCAAGCGGGCAACGAGATCGCCCGGCACGTAGCCATAAACAACGGCGCCGATCGCGACACCCGCGATCATGTAGAGCAGAACGCTGCGGAAATCACCCCAGGCGCCGCTGAATGCACGTCCCAGCTTTTTGCCGAAGGTCGGCAGCGCTTCGCGCTTCTGGGAACCGCCGACGATGCGGACGTTTTTGACATCATTGGCCAGTCCCAACGCTTCTAAAAGGGCTCTGGAGGCCATGGCCATCAGAAACGTGATCGCCCCGTATGCCAGGGAGGCTTTCCAGCCGAGCAGGGCCAGCAGCATGGTGAGAATGATCGGATTCAGCAGGGGAGAGGCGAGGACAAAGGACATCGTTGCCCCGAACGGTACTCCGGCCCGTATAAAGCCTACGGTCATGGGGATGGTGGAGCAGGAACAAAACGGCGTTACCGCCCCCAGGGCGGCGCCGAGGAAATTCCCCAGCCAGCCTTTTCTTGCCAGTAGGCGGCGAAGGGTCTCTTCGGAGACATACTCGAAAACCAGTCCCACCAGGGTGCTAATGCCCAGGAAAAGCATGGTCAACTCAGCCAGTATCAGGAAGAAGAACTTGATGGAGATCCAGAGAGGATTCATTGCCGACTCCTTTTATTTTCCAGCGATCGCCTTTTCCAATCGCCTCAGGTCCTCTTGGGCCGTTGGTTGTTCCGCGAGATGAAGGCCAAAGCATTTTTGCAAACATTTGTCCAAACCGGTCTTCGCGGCTGCCATTTTGTAATACATCCAGGTGCCCTGGCGGCGAACCTCCACCATGCCTGCCGCGCGCATGACCCCCAAATGCTTCGAGATCTTAAAGTCTGGCTCATTCAACGCTTGGGCCAGATGGCACACGCATACTTCTCCCTGGCTGGCAAGCAAGACGGCCAGCCGCAAGCGTAACGGTTCCGCTAAGACCTTAAAAAGTGAGGCCTCTTTTTGCATGCGTACCTCCTAGTCTATAATTGCCTAAATGCGCACATACGCAGATAATAATATTTCAAAACAAACTTGTCAAGTCGACTCCAAATAATCCGGCAAGTGGAATTACTTCTCTTGGAGCGAATGCAGAATTCAGAGAAAATTGTACGATAAGCTTTTCTGATTTCTATAAATATTTTCCCTTAACATACAAAAATATCCGAATTCTGTGGTTGCCCCTTTAGATTTTTAGAATTTAAAGTCGATTTAAGAAAAGTCATGCAAGAAAACTGCCATTGTGTTTGTGGCATGGTCAGTCATTCGATCTCAAGTATTGGTATAAGGTCTCGCGGCTAATGCCAAACTCACGGGCAAGGGTGGCTTTTTGTTCGCCGGCAGCGGCCCGCTTCTGAAGCTCGGCCACTTGTTCAGGTGACAGCGCTTTCTTGCGGCCACGGTACGCTCCACGTTTTTTGGCAAGGGCGATTCCTTCGCGCTGGCGCTCGCGGATCAGGGCCCGCTCAAATTCAGCGAAGGCGCCCATGACCGAGAGCAACAGATTGGCCATGGGCGAATCCTCGCCGGTGAAATGCAACCCTTCCTTGACGAACTCGATCCGGATGCCCCGCTTTGTCAGCATTTGGACCAGCCGCCGCAGGTCGTCCAAGTTTCGGGCCAGGCGATCCATGCTGTGCACAACAACCGTATCGCCCTCACGAGCGAAAGCAAGAAGCGCCTCGAGCTCCGGCCGCTTGGTATCCTTGCCGGAGGCTTTGTCGGTAAAGACCTTATTGACTGAAATATTCTCCAGCTGCCGTTCGGGGTTCTGATCGAAACTGCTCACCCTGACATAACCAATGCGTTGACCTGGCATTTAACCCTCTCACTATGAAATGTGTCAGGATATAGTCTATGACCCTTAAGGGAAAATGTCAATAAATAAATTTACCGACCCTAACAGGACGCCTAACAGAAACAACCCCTGACAGCCGATTAGAGTATACCCTAACTTGTCGTTGACCAGAGTAATCTTGGCCATAAAATTGTCTTTCAATCTGGGGAGTTGGCTGGCTCCGTCAAAAACCAAAAAAACTTAAAGCTGTGATTAAGAAAATTAGTGGAAAAATCGACCGGAAAACTTGGAAAGGCACATGGGAAAAGGATGAACCCTGATTGCACAAAAAAGGAGCGCGGGGAAACGCTCCAGGATGCCCTACAATCGACGATCTCAAACCGGGCTAAGG
>Ga0315276_10005775_pt1 | contig 11426 bp, 9 predicted proteins | sample YL17G05_0_MG_FD_204542 | JGI IMG/M metagenome (GOLD analysis project Ga0315276, IMG submission 204542) | Sediment microbial communities from Yellowstone Lake, YNP, Wyoming, USA - YL17G05_0 | ecosystem: Environmental > Aquatic > Freshwater > Lake > Sediment | place: USA: Wyoming | collected... | reverse complement strand
TCCTGGAAAAAAAATATCGGCAGACCTCCGACCGGATTCACACCGTCCATCAGTTAGTCAAGGCCTACTGGCTTTTCCAGAAGGATGTGAACTATGTGATCAAAGACGGCCAGGTGGTCATCGTAGACGAGTTTACCGGCCGCATGATGCCCGGGAGACGCTGGAGCGACGGCCTGCATCAGGCCATCGAGGCCAAAGAAGGGGTCAAAATCGCCGAGGAATACCAGACCCTGGCCACCATCACCTTCCAAAACTACTTCCGGATGTACCGGAAAATCGCCGGCATGACCGGAACCGCGGATACCGAGGCCCCCGAATTTCAGAAGATTTACAAGCTGGAAGTGGCGGTCATCCCCACCAACAAACCCATGATCCGCCAAGACGCCTCGGACATGATCTACCGCACGCAGCGGGAAAAATACAACGCCGTCGTGGAAGAGATCCGAGACTGCCACGACCGGGGCCAGCCGGTTCTGGTGGGGACGATTTCCATTGAAAATTCCGAGAAGATCTCCCAGATGCTGAAAAAGGAGCGGATCCCCCATCAGGTTCTGAACGCCAAATACCACGAGATGGAGGCCCAGATCATCTCGCAGGCCGGCCGCTTCAAGACCCTGACGATTTCCACCAACATGGCCGGCCGGGGAACCGACATCATGCTCGGCGGCAACCCCGAAATGCTGGCCCGGCAGGAAGCCCTGAAGCTGCAGCTCAACCGGGAGGAAAATCCCGAAACCTTCCAAAAAATCCTGGAAGAAATGAAAGGTCTCACCTCCCGGGAATACCAGCAGGTCCTTGCCGTCGGGGGTCTTCATGTCCTGGGCACGGAGCGACACGAATCCCGGCGCATCGACAACCAGCTTCGCGGCCGGTCGGGGCGCCAGGGGGATCCGGGCACCTCCCGGTTTTATCTCTCCCTGGAGGACGACCTCCTGCGCATCTTCGGCTCGCAGCGGATTTCCGGAGTCATGAGCCGCCTGGGCATGGAAGAGGGCCAGCCCATCGAGCACCCCCTCATCAACCGCGCCATCGAAAACGCCCAAAAACGGGTGGAAGCCCACAACTTCGACATCCGCAAGCACCTGCTGGAGTACGACGATGTCATGAACAAACAGCGGGAGGTCATCTACGGCCAGCGCAAGCGGGTCCTCGCCGGGGAAGGGCTCCCGCAGGAAATCCAGGAAATCATCTCTGACCTGGGAGACTCCGCCGTCGACCCCATCGCGGATGAAAAGACCTATCCGGAAGAGTGGGACTATCGCCGCCTGAACGAATCGCTGATGCGGCTTTTCTCGTTCGGGTTGAGCTTCAAAAGCGGCGACACGGTGGGGTTGACCCGCGAAGGCCTGGTCGAAAAAGTCCGCTCCTACGCCAAGGAAAATTACTCCCGGAAAGAAGCCGAGTTCGGCTCTGACGCCATGCGCTACCTGGAGAAGGCGATCTATCTCCAGACCATCGACAATCTCTGGAAGGAACACCTCCTGGCCATGGATCATTTGAAGGAGGGGATCGGGCTTCGCGGATACGGCCAGCGCAACCCGCTCCAGGAATATCAGAAGGAAGGGTATCAGATGTTCATGGAGCTGATCCAGCGGATCAAGGAAGAGACCGTGGAAAAGCTCTTTCAAGTGCAGATGGCGCGCCCCGCCGAGGTGGCCCGTTTCGAGGCGAAGAAGGAAAAACCCCTCGTCTTAAGCCGCGGGGGGGAAGAAGCGGCTGAAAAGCAGGCGCCGCCGGTAAAGCGGGAGACCCGAAAAGTGGGTCGCAACGAACCCTGCCCCTGCGGCAGCGGAAAGAAGTACAAGAAGTGCTGCGGGAAATAAGAAAATCTAACCGCAGAGATCGCAGAGATCTGTTGAATTCGTCAAGAAAATGAATAATTGTAGGGGCGCGAGGCTTCGCGCCCGCAATTGGGCACGCGCCGGGTGTCCCTGCAGGTGTCTAAAATTTAATCGAGAAAAAATTTTATAATTTCCTGGACAATAATAATCGCAAAGCGCATAGCGCCTGGAGAAAAAACCGGGTTTTTGCTTTGCGCTCCGCACCCTGCGCTTTGCGAACGACGGGAGTCATCATGGCCAATCACATTCCTTCCAACTTTTTCGTTCCCGGATTCAAGGCGGCGGGGATTGCCGCCGGGATCAAAAAAACGCAGGCGAAAGACCTCGCGCTCCTTTACTCCGAAACCCCGGCCGTCGCCGCCGGCGTCTTTACCCAAAACCGGGTAAAAGCCGCTCCGGTCCAGATCTCCAGGGAGAGGGTCAAATCCGGGGGAGCCCAGGCGGTTCTGATCAATTCCGGCTCGGCCAACGCCTGCACGGGAAGAAGAGGTTTGGAAGACGCGCGCCGCCTCTCCAAAATCCTGGCTGCGGCCTTGAAGACAAATCCCGAAAAAATTCTGCTGGGGTCCACCGGGGTGATCGGGAAACTCCTCCCCATGGCCCAAATCGAAAACCATCTCCCGATTCTCATTTCGGCCCTCTCCCCCATGGGGTTGGAAGAGGCTGCCAAAGCCATCATGACCACGGACACGTTCCCGAAAGCCGCCATCATCCGGAGCCGGGTCAACGGGAAGGAGATCACCATCGCCGGAATCGCCAAAGGCGCGGGAATGATCGCTCCCCACATGGCCACCCTTCTTTCCTTTGTTCTGACGGACGCGGTCATCTCTCCGCCCGCTCTGAGGCGGGCCTTGAAAGACGGGGTGGAACAATCCTTCAACCGAATCACCGTAGATGGGGACACCAGCACCAACGACACCCTTTTGGCCTTGGCCAACGGCAAAGCCGGAAATTCCCCGATTCGGGAAAAAACGTCGGGATTCAAGCAGTTTTCCGCCCTCCTGAGCGGTGTTCTCCTTTCCCTGGCAAAGATGATCGCCCGCGATGGCGAGGGCGCGACCAAGTTGGTGGAGGTGGTCGTCGAGAACGCCAAAACCCACGAGGACGCGCAGCGGGCCGCCCGGGCCATCGCCGAGTCTCCCTTGGTCAAGACGGCCTTTTTCGGCGCCGACGCCAATTGGGGGAGAATCCTCTGCGCCGCCGGATATTCGGGGGCGATTTTCGACCCCTCCAAGGTGGATGTTTTTTTTGACCACATCGATATCGTCCGCCGGGGCCAGGGAACGGGGGTGGCCAAAGAAGAGCAAGCCACCCTGGTTATGAAGAAGAGCGAATACCAGGTGCGGGTGGATTTCCATCAGGGCAAAGGGCGCGCTTCGATCTTCACCACGGACTTCTCCTTGGATTACGTCAAAATCAACGCCTCCTATCGGAGCTGAAGACTTTCGAAAATATCCTGCCCTCCTCGCTTTTTATCTTTATCTGGGGGATGATAAATTGGATTGGGCGCGGGGGCGGCGGCGCGATTCGGGGAAGCACCGGCCGGGAACTTCTCTTTGAGGTGCGCGCCCAAAGGGTTTCCGCAAAGAGAGGCCAAGGGCCTGCGGCCCCGGCCCGACTCCTGAAAAGACCACCGCCTCGTGGTTCCGCGAAGCGCGGCGCTGTCCCCGCGCCCCTGCGGCAGCCCCGAAATTTCTGGTTTCCATAAATTTTTCAAAAGCGAAGCAGGGAGGGCAAGGAAAAATTATCGCTTGCATGAATAAAATTATGGTGTTAGTATAAAAAATTAAGAAAACTCACGCCTCCTGACCGGCCCGTGGGTGTCCCGCTTTGCGGGATTTCGCCGCCGGGAAGATGGAAGCGGAGGAAAAACCCGGGAGGAAAAGCATGTCAACCGTAACGATGAAGCAGCTGTTGGAAGCGGGGGTCCACTTCGGTCATCAGACCAAGCGCTGGAACCCTAAGATGAAAGAGTACATCTTCGGCTCGCGCAACGGAATTTACATCATCGATCTCCAGAAAACCGTGCGCCTTTTCAAAGAGGCCTACAAATTTGTGGTCGATATCGCGAGCAAGGGGGAGCATGTCCTCTTTGTCGGCACCAAGAAGCAGGCGCAGGATTCCATCTCCGAGGAGGCCCAGCGCGCCGGCATGTTCTATGTAAACCACCGCTGGCTCGGCGGCACGCTCACAAACTTCCGGACGATCAAGAAGAACGTGGAGCGCCTGAAAAAGATTGAGAAAATGAAGGAAGACGGGACCTTTGAGGCCCTTCCCAAAAAGGAAGTCCTCGGCCTGGAAAAAGAACGGGACAAAATGCAGAAAACGCTGGGCGGGATCAAGAATATGGGCAAACTCCCCGGCGGTCTTTTCATCGTCGACCCTCGGAAAGAGGGCATCGCCGTGCGGGAAGCGCGGAAATTAGGAATCCCCATCGTGGCCATCGTGGATACCAACTGCGACCCCGATGAAGTGGATTTCATCATCCCCGGAAATGACGACGCCATCCGGGCCATCCGTCTGATTTCCTCCAAAGTCGCCGAGGCCTGTCTGGAAGGGAAACAGCTTCTGGAAGCCCGCCTCACTTCTCCCGAAGGAGGGGCGCCGGCCGGCGTAACGGCGGGGAAACCTGCAGCGCCCGCCCCCGTGGCCGGCCCCGCGGCGAAAGACCGAGAACCTGGAACCGAAGAAAAATAGGAGGATTGCTCGTGGATATTTCAGCAACCATGGTAAGAGACCTGCGCGAAAAAACCGGGGCCGGCATGATGGATTGTAAGAAGGCCCTGGCGGAGAGCGGAGGAAACTTCGAAAAAGCGGTGGACTACCTGCGGCAAAAGGGCCTGGCCACAGCCGCCAAACGGGCCGGGCGGGTCGCCTCCGAAGGCCGGATCGGATCCTATATCCACGCCGGCGCAAAGATCGGGGTCATGGTGGAAGTCAACTGCGAAACGGATTTTGTCGCCAAAACCGACGATTTCCAGAATTTTGCCAAAGACCTCGCCATGCAGATTGCGGCCAGCAACCCCCTTTTCGTCCGCCGCGAGGAGGTTCCTCCCGAAGCGTTGGAAAAGGAACGGGAAATCTACCAGATCCAGGCCCGCGAGGCCGGAAAGCCGGAGAAGGTCATCGATAAGATCGTTGACGGAAAACTGGAAAAATACTACGGCGAAGTCTGTCTCCTGGAGCAGGTTTTCGTCAAAGATACCGACATCAAGATTCAAGACCTGCTGAACGGCCTGATCGGCAAACTGGGTGAAAAGATCGAGATCCGCCGGTTTGCGCGGTTTCAGGTCGGCGAGGGCATGGCGAAAGGTTGAGCATTGCCTAAGGCGGCCTATCATCGGATTCTCCTGAAGCTGAGCGGCGAAGCCCTGGTGGGAGACCAGGAGTACGGGATCAGTCCGGCCATCGTCAAGAAAGTTTCCGCCGAAATCAAAGAAATCAAGGAAATGGGCGTGGAGGTCGGCATCGTCATCGGCGGCGGCAACATTTACCGCGGCGTGGCGGCCAGCGCGGAGGGCATGGACCGGACCTCGGCCGACCATATGGGCATGCTGGCCACGGTCATCAACAGCCTATCCCTGCAGGACGCCCTGGAAAAAGCCGGCGTCTACACCCGGGTTCTCTCCGCCATCGCGATGCACCAAATCGCCGAGCCTTACATCCGGCGGCGGGCGGTGCGCCATTTAGAGAAAGGGCGCGTGGTCATCTTCGCCGGCGGCACGGGCAATCCTTTCTTCACCACCGACACGGCGGCAGCCCTTCGGGCCATGGAAATCAAGGCGCAGGTCATCCTGAAAGCCACTAAAGTGGACGGCGTCTACGACCAGGACCCCCTCCTTTCGGAAAAGGCCAAGAAGTTCGACTCGCTCTCCTACATCGAAGTGTTAAATCGGGGCCTGAAAATCATGGATGCCACGGCCATTTCGCTCTGTATGGACCACCATTTGCCGGTTATCGTATTCAACCTCAACCAGAAGGGAAACATCAAACGGGTCGTTCTCGGTCAAAAGATTGGAACGGTGATTCGGGGGTAAGACATGTTTAAGAAAGAAGCCTTTATCGGAGATTTGAAGACGAAGATGGAAAAATCCCTGGATTCCCTGCGCAAGGAATTGAGCCGGGTCCGGACCGGCCGGGCCTCTCTCAATCTCCTGGACGGGATCCGCGTAAATTACTACGGGACCCCCACGCCGCTCTCGCAGGTGGCCTCGCTGTCGGTTCCGGAAAGCCGGACCATTTCGATCCAGCCTTGGGATGCCAAGATCATCGCCGAAATCGAGAAGGCCATCCAAAAATCGGACTTGGGGTTGAATCCGCTCAATGACGGCAAAATCGTCCGCATCAACATCCCGCCCCTGACCGAAGAGCGGCGCCGGGAGTTGGTCAAAGTGATCAAACGGATGGAAGAAGAATCCAAGGTGGCCCTGCGAAACATTCGGAGAGACGGGAACGAATCCCTGAAAACGCAGAAGAAAGACAAGGCGATCTCGGAAGACGAGCAGTTCAAACTCCAGGACGAAGTCCAAAAGATGATGGACAACGCCATCAAGAAGGCGGAAGATATCGTAAAAGCAAAGGAAAAAGAGATTCTGGAAGTCTGACCCGTCTCTTTCTCCCGCCGGGACAACCCCGGAAAGGTTGGACCGCTGAAGGGGAAAAATCCAAACAGCGCCCGGCGAAAATCCGGGGCCGGATTTTTCCCTATTTCTTTCCACCATAACCCGAAACTATGCACCGTCTGATAAAAGAAAAACTTCCCCGGCATCTATCCATCATCATGGATGGAAACGGCAGGTGGGCCGAGAAGCGGTCCCTGGACCGCCTCGCGGGCCATCAACAGGGCGCCGAGTCCGTGCGCCAGGCGGTTCAGAACTGCCGCAAGCTCGGGATCCCCTACCTCACGCTTTTTGCTTTCTCCTCCGAAAACTGGAGCCGCCCGCGGGAGGAAGTGGATGCCTTGATGGTTCTCCTCAAGGAATTCATCTTCTCCGAGCTCAAGGAAATGCTCGACCACGGGATTCGTCTCCAGGCCATCGGGGATCTCCAGCGCCTCCCCAAAGATGTCCTGACGGCTCTGAACGAATGCGGCAAGCAGACCGCTTCCGGAACCGGGATGGTCCTGACTCTCGCTTTAAGCTATGGGGGACGGGACGATATTCTCCAGGCGATCCGCCGGCTCATGGTCCTGAGCCGCGAGGGCAACCTCGCCCCGGAGGAGGTCACCGAGGTCTTGTTTTCAAGGTATCTCTGGACCGCCCAGCTGCCCGAGCCGGATCTCCTCATCCGCACCAGCGGGGAGCTGCGAATCAGCAACTTTTTTCTCTGGCAGTTAGCCTACACGGAAATTTACGTGACATCCACCCTCTGGCCGGACTTCGGCTCCGAGGAACTCATCCAGGCTTTGCTGGACTATCAGGAAAGGGAACGCCGGTTCGGCCTTACGAGCGAGCAAATCAAAACAGGGACCCGGTGAGTCATGCATCTCAAGCGCTGGATGTCCGGCCTCGTCCTGGCCCCGATTCTGATCTTTTTCACCCTCTACGCCCCGCCGTGGCTTTTCACCCTTTTCATTCTCGCCCTGATTTTCATCGGCCTTCAGGAATTCTACGCCCTCGCCGTGCCGGAAATTCCTTCTCGCGATAAAACCGCGGGGATTCTCCTCTGCCTGCTGCCGCCCTTGGCATTTTACTCCCCCGAGGCCCGCTGTTTCCACGCCGCTGTCATCGTGTTGATTTTTTTCCTTTTTATCCAAGCGCTAAGATCGCCGGACCCCTTTGACCGGCGCGTGAACCGGGCAAGCAAACAGCTTCTCGGATTCCTTTATATCGCGGTCTTCCTCGCCCAATTTATTCTCATGCGTAAATTTCCTTCCGGTCAGCTATGGATCCTGTTCACCCTGGTGGCGGTTTTTTCCGGCGACACGACCGCTTTTTATATCGGGCGGGCCTTTGGCCGTAAAAAGCTGGCCCCCGCCATCAGCCCCGGGAAAACCGTGGAAGGCGGCTATGGAGCCGTGGCAGGTTCGGCGGCCGGGGCCCTTTTGTTCAAAGGGTTGTTTTTTTCTCAAGTCCCCTTCCTTCATGCCCTAATCCTCGGTCTGGGAGTGGGCCTCTTCGGCCAGCTCGGGGACCTCTGGGAATCGGTCCTGAAGCGAAGCGCCCAGGTCAAGGATTCCGGAACCCTCATCCCGGGACACGGCGGCCTCTTGGACCGCATCGACAGCGTCCTTTTTGCCGCCCCGTTTGTTTATTATTACGCCTGGATCATGGGCCTGGGAAATTAAGAAAAGCCAAAAAGATTTCACCGCAGAGATCGCAGAGCACGCAGAGGAATTATTAAAATTTCGAAAACAAATGCCCCTCAGATGCTTAAAATGCTCTTGTATCAATTTAGCTTTTTGAAAATGCCTTCCCAGAAATCCCTCCCGGCCTCCCTTTTTCAAAGGGAGGAGAGCTTTTTGGGATGCATTCGATAAAAGATTCCGCTTTAACAACCTTTTCAAAAGACTAAAGTGTTACGTGCTTTTTATATTGTTATATTTTTTCCTTTCTCTGCGCTCTCTGCGTTCTCTGCGGTGAATAATATATGAAAAAACTTTCCATTCTCGGATCCACCGGTTCGATCGGCGTCAATACCCTGGAAATTGTGGCTCAGCACCCCGAGCGGTTCCAGGTAGTGGCTTTGGGCGGCGGGCGGAATCTGAAAAAGATGGAGGAGCAGATTCTCCGGTTTCGGCCCAAACTCGTTTCGGTCCTGGACGCCCCTTCGGCCCGGTCCCTCCGCGCCAGGATCGCCGCCAAAACGCCGGAAATTTTGTTCGGAATGGAGGGTTTGGCGGCCGTCGCCTCCCATCCCGAGGCGGATATGGTTGTTTCCGCCCTCGCCGGCAGCATCGGCCTCATCCCCACCTTCGCCGCGATCCGCGCCCGTAAGACCCTGGCCATCGCCAACAAAGAGCCCTTAGTCATGGCCGGAGAAATTTTAATGCGGGAGAGCCGGAAAAGAGGGGTCGCGATCCTTCCCATCGACAGCGAGCACAGCGCCATCTTCCAATCCCTGGTCGGGCACCGCAAAGAAGACATCAAACGCCTGATCTTGACGGCATCCGGCGGCCCGTTCCTGAAGGTTCCTCTCGCCAAGCTGGAACAGGTGAGCCCGGAACAGGCCCTGCGTCACCCCCGGTGGAAGATGGGGAAAAAAGTGACCCTCGACAGCGCCTCGCTGATGAACAAAGGCCTGGAGGTCATCGAAGCCCGCTGGCTGTTCGGCGTCCCGGAGTCGCGGATCGAGGTTCATATTCATCCCCAATCCATCGTCCATTCTATGGTAGAATATATTGATGGGTCGGTCGTGGCTCAAATGGCGCTCCCCGACATGCGCGGCCCGATCGCCTATGCGCTCTCGTATCCGGAAAGGCTGAACCTGCAGCTTCCCTCTCTCAATCTCTTCGCGATCCGGAAACTCACGTTCAGCCCCGTCGAGGAAGAGCGCTTTCCCGCTCTCGGTCTGGCCTACCGCGCGCTTGAGGCGGGGGGAACCATGCCCGCGGTTTTGAACTCGGCCAACGAAGCGGCGGTGGAAGCATTTTTGCAAGGGCGGCTCGCTTTCCGGCAGATCCCCCGGCTGATCCGCAAGGTCATGGACAGCCATCGGGTGATCGCCGCCCCGGACCTAAAAGAAATTATAAACGCCCACGACTGGGCTCAAAAAAAATCTCAAAAAAAAATTGATGATATCGAAAAAAAGTCACTGGAGCGATGACTTCGATCGTAGGGGCGTCCTGCGGATGCCCAAGAATGGGCGAGCGCCGCTCGCCCCTACATGCCAGGCGCGCAAGAAATAAAGAGTAGGGGCGGTTCGCGAACCGCCCTTACAGATGCGCCGCAGATAGACTTTTTACGAAACCATCAGAATCACGCGAGGGAACATTTGATTACCACCATTATTGCCACCATCGTTGTCTTAGGCGTCTTGATTTTTGTCCACGAACTGGGCCATTTTCTCATGGCGAAAAAATCCAAAGTGGGAGTCCTCACCTTCTCCCTCGGATTCGGTCCTAAACTCTTCGGGAAAAAATACGGCGAAACCCAATATCAGATTTCCGCCATCCCGCTCGGCGGATACGTGAAGATGGTCGGCGAAGAACCCGGGGAGAAGCTCCCTCCCGAGCTTCTGCCCAAGTCTTTTTCCGCCGCTTCGGTGCCCAAGCGCTTGGGCATTGTTTTTGCCGGCGTTTTTTTCAATTTTGTTTTTGCCGTCTTCGCCTTCGCCATTATCTTCATGGCCGGAATGCCCACCCTCCTGCCCGAAGTGGGCGAAGTGACACCGGATTTCCCCGCCTTTCAGGCCGGGATCTTAAAGGGGGACCGCGTTCTGGAAGCCAACGGAACGCCGCTCAAGCGCTGGGATGATCTGGCTAAAATGATCCATGAGAGCGGAGAAAAGCCACTCAGCTTGAAAATCGAACGGGAGGGCCAAACGAAGGAGATCTCCGTGACGCCCCAGTCTTCGGTCCAGAAGGATATCTTCGGGGACGAATACCGCGTGGGTCTCATCGGGATCAAGCCCTCCGGGAACACCTTCATCGAGCGTTTCGACCCCTTCACGGCCCTTTACAAAGGGCTCGTTCAATCCTGGAACTGGGCCGAACTGACCGTGGTGAGCATCGTAAAAATCATCGAGGGGAAAATTTCCGCCAAGACCATCGGCGGGCCAATTTTCATCGCCCAGCTGGCCGGCCAGCAGGCCAAAGCGGGGCCCCTGAGCCTGTTGCATTTCATGGCCGTAATCAGCATCAACCTGGTGATCCTGAATATCCTGCCGATTCCCATTCTGGACGGCTGGCACATCCTGATTTTCCTGATCGAGGGTGTAATCGGCAAGCCCGTGAGCCTGAAACTTCGGGAAAGAGCGCAGCAGGTGGGGCTATTCCTGATCATCCTGCTCATGATTCTGGTGATTTACAACGACGTCCTCCGGATCGTAATGCCCCAACAATAAGAAATGCCTAAAGTGCGCTAAAATGCCTTAAATGCCTAAACTTGATGGTTTCGTAAAAAGTCGTCACTCCGGTGAAAACCGGAGTCCAGGATATTGATAAGGTATTAAAATTACTGGATTCCGGCTTCCGCCGGAATGACCAAAAAGAGCGTTTTCAGACTTTTTATTAAATCATCAAATTTTAGCGGACAAAAATTAAATGTCTTATCGGCTTCTCGCTATGCGCTATGCTCTCTGCGCTATGCGATTTTTGTTTTCCTTATGCTCATTCTGGCCCTCGAAACCGCAACTTTGACCGGCAGCGTGGCTTTGGTGGAGGCTTCGATGCCGGAGGATGCCTCCTCCCCCGCCATGAGGATTGTCGCGGAAATCACCCTCAATCTTCAGAGCACCCATTCTGAACGGCTGATGCCTTCCATCCACAATCTTTTCGAGGAAGCCTCCTTGAAAATCAGGAACCTCCAGGGGATCGCCCTGAGTCTGGGTCCCGGCTCTTTTACCGGGCTTCGCATCGGGGTTTCCACGGTGAAGGGACTTGCTTATGCCCTCAAAATCCCCGTGGTCGGAGTTTCCACCCTGGAG
>Ga0315276_10005773_pt1 | contig 11428 bp, 10 predicted proteins | sample YL17G05_0_MG_FD_204542 | JGI IMG/M metagenome (GOLD analysis project Ga0315276, IMG submission 204542) | Sediment microbial communities from Yellowstone Lake, YNP, Wyoming, USA - YL17G05_0 | ecosystem: Environmental > Aquatic > Freshwater > Lake > Sediment | place: USA: Wyoming | collected... | reverse complement strand
TAAATAGCACACTGACGGGAGGCTGAATACTGTCCCAGTCGGTTTTATCAGGTTTCATTTTTCTAATCACTTGATGATTTTGAAAAGGCACATTATTCAACCATGTAGGCTTAACTTAGTGACATTCGGGACAGACAAGAATTCCGCTAAGATAAGGCTATATTCTGGATTTATGAGGCTTTTCAGGCCAATGGATAATTGACACACTAACGGGGGGCCGGGATATTGTCCCATTCGGAGGCTATCCGAGAAGTCATGAATGTCTTGATATCAAAATTGTAGTGTGTCGCGAACTGGCATTGCCTGTTCCCAAATTGGCATTGAAGGAACAGGCAATGCCGGTTCCCAAATTGGCATTGAAGGAACAGGCAATGTCAGTTCCCTACCAAATTGCGCCCTGCGTAATACCTTTTGGATAACCTCTTGCCAATGTCATTGGGTTCATTTTGCAAATTTAATCACTTGATGATTTTGAAAAGGGTATATTATTCAACCATGTAGCCTTAACTTAGTGACATTCGGGACAGACAAGAATGTCACTAATTAATGGGGGGAAAATTGGGCTGTCCCCTTATCTGCCTCAACTTCCCTGGATACCCTATTATATTACAATATCCCCGGTTCAACCATGGAAAGTATTTACCGCCAACTTAAACGGAACCGTGACCGTGTTCGAATTCGAAGAATTGAAGTGAAAGGATAATTGTTAATTGTCAATTGTCAATTATTAATTATTAATTGATAACGGCCAGTCCGCCCTTTTACCTTCCCTAATGGGGAAAAAAGGGACAGGACGGGGGAAGATATCAACATCGGCGCCCGGGGCGCCAAATAGGGGGATTAGGGGACATTCAAATAATCCCCCTTAATTGTGATAAAGCTTCGCCAATATCCTGTCAAATGCTCTGAAATCTACTTTGTATCGATAACAATCCTGATTTTTTTACCGGCTGTAACGCTGCTTTCTGACATCCTCGACTTCCCTGGTTATATCATCGTAGGACAGTGGAACTCTTTCCAATTTTTTTAATAAATTGTTCAGCCTTTTCCGGAACATATTTTTTTCAAGTTCTCTTAGAATCTCCAATTTTTTTTCCATGGGGAACATAAAAATTATTTTCTTTACCTCTTCTACACCAAGCGCAGCAGTTTTCATTATGACCTCCAGGTCTAAATATAAACTTAACGATTGTTTTTGTCAACTCCTTTTATAGGATATTTCGCGAATAAAATTTCTTCCTACGCTGCGTATACGATTAAGGGACATTCAACTAATTCTCCCTCAATTGGAACAGGCAGGGGGAAAACAAGGGAACCGGGCGTTAAAACGGAACGCCCGGTTCCCTTACACGTAAGAACCGGTCTACATGATGTTTATATATTTTTCCCGGTTCTCAGTACCCTTAACAGCAGATGGTGTTGGGGGTGTAGGCGGGACCGGTGCAACCAAAGGTGCAATTGACACCGGTGCCACAATACTTCGTCACTTGCCCGCCTTTGACGGCATTCAATTCTTGCTTGCCGAGATCGGCAACCGTTACTTTCGACAAAACCAATTTCTTGATAAACCTTTTTTTCATGTTAATTCTCCTTTATCAGTATTTTAACACTATTACGGGTAATTATCAATTCCCACCTCCCCCACTTTTTCTTTGTTTTTCTCCTTGACAAAGTCTGCATTATCCCTTATGATTTATACCTTATCATTTTTACCTTTTTACCTTTGGGCCCCAACGGCCACATACAGGAGGACAAATTATGAAAAGTACCGAAAGTGAAAAATTAAGAACTGTTGCCCTGGTAGGCCACGGTCAATCAGGAAAAACCAGCCTGGTCTCCGCCATACTGTTCAACACCGGGATGGTCAACCGCCTGGGAAAAGTCGATCAAGGAAACACGGTCACTGATTACGAAGACGAAGAAATCGAAAAGAAAATCAGTATCCAGGCATCTATGGCCTATGCTTTGAAAGACAAATATAAAATCAACCTGATAGATACCCCGGGGTTCGCCAACTTTACCTGGGAAGCCCGGGTGGGGCTGCGCGCCGCCGAAACCGTCATGATGGTGATTAACGCCACCGAAGGCGTGGAAGTCCAGACGGAAAAACTTTTCGAAGCAGCCGCGGACCTGAAAAAACCCCTGGTCTTTGTGGTCAATAGAATGAAAAAAGAACTGGCCGATTTCGATAAATCCGTTAACTCCATCGTAGAAACCTTCGGCAAAAAAGCCGTCCCGGTTCAATTCCCCATCGGCAAAGGCGGCGACTTCACCGGCATCGTCGATCTCCTGGCCATGAAAGCCTATAAATACAGCGGCGATGAAAAAGGCTCCTTTGAAGAAACAGATATCCCCCCCGACCTGGATGACCTGGAAGCGAAACGTGAAGAACTGATCGAAAAAATCGCCGAAAACGATGAAACTTTAATGGAAAAATACCTGGAAGGCGGCCAATTAACCCCGGAAGAACTGGCCGCCGGCCTGAAAAACGGTATCGTGAAACGCGAAATCTTTCCCATCCTGGTGACCGACGCCTTTTCCAATACCGGCGTCCGCCACTTAACGGATTTTATCATCGATTATACCCCCTCGATCCTGGATATGGGCGAAATCGAAACTATAGACGGCAGCATCAAAACCGGCAAAGACTCCACTTTTTCCGCTTTTGTGTTTAAAACCATTTCCGACCCATATACCGGTAAAATCTCCATCATGAAAGTTTTCTCCGGCGTATTCAAAGCCGACTCCTCGTACTATAATATCAATAAAGGCGCGGCCGAACGCATCGGCGGCGCGTTTTTCCTCCAGGGCAAAGAACAGAACTCCGCCGAAGACGCCATGCCCGGCGATATCGTGGCCGTGGCTAAACTGAAAGAAACCCAGACCGGCGATACGCTGTCGCTGAAAGGCGAAAATTTCAAATTCCCGGAACTGAAATTCCCTGTCCCTTCTATCTCCTTTGCCATCGAACCCAAAGCCCGGGCCGACGAAGGTAAAATTTCCACCGCCCTGCAAAAAATCATGGAAGAAGACCCCACCATCAAAACCCAACGTGATATCCAGACCAAGGAACTGGTGATTTCCGGCAACGGTCAATTGCACGTGGAACTGGTGGTGAATAAACTGAAAAAGAAATACGGCGTGGAAGTGGAAATGAAACCGCCCAAAGTCCCCTATAAAGAAACCATCAAGGGTAAAGCCGACGTGGAAGTTAAGTACAAGAAACAGACCGGTGGGCGCGGCCAGTACGCACACATCCTCATCAAAATGGAACCCCTGCCCCGCGGCGGCGACTTTGAATTCGAAGAGACGATTTTCGGCGGCTCGATCCCCAGAAACTTTGTCCCGGCCGTGGAAAAAGGCATTCGCGAATCCAAAGATACGGGAATCCTGGCCGCTTACCCGGTGGTGGATTTTAAAGTGAACCTTTACGACGGCAGCTACCACGATGTGGATTCCTCGGATATGGCGTTTAAAATCGCGGCCTCCAAAGCATTTAAAAAGGCCATGCGCGAGGCGAAACCGATCCTGCTGGAACCCATCGTAAAAGTCGAAGTGGTGGCCCCTGATGAGTTCATGGGCGATATCAACGGCAACCTGAGCGGCAGGAGAGGTAGAATCCAGGGCATGGAAACCAAAGGCAAAAGTAACGTGATCAAAGCCAGTGTGCCCATGGTGGAAATGCTGGATTTCGGGCCCACCCTGACCTCTATCACCGGCGGCAGGGGCGACTATTTCATGGAGTTCAGTCACTACGAAGAAGTCCCGGCCCACCTGATGAAAAAGATCATCGATGACGCGGTGAAGGAAGGAAGGATCAAGGAAGAAGAGGAGTAAATCTTGAACCCGATAAACCTGGCCGCTGGGGTCTACCTGGTAGAAACGCATTACCTGGGCCAGGAAGGGATCGCATCCTGCTATGTGATCGAAGACAACGGCCAACTGGCCATCGTTGAAACCAATACCAACCATGCCGTCCCCTTCCTGTTGGGGGCGATCGAAGACCTGGGATTCGCGTCCGAACAGGTAAAATACGTCATCCTTACCCACATCCACCTGGACCATGCCGGCGGGGCCGGCCTGTTGATGAAGCGCCTGCCCAACGCCCAATTGGTCGTCCACGCCAGGGGCCGCAAACATATGATCGACCCTGAAAAACTCATTGAAGGCGTCAAAGCCGTCTACGGCGAAGAAAAATACCGGGAACTCTACGGCGAAATCCTGCCTATCGATAAAAACCGCGTGCTGGCCGTTTCATGGCCCGCAAACGGCGACGCCGGCGGCGCCCCGGGGCCTTCGGCGACCACCGCCAATACGCTGGCCCTGGGCAACCGGACGCTGGAATTGATCGATTCCCCCGGCCATGCCAAACACCATATGTTTATCTTTGACCACTACACCCGGTCGGTTTTTTCCGGGGACGCCTTCGGCATCAGTTACCCCCGGTTTACCTACGGCCATTTCCGCCTGGCGTTTCCTTCCACGTCGCCGGTACAGTTCGATCCGGTGGAAGCCCTTAATACCTATCGAAAAATAATGGAGTTGGAACCCTCCCACGTATTGCTGACCCATTACGGAAGCATCGAAGATGTGGCCGGCGCCCATGACCAGTTAAAGGAATGGATCGATTTTTCCGTTACCTCCGCCGCAAAACGGTACGGCGAGGGTTACCGGGAAAAAGAATTGTATACCCTATTATATAAGGATATCGAGGAACGTTTTGACCGGGTATTCCGTGCGGCCCGCGGTTCCGGTCCCACAGCCCAGGAGAAAGAGTTCCTGTTCCTCGACGCGGACCTGAATGCGCAGGGATTGGCCCATTATATAACCAGGGCCAATACATCATCGTAGGGGCGGTTCCGCGAACCGCCCTATAAACAATGAATAATTTGATTATCGAAGTAAAAGACATCGGCAAGTCCTTTTTGCAGCCGGATAAAACCCGGTTAGAAGTATTGAAAGACCTGTCCCTGGGAGTGGGCAGGGGAACCATTATCGCCGTCACCGGCGCTTCCGGTTCAGGCAAAAGCACACTGCTCCACCTGATGGGCGGCCTGGATAAACCCGATTCCGGCGATATCCTCATGGCCGGCCGGAGCATATTAAGCTTTAACCGCAAAGAACAAACCCGGTACCGCAACCAACAGGTAGGATTTATCTTCCAATTCCATTACCTGATGCCGGAGTTGAACGTACGGGAAAACGCGGCGTTTCCCTTTTTAATGAACCGATTCGATAAAGAGGAAGCCTATGCCAGGGCGGAAAAACTCCTGGCGGATGTGGGCTTGAAAGATAAATTGGATTACATGCCCTTTCAACTTTCCGGCGGCGAGCGGCAGAGGGCGGCCATTGCCAGGGGATTGATCAATTCGCCGGAAATACTGATGGCCGATGAACCTACCGGCAGCCTCGACTGGAAAACCGGGGAGAAAGTTTTTAATATTTTTAAAGATTTGCTGCGAGAGAAAAATTTAACCGCCGTGATTGTGACCCATAACGAGCAACTGGCCCAATTGGCGGATGAACGCTACCATCTCCACGAAGGCCGGTTAATAAATTAAAAGAAATAAATCCGAAGCACGAAATTCGGATTTCGTGCTTTCTTTAGAATAAGGTTACAAAACATTCAAAATATGTTAAACTATACACTTAAACATTACGTATAACGATACCTAATAATAAACACAAGGAGGATGTGGAATGAAGAAACAAATTTATGTTTTGATTTTGCTGATAATGTTCAGTATATCGCTGTCCGCTGAATTCGATTTCAGCAAGATAAAGAACAGGGTCAGCGAATTTACCCTGCCCAATGGGTTAAAATTCATTTTATTGGAAGACCATTCGGTCCCCATTGCCAGTTTTGTGACCTATGCCAATGTCGGGGCCAGCGATGAACGGATCGGTATCTACGGGATTTCGCATTTCCTGGAACATATGGCGTTCAAAGGCACTTCGGAAATCGGGACCACGGACCCCCAGGCGGAAAAGAAACTATTTACCCAAATGGACGGGATTTTCGAGAAGATTTTAACCGAGCAAAACAGCATCGATCCGGACCAGGAAAAAATCAAACAGTGGACCGATGAGCTGGAAAAACTAAAAAAGGAAGCCGATAAATACGTTGTTACCAATGAATTTACCTCTATCCTGGAACGGAACGGCGGTTCCGGGTTGAATGCCGGCACCGGCATGGATTCCACCACCTATTATTTCAGCCTGCCATCCAACAGGTTGGAATTATGGGCCTATCTCGAATCCACCCGCTTCAAAGACCCGGTATTCAGGGAATTCTACAAGGAAAGAGAGGTCATCCGGGAAGAGAGACGGGTCAGGGTGGATAACAGCCCCCTGGGAAAACTGATCGTCGAAGAACTGCTTGCACTGGCTTTCAAATTTCACCCCTATGGCGTGAACCCCATCGGCCCCATGAGCAATATTGAAAACATCCGGCGGACCGACATGATGGAGTATTTTAAAAACAATTATACCGCGTCCAATATGGTCATTGGGGTGGCGGGCGATGTATACCCAAACCAATTGAAAGAAATGGCCCAAAAGTATTTTTCAAAACTGCAGCCGGGCAGGAGAAACCCCTGGCTATTCACCGTGGAACCTAAACAATTGGGCGAAAAACTAATGACCATTTACGAGGATTCCCAACCCTGGCTGGTAATCGGGTATCACTGCCCCTCCGTACGGGATGAGGATTTTATCAAATTCAGTGTGTTGGACAATATTCTTACCAGCGGCAGGAGTTCCAGGCTCAACAAGAAAATGGTGACAAAAGACAAATCCGCCCTTTTTATTATCTCATTCGCCGGTTTCCCCGGCAACAAATACCCTTCCCTTTATATTATTGCCACCCTGCCCAACCAGGAACATACCAATAAAGAACTGGAAGAGGTGATTAACAAGGAAATCGAAGATTTAAAAAAGAACCCGGTTTCGGAAGAGGAACTCAATTCGGCTAAAACAAGGTTTAAGGCCAATACCTTGCAAAGAATGAACTCTGATAGACTTTTCCTGGGTGCAATGCTGCAGTCTGAAGTGATGCGGGGTTCCTGGGAAAAAGCGTTTGACGGATTGAACGCTGTAGAAAAAATTACCACCGGCGATATCCGGGACTTAGTCAAAAAGTACTTAACCCAGGATAATCGTGTCATTGCAAAAATTGAAAAGAAAGAGGAGAAAAAAGAGGAGAAGAAAGAGGAGGTGAAAAAATGAAAAAGCTGCTGATCCTGACTATCCTGGCACTGTTCGTTTTGGGCAACGTTGGTTATGCCGCAAAAGTTAAACCCATCGATCAATTAAAATATCCCGGGTTGCATGAATTTAAGCTGCCGGATATCGAAAAAGCCCAGACCGAAAATGGGATAAAGTTGAGGTTGATAAAAACCGAGAAACTTCCTGTAATCAATCTGACTATTTTTATTAAAGGAGGGGATGTTTATGACCCTTCAGCGAAATTAGGCCTGGCAGGCATCACGGCCCAATTGTTAAGAATCGGCGGTACCAGGGAACTCAAGGGCGATGAGGTGGATCTCTTCCTGGACTCCAATGGAATTTCCATTAACATCAATTCACAGAATGACTTTTACTCCATTTCCCTGGATTGCCTGGATGAAAAACTGGACCAGGCCGTATCCATACTAGCAAAGATACTAATGGAACCTGCATTTGCCGACGAAAAACTGGAAGAGCTCAAGACCCAGGCAGCCTCCGGCATATCCAGGAGAAATGATGAACCGCTGCCCATCAGTCACAGGGAATTTAATAAGTTGATCTATGGAGAAAATTCTCCTTTTGCCCCGGTTCTTGAATACGAGCACCTGGATAATATCGCTAAAGCCGATGTAATCGAGAATTATAAAAAATTCTTCGCACCCGACAATATGCTGGTGGGCGTTACCGGTCCCATGGGGATCGATAAAATCAAGAGTATTTTTGAAAAATATTTTGGGAATTGGAATCAAAAGGCTGAAATCCCCCCTTATCCGCAGGTGCAGGAGCAGGCGTTGGATTTTAAGGTGGGATTTGCCGAAAAATCAACCCTGACACAGAGTTATCTTGCCCTCGGGCACCTGGGTGTAAAAGAAAATTTTGATGAAAAAGCCAAAATCATGGTTTTTAACTCCATCTTCTCGCAGAGCTGGGATGCGCGGCTCTTTAACAGGGTGAGAACCAAAATGGGCTTGACTTACGATATAGGGGGCGGAATTGTAACCGAGAACCTTTTCCCCGGTAAAACCTATTTTTACACCTATACCAAATCCCAATCCACGATTGCCGCCATTAAAGCGATTTTTGATGAAATCAATATCATCCGGGAAGCAAAGGTTACGGAAAAAGAGTTGGCCAGCGCCAAAGATTCTTTTGCCAATTCTTTCATTTTCAAATACAGCTCGCCGGAACGAATCCTTTACCAGGAACTTAACAGGGAATTCTACAATCTCATGGAAGGATATTCCGAAAAGCTTCTTGAAAATATCAAGAAAGTCACAGCGGAGGATGTGCTGGAAGTAGCCCAAAAATACTTGCACCCGGACCGGATGGTTATTTTTATCCTGGGCAAGGAACAGGACCTGGATGGTAAACTGGAAGACCTTGGCAAGGTTAAGAAAATCGATATCTCCATCAAGCCGGCCGCATTAAAAGAAAAAATCCCGGAAGCCACGCCCGAAGCCCTGGCAAAAGGCAGTCAAGTGTTTGCGGAGTTGGTGGGCAAGAAATACGGCGGTTTCAAAACGATAAAATCCCTTGAAATAGTGGGCGATATGAAGATGTCCATGATGGGACAGACCATGGATATGGGAATTAAAACCGTTTCCCTTTACCCGGATAAGATGTTTGTCGAAGTTTCCGTCATGGGGATGAAGATTCCCACGATCATTAACGGAAAGAAAGGCGTTTCCAGGGTAATGGGACAGGAAAAAATCCTTTCCGAAGAAGATATTGCCAAACAAAAGTTCAGCGATCTTTACGACATTTTTCACTCCGGCGCTAAATACAAAATCCAATATCTATGGGAAAAGGCGATCGACGGGAAGCAATACCATGTCCTTTATATTTTCAATGATCAGAAAAACTGGGTGAAGGTTTTCGTCAACAAGGAGACCGGTTTGATGGAGATAGAGGAAAAGGTAGCGGATGCGCCGGGAATGACCGGGGTATCGCGTACCGTGAATTCCGATTTCAAAGTTGTCGAGGGAATACCTTTTGCTTTTAAATCCGAGACGTTTATCGGCGACAAGAAGGTTATCGATATGACGGTAAAAGAGGTCAAAGTAAACCCACCGGTGGATGTTTCCCTGTTTACCATCGAATAAAAGCTTTTATGGGGGGCCAGGGGGGCTCTTTTCTCGAAAAGAGCCCCCCTGATCCTCTGATTGGAAACCATGACGAACGGGAATATTGAGAATGAGGGTAAAGAAATTTTTGTAGCCCGCCAGCCCATATTCGATGTGCGCAGGAATGTTTTTGCTTATGAGTTATTGTTCAGGAAAGGGTTTCAAAATTACGCTTCTTATGCGGATGGAGAATATGCCACGCTCAAGGTTATATCCAACAGCCTGATTATCGGGTTGAACCGGCTTACCGGCGGCAAAAGGGCGTTTATTAATTTCAATCGCCAGTTATTAATGGGTAAAGTCCCGCAAATGTTTCCCACGGATTTGCTGGGGGTAGAAATCCTGGAGCAGGTGGAGCCGGATGAGAAGGTTATCGAGGCCTGTAAAAAATTAAAAGAGGCCGGGTACCTATTGGTGTTGGATGATTTTGTTATTACGGAGAAATACCGGACCCTGGTGCAGGTAGCGGATATTGTAAAAATCGATTTCCAGGGATCTTCGCATGAATACAGGCGTTCGATTTTGAAGGAGCCGGAGTGTCGGCGGGTCAAATTCCTGGCGGAAAAGATCGAAACGCAGGCGGAGTTTGAAGAAGCAGTAAAATTGGGATATTCCTATTTCCAGGGATTTTTCTTCCAGAAGCCGGATATTGTCAGTACACGCGATATGCCTGGTTATAAATTAAATTACTTGCAAATTTTAAAGAAGTTGTGCGACCCGGAGTTGCCCATCGATGAAATCGAGAGGGTTCTTAAGCATGATGTATCGTTGACTTACAAGTTACTGCGGTTTATTAATTCGGCGGCTTATGGTTTCATGGTAACCATTCGATCCATTCGGCATGCGTTGGTATTGTTGGGGAAGCGGGAAGTCAAGAAATGGTTGACGTTGATTGCGTTGAGTGGGGTGGGTGCGGATAAGCCCCAGGAGTTGCTTCATAATACATTGGTGCGGGCGCGTTTTTGCGAGTTGATCGGCCAGGATATATATTTCCGGGAGGAGAAAGCGGATTTCTTCCTGGTGGGAATGTTTTCCATGGCGGATGCGTTTCTAGGCCGGCCCATGGGAGAGATACTGGCCGAGTTGCCGTTGGATGTTGCCATCAAATCCGCGTTGATTGGAGAGCCGGGGATTTTCAAGGATGTATTGGACCTGGTGTTGGCGTATGAGAGGGCGGATTGGCAGGAAGTGGGGAGTTTATCCGGGCGGTTGAAATTGGGTGAAGGTAAGTTGGCGACCCACTATGTGGAAGCGGTTCAGTGGGTAAGAGCTTTTTGAAATTCAGTGCTGTGAAAATAGCCACAAAGGCACGAAGGCACAAAGGTACACCAATTGGTCATTGGTCATTGGTTATTAGTCATTAGTCATTGGGCATTTGTGAGGAGTGAATGATGAATGATGAATGATGAATAAAAATTCGAAATCCGAAATTCGAAATCCGAAACAAATTCCAATGACCAAAAAATAAATGACCAAAACTGTGAATCAGAAGCCATATTGAAGGTAAGAAGGTGAGAAAAAAAAGAAAGAAAAGCAGTTTGCTTTTGTTTTTTGTTTTGAATTTTGAAAATTTGAATTTTGAATTTGTTTCGAATTTCGTGCTTCGTGCTTCGTATTTTACTTACATTCCATGTTTTCCTTGTGTTCCGTGGGCCTGCTTTCCTTCGCGTGTCTTCGCGTTCTTCGCGGCTATTTTTGCATTTTCATTTTTTAATAATAAAACCCTTTGGTGTACCTATGTGCCTTCGTGTCTTTGTGGCTATTTTCATGACCGGCGGGTTTTCATTGCCAATGCCTCATCGATATGCTATAATGGTTCCAGGTGATAGCAAATGAAAATGAAAAAGTTGCCCATTGGGGTGTCGGATTTTAAAGACATGATGACAGGGAATTACTATTACGTGGATAAAACCCTTTTTATCAAAGAAATCATCGACAGCGGCGATAAAATCCTGCTTATTCCTCGTCCCCGGCGCTTTGGCAAAACGCTCAACATTTCCATGCTGGGATATTTTTACGACTGCAGCCCGGTGGCCTGGTCCCCGGACCCAGATTCGCAGCCGCCTACCCCGGCCAGG
>Ga0315276_10005771_pt1 | contig 11429 bp, 9 predicted proteins | sample YL17G05_0_MG_FD_204542 | JGI IMG/M metagenome (GOLD analysis project Ga0315276, IMG submission 204542) | Sediment microbial communities from Yellowstone Lake, YNP, Wyoming, USA - YL17G05_0 | ecosystem: Environmental > Aquatic > Freshwater > Lake > Sediment | place: USA: Wyoming | collected... | reverse complement strand
GGACGGTGCGCGAGACGAGGTTCCACTTCTCATTGATCGCCAGGGGCAACACCGGCTGGACGTTGATCAGGGACTGGGTTCTGGCGCCAAGCCCGCCACCGGTCGTGAAGTTGAACTGTACCGGCACAGAATTCAGGTTGGCCACGGGATTCTGGGAGGCTTTGGCGAGCTCGGTCGCGTCGGGCTGAAGCTTGGTCGGCTCCTGGGCCCACAGGCCTCCGGGGCGCAGGGCCAGTATCGAAAGAGCCAGGATGCACCGCATTGTCGTGACCTTCCGCTTGAGGATCAGTGATGCCGCGTCTCGCCCCGTCCGGAGGCGGACCGACATTCGATGTCGCCGGCGCAATTCATGGAGGACACTCACGTGGTCATGCGACTTTGATCGCCCGAACCTCTGCTGCGCGCTCATCGACCGGAATCATCGGCAATCCGCCCGGGGTCTTGACCGGCAGACTGCGGAGGTGGTCCATGATTGCCTGCCATTCCTTGATCTCCCGAACACCGCCGTTCGCCGTCACGGTGGCGACGCTGCTCCTGTCCATCGTGCCGGTCGGGGGCAGCAGGTCGGGCGTGTCACTGCGAGGGTCGTCGAGAGCCTCGACCTTCGAGCTGAGGGGCTGACCCGCCTTGTTCTTGGCCACCAGCGGCAACTTGCCCTTGGTGTATTTCGGGATGGCCACCGCGATCATGGCGAAGTATAGGGGGCAGGTCAGGCTGAACAAGCGCGCATCCTTCCCGGTGATGTCGATGGCGCTGTAGCCGCGGTCGAGGCCGCCCATCTCGATGGCAGTCACGACGTCGAACTGGGGGCGCGACGGGTCGTAGTGGAACCTCATGCCCGAAGCCCGTGGAAAGTACTCGCCCGGATGGGCCGGGTTATCCACAAGCAGAAACTCGAGCATGTGCTTCAGCTCCTGGCCGGTGAAGTAGCCGGTCACGAGCGTGCTGCCGGCCGTGGTATCCAGGACGCCGGCACCGAGCGGGGCCAGGGCGAAGACATCATAGACGGTCTGCACCCCGGACTTCCCCCGGATGAATCCGGAGCGCATCATGCCGTTGGTGGTGAATCCGATGTCCGCCTTCGTGGCGTTCCGAAAGGCGTCGGTGCAGAGGTTGGCGAGGATGGTGCTGGCGGCGATGTCGGTGAACGTGTTGGGAATGTCCCGCGGCACCATGGCCAGCGGCTGGTCAATGCTGTACCCGCGCGACGCGAAGACGACCTTGGTCACGGTGTTCTTGAGCTCTTCGATCTCGGCGGCGATGGCCCGGTCGCCGGCAATCGTGTCGTCGATCGGGTAGAGCCGGTACGACTCGACCGTCAGCGTGCCGCCGTCCAGCGTGATCACCAGTTCGCCGAGGTTTTCGCCATACTTCCCGGTCTGAACCACGGGGGTGCGGCCGTTGACGATGATCGGCTCGTGCAGGGCGGTGTGGCTGTGGGCGCCGATGACCACGTCAATGCCCGGCACCGCCCTGGGCAGTTGCACATCCTCGCCGTCGACGAAGCGCCCGTCCTTGCCTTTCGTCATGCCGCCGTGGCTGAGCGCGATGATCACATCCACCTGCTCCGTCTCGCGGAGAACCCTCACCATCTCCTTGGCGGTCTCGATGGGGTCGGTGAACTTCACCGCCCCGGCGCCCCCGGTATAGAACATGGCCTCTTTGCCGAGCACCCCGAAGATGCCGAAGCGCAGGCCGCCGCGCTCGATCACGGTGTACCGGCGAAGGGTGCCCTGCCTGGCCAGACGCTGAAGACCCGCCAGGGCCGGCTCACTGCCGGCGAAGGTGGTATTCGAGGCGACCACGGCCGGAACCCTGCCCGCCTTGGCGGCCACGGCGATGGCCTGGGCCGTGCCGTCGGGCCCGAGGTCGAAATCATGGTTGCCGAAGGTCGTGGCGTCATAGCCCATCCTCGACATCAGTTGCAGCTCGCCGCCGGTCTCGCGGATGGCGGCGCCGAACGCGGTGCCCATGCTGTAGTCGCCGGCGTCGAGGATCAACACGGGGCCCCGATCCTGGCGGGCCGCCTTCCGCCTGGCAATCAACGTGGCCAGGCGCGCGAACCCACCACGGGTCGCGTCGTCGTTGAGGGCGAACGGCGTGTAGTCCGCGGCGGGAGCCATGCCGATGAGATTCGAGTGCAGATCATTCGTGTGCAGGATCGTGAACGTGCGTTTGCCATTGGTTGCGGCGGCGGCTGTGCCCGGCAGGTAGAGGGTCGCGCCAACGGCAGCCGAGGCAGCCAGAAACTCGCGACGGGAGATGGTTCCGCGCGATACGGGGGCAGGGGTGTTCCCGGCCTGCATGGTGGTAGCCTCTCCCTGGTAGACAAAGCCGCACCCGCCATCTGGCGGGCGCGGCTTGCCCCCCTGCCTCAGCGACGCAGGATGGGCATGCCCTACTTCGATCCGGCGCCTTCCTTCAGCTTCGCGAAGATCTCATCCAGGTTGAAGCTGGCCGCCTTCTGCCGCTGCGGGTAGTCCTTGAAGGTCATCAGGAACTGGCCCACAAAGGCCTGCGCGGGTACGAATGTGAAGGCGTGATCGAGCAGCCAGTCGTAGTAGGTGTTCGACGTGATGTCCGCCCGCTCGTACGGGTCGGTGCGGAGATTGAAGATCTTCGGAACCCGCAAGGAGACGAACGGCTCCGCCCAGATCCGCATGGTCCCCGGAGCGCGCTGCTCCATGAAGACGAACTTCCAGTTGTCGTAGCGCAGACCAGTCAACTGCTGGTCGTCGTTGACGTACAGGAAGGATTCCCGCGGGCTCTTCTCGGCCTGGCCCGTCAGGTACGGGACCAGGTTGTCGCCGTCCAGGTGGACCTTGTAGGTCATGTCTCCGACGGCGTGCCCCTTGAGCAACTTGTCCTTCACCTGGGCGTCGCCGGCCATGGCCACCAGGGTCGGCAGCCAATCGAGGTGAGAGACGATCTCGTTGGACACGCTGCCCGGTTTGATATGACCCGGCCAGCGGACCATCGCCGGCACCCGATAGGCACCTTCCCAGTTCGAGTTCTTCTCGCTCCGGAACGGCGTCATCCCCGCATCCGGCCAGCTGTTCATGTGCGGGCCGTTGTCGGTGCTGTACATGACGAAGGTGTTGTCCGCGATGCCCAGGTCATCCAGCGCCTTGAGGACCGTGCCGACATTCTTGTCGTGGTCGATCATGGCGTCGTGGTACGGGCTCTGCCAGCGCCCCGATTGGCCGAGGCTCTCCGGCTTGACGTGGGTGCGGAAGTGCATGTGGGTGAAGTTCACCCACGCGAAGATCGGCTTGCCGGCCTTGTGCTGCCGCTGGATGAAGTCCACGGCCCGGTTGGCGATGTCGTCGTCGATCCCCACCATCCGCGCCTTGGTGAGCGGGCCGGTGTCCTTGCAGACCTGCTTGCCGACCTTGCCGAAACGCGGGTCCACAGTGGGGTCGTCCGTCGCCGAGGCCTTGCAGTCCATCACCCCGCGCGGCCCGAACTTGGCGCGGAACGCCGGGTCTTTCGGGTAGTCCGGCAGTTCTGGCTCTTCCTCGGCGTTCAGGTGGTAGAGGTTGCCGTAGAACTCGTCAAAGCCGTGGACGGTGGGCAGGAACTCGTTGCGGTCGCCGAGGTGGTTCTTGCCGAACTGCCCGGTCGCGTAGCCCTGGGCTTTCAACAACTCGGCGATCGTCGGGTCTTCCTTCTGCAGGCCGAGGGTCGCGCCCGGCAGGCCGACCTTGGTCAGGCCGGTGCGCAACCCGGATTGGCCCGTGAGGAACGACGCCCGACCGGCCGTGCAGCTCTGCTCGGCATAGTAGTCGGTGAACATCATGCCTTCCCTGGCCACCCGGTCGATGTTGGGCGTCTGGTAGCCCATCACGCCGTGCGAGTAGGCGCTGATATTGGACTGGCCGATGTCATCGCCCCAGATGATGACGATGTTGGGCTTCTTGGCCGCCGTCTGGGCGAGCAGGACCGCCGGGGCAGGGGCGAGGGCCAACCCGCCGAGTCCGATAGCAGTGAACAGGGACCATCGTTTCATGAAGGTGTTCCTTCCGTCTGTCAGGTGTTCCGGGAGTTCAGCGGGTCAGGATCGGACGCGAGCATGAGTGCAATGAACGGGGAAAGCCGGACCAGGTGGCCGCCGTTGCTCCGAAGCCGGCGCAGCAGCGCCTCGCCTGGTCCATCGAGGCCCTTCAGCTCCGAGAGATCGAGCGTCAGGTCCCGTGGCTCTCCCGACACCACCTCGGCCAGGGCGGCGACGGCGTCACCAGACAGGTACCCTGCCAGCGAGAGCTGGCGCCCGCCATTGGCCAAGTCGAGTGCGCTGATCGCCACGGTCATGTCCCCTGAGTCTTGCATGAGACGGGCCATGAGGCACCAAACGCCGTCGCAGTGGACAAGATATTGCCATACAATGACTTGCCGAGCTTGATAGCCCCCGTTGCCATGTTGTTGATAACGGTATATCGTGATAGCTGATCTTTACCTAACGGCATATCGTGACCGACAGCAGGCCCGACGGTGCGTTCGAGTCCTTCGTCATCCGGCTGACGTCCCGTTTCACGGGTCTGCCCAGTCACCAGATGAACGAGGCGGTCCACCAGGCGCTCGCCGAGCTGATCGCCTTCCTGGGAACCGAGCGGGCCACCTTCGTCGAGCTGCAGGGCGATCCCCCGATGGTGGTCACGACCTTCTCGCAGGCGGTGGGCGAGGTCACCCCGTTCCCCGAAGGGGCCATCCTCGATCTTCCGTTCATGCGCGATCAGATCATGGCGGGCCGCCCGGTGGTCTATAGCCGGCTCCCGGACGACCTCCCCCAGGAAGCCCTTGAGGAGAGGGAGTTCTCCGTCAGGGCCGGATTCCGCTCCAACGTGACCGTCCCGATCCTGATCAGCGGCCGTTTCAGCTCCGCGATCGCCTCCGGGACCTTCCGCGCGTACCGAGCCTGGACGGACAGCGAGGTCATCCGGATCCGGATGGTGGGCCAGTTGATCGCCGGGGCGCTGTCCCGCCAGCGCACCGAGGCGCGACTGCAGCTGCTCCTCACCGATCGGTTCGGCGCCGACAACCTTTCCCACCAGGAAGCCCACCCCGACCATGACTTCGTCGGGATCGTCGGCAGGAGCCTCCCGCTCCGGCAGGTACTCGATCAGGTGAGCCTCGTGGCCGGCACCGACGCCAGCGTCCTGCTGCTTGGTGAGACGGGCACCGGCAAGGAACTGCTGGCCAATGCCCTCCACGACCGAAGCGCCCGGCGGAGCCAGCCGTTCGTGAAGGTGAACTGCGCCGCGATCCCGGCCGCGCTGGTGGAGAGCGAGTTGTTCGGCCACGAGCGTGGCGCGTTCACCGGGGCGACCGCGACGAGGATCGGACGCTTCGAGCTCGCCGACGGCGGGACCCTGCTGCTCGACGAGGTCGGTGACCTGCCTCTCGAAACCCAGGCCAAGTTGCTCCGCGTGCTCCAGGACGGCCGGTTCGAGCGGCTCGGCTCGACCATGACCCGGCACGCCGACGTCCGCATCATCGCAGCCACCAATCGCAGCCTCGAGCAGGCCATGCGGGCCGGCCGCTTCCGGGAAGATCTCTATTACCGGTTGAGCACCTTTCCCATCCGTGTCCCATCCCTCCGAGACCGCCGCGACGATATCCCGCTCCTGGTCTGGTCCTTCATTGCCCGGCGCCAACCGGACCTGGGCCGTCGGATCACGCGGATCTCCCGCGCCACCATGCATGCCCTGCAGAGTTACGACTGGCCGGGAAACGTGAGGGAACTGGAGAATGTGCTCGAGCGCGCGATGATCCTCACCCCTGGGCCGGAACTCCACACCGAAGAGGTGCTTGGCCCGGCGGCCGGGCCAGCCGATCAGCAACTGGTTTCAGTCGAGCGCGCCCACATCGCGACGGTGCTGAAGCAGGCTGAGTGGCGGATCAACGGGGCGGGTAATGCCGCCGACCTCCTCGGCCTCCACCCCAATACCCTGCGATCCCGGATGAAGAAGCTGGGGATCAAGCGCCCCGCCAGCGGCCGCAAGGCATCCCGGCAATCAAGAGGCCGGTCGCGGTAGAGGGAACTGCGGCCCGCCCTCACTTCCGCGGGTAGCTGCCTTCGAACAGCGTGTTCCAGGTGACCCCGTCCCGTGACATTTCCATCTTCGACCGCATCCGCTGGGGATCGGTCACGTCGTAGGTCAGGCGAGCGTGCATGCCGGGCCCGCCGTGAGCCACCGTGAGACGATCGCCCTCGAAACGGCCGATGAACAGTTCGGGAGGCGTCCCCATGCAATCAAACCAGTGGAGCGCGTAGAGCCCCCCGTTCGGCTCGAAGGTCAGGATACCATGGCCGGAAAATGTGATGACGCCGTCACGTTCCTGTTCGTAGTCGCTGAGCATCGCAAAGCCGTTCAGCGCCACCCGGTTCCTGGTCCTGCCGATCGCGGTTCCTCCCTTCGGGTCCCACTGCGAAGGGGACATCTGCTCTTCACCTTCCCAGTGTCCCGCCAGCTGCTCCATCCTCACGTGCCCGGGCGTTGTCCTCGGCATCTCCATGATGTCCTCCTCCTCGATTCGCTGCGCCTCAAGTCACCTCGTACTCGCGCATCGTCGTTCCGGTCTTCTGGTACACCCGGTGCTGGGTCAATCGCAGCACCGCTCGCCCGCCCGGAGGCGGCAACAAGGCCGAATTCTACTCATTGGTGCCACTCCCCTGGGTCCGGGTCCGTCTGCGGCCACGCGTCGAACGGCTGGTCCGCCAGCGGCTCCGACCCGAACCGGAGCACGTGCCGGTCGGGATCCTCCACGTGCATCTCGTACGCCCACGGGAAATTCCGCGGGGTCATGCGAATGGTCGCACCGCTGCCGGCGTACTCCGCGAACAGCGCCGCGGCGTCGCTAACCCCGATCCAGACCCAGGTACCGGGATTCCCCTGATCGCCGTGGCAGAGCATCAGGCCGGCCCGACCCCGTGACACCGACGCCATCACCCCCGGCTCATGCCAGTCCACCGTGAATCCGAGCACCCGCCCGTAGTGGTCCAGGCTGGACTCGAGATCCCGCACCCGGAGAATGGGTACGCTGCCCTCGAAGTGAACCGGGGAGGGATCCGGCGTTTCCGATGCGCTCATCACAGCCTCCTCTGGCGGCAGCGCTGTCGGAGAAGGTACTGCGCGCCAGGTCCGGGCAGGAAGATCCCTGTCCCGATGACGCGACGGCGGAGGGTAGATTGGGGGATGGGCACGCTGCCAGCCGGTTCCTCTGATCCCCTCGCGGCCTTCCTCGCCGCGGCCGTCGTCCCCCGCGACGCCGGGCACAGCACCGGTTCGCTCGACCGCGCCCAGGCGATGCTGTCCGAGCACCCCGATCTCGGAACCGCCGACATCTTCGCGACGGCCGTGCTCGGAGATGACACGGCCGTGCGGCGGTTCCTGGCGGCCGATCCTGCCAGCGCCACGGCCAAGGGGGGGCCGTACGGCTGGGATCCGCTCACCCACCTCTGCTTCTCACGGTACCTCCGGCTCGACCCCGCCCGGGCGGCCGGATTCGTCCGCGCCGCCGAGGCCCTCCTCGACGCCGGCGCCGACCCCAACACCGGATTCATCGAGGCGGACCATCAGCCCCGGCCCGAGTTCGAGAGCGCCATCTACGGCGCCTGCGGCCTGGCGCACCACCCGGAACTGACCCGGCTGCTGCTGGAGCGGGGCGCCGACCCGAACGACGAGGAAACGCCCTACCACACGCCGGAGACCGACGACAACCGGGCCCTGCTGGTCCTGCTCGAGAGCGGCAGGCTCAACGCCGACAGCCTGACCACCCTGCTGCTGCGCAAGGAGGACTGGCACGACCTCGACGGCAGCCGGCTGGTGCTCGAGCATGGTGCCGACCCCAATCGCATCGGTCGGTGGGGCCGCCCCGCCCTGCCCCACGCCCTCAGCAGAGACAACGCGCTCCCGATCATCGAGCTGCTGCTCGACCACGCGGCCGACCCCACGCGTCAGGCGGACGGGATCTCGGCGGTCGCGATGGCCGCCTGGGTGGGTCGGGGTGACGTGCTTGATCTGTTCGAGCGCCGGGGCATCCCCATGGAACTCTCGGGCGTTGATCGGCTGCTGGCCGCCTGTGCGAGGAGCGACGCAAAGGCCATCCGCACCATCTCGGCTGCAGAGCCGCACCTCGTCGGGGCGATCAGGCAACGCGGGGGCGAGTTGTTGGCGCGCTACGCTGGCGTAGGGAACACCGACGGCGTCAGGCATCTCCTCGAGCTCGGCATCGAGGTAACGGCGCTCTGGCGGGAAGGATTCGGATACTTCGACATCGCCAGGCACAGCATGGCCCTGCACGTGGCGGCCTGGCGCGCCAGCCACGCCACCGTCCGGCTCCTGATCGAACGCGGGGCGCCGGTCAACGTCCCCGACGGCAGGGGCAGAACGCCGCTGGCGCTCGCCGTCCGGGCCTGCGTCGATTCGTATTGGGCCTGGCGGCGCACCCCCGAGTCGGTGGAGGCGCTGCTGGCGGCGGGGGCTGACGTTGGCGGCGTGGCCTTTCCGTCGGGCTACGCCGAGGTGGATGAGCTGCTGGTCCGTTACGGGGCCGGAGCCTGAGCCGCGGGCTGTTGCGGCTGCCATCGAGCCGAGGTACGCGTGAAGCCGCAGGAGAACTGGGCCTTGCCGTTGGTCCCGCCTTTGTCCGGGACCAGGCTGTCGACCTGGAGCGTGTCGGCCGCGGTCCGCGCCGCGCCGTAGCGGGCGGCACACTCGTCCGCCCCGGAACTGGTGTACATGTGGAGCATGAAGTAGAGGGCGAGCGCGATCCCCGGCAGGGTCGCCAACCACACCCAGGTGGGCGGCGCGGGTTGGTTTCGTTCTGCCGACACGATCACCTCGTTACCCGTACCGCTCGCGCGCCCGATCCCGCGCCTTCCGGGCTTCCACTTCCCGGTCACGCGGTGGCGCGCCGGTCGTGAGCGACGCGATCAATCGGTGAGCGGCGGCCGTCACCTCGTCGACGGCCCTCTCGAACGCCACCTCGTTGGCGCGCGAAGGACGAGTCGTACCGCTCAGCTTCCGGACGAACTGCAGCGCCGACGCCCGGATCTCGTCATCCGTTGCCGGCGGCTCGAAGTTGGCCAGCGTCTTGATGTTTCGGCACATCGGGTTCTCCTCTCGCTCCCCTCCGCCCCTCCGCCCCTCCGCCCCTCCGCTAGAACGTCCCGCCCAGCAGCACCGCGTTGCCGAAGATCGGCAGCAACCCGCGGAACAGGTCACGGAAATTGGCGTCATGGGCAAAGGCGATCACCCGCCCGCGCCCGACCCGCTCGGTCCAGAGCCACGGCGACAGCCCGATCCGCTCCGGCATCTCGGGCCAGTAATATCCCGCCAGACGGACCCGCTCCTTCCCCGCGAACCGGATCACCGCCTCGCCTGCCGTCAGGTCCTTCGGCACCGTCAGCACCCGGTCGGAGTTGGCGAAGACCGGGATCTCCAGGTCGCTGACCCCGGCCAGCAGCGGCGACAGGGTGTCGATGGTGGCCCGGGCAATCACGCCGGGCAGGTCCGAGGGCAACGGCGCGCCCCCGGTGCTGTCGGCGCGGGTCGAGTCCCGCCGCACCCGGATCCGCGCCAGCTTGGTACCCTCCTGCGCCAGCCACGCGGTGGCGCCATCCAGGGTGATCAACACGCCGCCGTTCCGCACCCAGGTCCCGAGCGCCGCCCGCCCGTTGTCCCCAAGCAGGCGGTCGAACGCTGCCGCCTGCAGCGACGGCATGATCAGCACGTTGAACCCCTCGAGCCCCCCGGTCACGTAGTTGGCGTCCACCAGCGTGGTCGGATAGCCGAGTCGCTGGTCCATCGCGAACCAGGCGAACCCCCACGAGCCGCCGCTCACCGGACTGCCGGAGAGCAGCGCCACCTTGGGAATCCGGATCGGTCGCACCGAGTTGGAGCCAAGGTCGGTGCCCTCATCCACCCCGGAAGACGGGATCGCGGTGACCTCGGCGCCCGCCGCCACGGCCAGCTCCGCCACCACCCGGTGCACCGACGAGTCGTTGAAGGCGACCCGCACGACGAACGCCCCCTGGGGAAAGCGCTTCCCGCCCGACACGAACGATCGCGGGGCGTGCCAGACCTTGACCGAGTCCTTGAGCAGCGAGGCCAGCAGCCGGTTCGACGCCTCCGAGCCCGGCTCGAACGCGTAGCCATAGGCCGCCCGGCCCGCGGCCGGCACCGCGGTCCGCGGCAGGTCCCCGACGGGCGCGAGTCCGGCCGGCACGGCCCGGGTCTGCCAGGCCCGCACCCGGAAGGCGTACGGGAGCGACCACGCCGTCATGTCGTAGAAGCGGTCGGGCTGCCCGGAGCGCCGGAGCTCCAGCTCCGTCCGGATAAAGGCCGAGTCGAGTTCGGCGTCGGGTTCGAGAATCGCCTTGGCCAGGTGTCCCTGAGGCTGGGCCAGGTCCACCACGTACGAGCCCGCCCGCACCTTGGCCGACGCAGCCACCGCCCGCTCCCCGAACGGAGTCGCGTCACGCAGATCGGCATCGGCCGTCAGCCGTTGCACCTCGATGCCGTTGGCCTGGAGTTTCACCACCAGCGAGTCGGCCCGGCCCTGGCCATCGCGCTCCATCACGATCGTCCGCATCGGACCGGCGGCCTGGATCCGGATGGCGTCCCGCCGCGCCTGCGCGTAGTCGGCCACCAGTTCGGTCCGCCGACGCGCCGAGGTCCGGACCGTCGCCCACTCGGCGCTGTAGTGTTCCCAGGCCGCCTGGTGGAGCGTACGCAGGGTGCCGTCGTTGCGGCGGACGCCCCCGCCCGCCGAGGCCGCCGACTCGAACAGCATCCCGATCGCCCCGGTCAGCATCGGCCAGCCTTCGCCGTAGCCCGGGAAGAACGAGTCGTAGCCTTCGCGGCGGAAGTAGGACCAGCCGTGCTGGTCGAAGGCCGCGCCGTGCGCCGCGGCGAAGATGTCGAACCACTTGAACAGGTGCTTGGGGTTGTTCTTGTTATCGGGCTCGCGGGGCGGGGCGAAGTAGAACGATGCGCTCGAGCCCTGTTCGTGCAGGTCCACCGCCACCTGCGGCATCCACTTCAGGAACGACGCTACCCGGCCCCGCGATTCGGGGTGGGACTGGATGAACCAGTCGCGGTTCAGGTCGAACCCGTAGTGACTGCCCCGCGCCCCCGGCCAGGACCCCGCGTTGTTGAGCGCGCCCGGTTCGCTGGGCAGGCTCTGCGCGCTCCAGGTCCGCTCGACATCGTGGGTATGCCGCTCCCGGCCGTCCGGGTTCTGGCTCGGGTCGATCAGCACGATGGTGCTGTCGAGGGCCATCCGGGTCTCGGCGTCGGTGCCCGCGGCGAGCTGGTAGAGCAGCGCCAGCCCGGCCTCGACCCCGGAGGCCTCGCCGCCGTGCACCGAGTGCGCCAGCCAGACGATCGCCGGGAGACGCCGGGCCGCGGCCTCGACCTCCCCGG
>Ga0315276_10005770_pt1 | contig 11431 bp, 4 predicted proteins | sample YL17G05_0_MG_FD_204542 | JGI IMG/M metagenome (GOLD analysis project Ga0315276, IMG submission 204542) | Sediment microbial communities from Yellowstone Lake, YNP, Wyoming, USA - YL17G05_0 | ecosystem: Environmental > Aquatic > Freshwater > Lake > Sediment | place: USA: Wyoming | collected... | reverse complement strand
TACGTGCCGATGTCGTCGGGCCGGGCGGCGATCACTTGCTCGTATATTTCCCTGGCCTGCTGGTACTTTCTCTGGTTGAACAACTGGTTGGCCCCGCGTAATTCATTCTCGATGGGCAGCAGCGTCTTCAAGTCGTCGGCGCGGGAGAACTGCGCCTTCTTTTCGATCTTGATCCCGGCCAGGTACCCGAAGGAGCGCAGCCGCCGGGACGCCTCCGGCGACAGGGTCATGCGCGCCGCCGCCGCGTCCGTTCCCGACATCTCTTTCTTCAACTTCGTCAAGGCGCCGTCCAGGTCGGCGAGCGTGCGCGAGGAAATGATGTTTTTACTTTCGTGAAAGTCCCGCGTGAGGTCGTAAAGCTCCTTGATCGGCAGGTCGATGTATTTCAAGCCGCCGGCGATGAACCCTTCGAGCGGGGCCCAGCCCCGGGTCAGGTAGGGGCCCTTGGACTCGATGTAGACCGGTCTTTCCGCTTCGGCTCCGCCCTGGATCAAGCCCCGCAGCGATCTCCCCGCCAGCCCGGGCGGCGCGGCCATGCCCAGGGCAGCGCAGACGGTCGGGAAAATATCGACATGGGAGACGAGGGCCGATATGGTCCGATGCCGTTCTCCCGGCAGGCAGATGATGAGGGGCACGTGGATGGTCGAATTATAGGCGAAGAATCCGTGCTCGAATTCCCCGTGGTCCCCCAGGGCTTCGCCATGGTCGCCGGTGATGACCAGCACGGTGGAATCCAGGCGGCCGGAATCTTCCAGGAATGAAAACAGGTTGCCCAGTTCGGAGTCGACGTAAGCGATCTCCCCCGAGTAGGGGTCGCCGGCGAAACGCGTGGCGAAGGGGGCGGGCGGAGCGTAGGGAAAATGGGGATCCCACAGGTGCAGCCAGCAAAACCATCTCCCCTTCTGCTCGCCGAGCCAGCGCTGCGCCGCCGGCACCGATTCGGACGCCAGGAAGGCATCCTGGGAAAGCGGCTCATGGTAGAGGTCGAAGCCCTGGTCCAATCCGAACGTCCGGCCCAGCACGAACGAGCTGACAAAAGCGGCGGTGGCATAGCCCCGGCCGCGCAACTGCTCGGCCAGGGTGATGAAGCGCTCGTCGAGGCGGTAGCCGGTGTTGTCGGCGACGCCGTGGTAGAGAGGGGTCTGGCCGGTGAGGATGTTGGCGTGCGCGGGCAGGGTCATGGGCGTGTGCGAGAAAGCGCGGGTAAAGACCGCGCCGCGGCCGGCCAGGCGGTCGATGTTGGGCGTCAGCTGCGCCTTCTGCCCGTAGACGCCGATATGATCGGCCCGGGTCGTGTCCAGGGTGATCAGCAGGACATTGAACTCCGCCCGGGGATTTTCGCCGGCGGCGAGGACCGGGGGAAATAGAAGCATGGCCCAGGCGCACCCCAGGAAAAACGACCTTTTGCTTTTCATATTATGGATATTATTATAACACAGCCAAAAGCCGGACAAAAAAAAACCCCCTCCCCGCGGGGGGAGGGGGCCTGGTTATCGGGTTTGAGTTCTCAAACCCCAGCGTGGAGTTGCCGGTTAGAAGTTAACGCGGATGCCGAATTGGAAGTTGCCCGGGTTGGTGACCACCTGGACCTCGTCCTTGTACTTGCCGATTATGTTTTCAACTTTCAGGGTGGCCTGCTTGTTGGTCACGTTGTACCAGTCGATGAACACGGTGGCGTTGGTGTTGTCGGAGATCTTGAAGACCTTTTCCAGGCCGAGGTTGAGGATGGAGAAGGTCGGCAGGCGGTCATCGCCGAACTTCTTGCCGCCCTCGTACATGTTCACCCAGCCCACGCCGCCGGAGGAAGCGCCGAGGTAGGTCTGGACCCGGTAGGGAACGACGTACCCTTCACGGGCCTGCCACACGGCCGACAGGCTCAAGCCCCAGGGCAGCTGGTAGAGGCCGGAGAGCTTGAACATCCAGCGCGAATTCACGAAGATGCCGGCATAACCCGAACCGCCCGATTGCGGGGCGACCACGCCACCGTTGTAGAAGTCGAAGTTGTTCAGGTTGAAGTGCTCGCTCGCATCCTGCTGGCTTGTCCAGTCGGAGTAGGTGAATGAGGCGTCGGCCATCCACTTGTTGGAGAGCTTCTTGGTGAAGACCAGGTTCACGGCCATGTACTTTTCATAGTCCTTTTCATAGTTCGTGTAGTAGTTGCCGACCGGTTTCACCTTGCGGGCGTAGAGCGGGACGAACGTGTCGCCCACCGGGAAAGCGGGATTCTTCACATACCAGTTGGCCGCGGTCTCGATCGAGCCGTCGGGCATGACGCCGATGACGCGGGTCAGGTTGTGGCGCTTTTTGTACATGCCGGTCACGCTGATGGCAATGTCTTCACTCAGGGCTTTTTCAAACGAAACAGTCAGCTCGTCGAGCAGCGGCGAGTTGTAGTTGCTATTGTACTGGTTCTTCCTGATGCCCTTGGCATAATCGATCAACTGCGTGTTGGTCCAGAACTGCATGGGGCCGCTGTAGTTGTAGTAGCCGTAGTTGTTGGCCATGTAATAGTAGTAGCCGTTCATGACCTCGTCCCAGTTGGGCACGTTGTCCGCGTTCTTGTCGAACCAGTAGAAGTCGGTCTCACGGTAAGTGGGGACCAACGCGCTGGCCAGATCATTGCCGCTTTGAGAACCGTAGCGGGCCACCGAGAGCTTGAGCACGTTCTTGCCGTTGCCGGTGATGTCATAGGTCAGCGACAGGCGCGGGGAGAAGGTCTTCCAGGCCACGGGAGCGTCCATGGCCGGAACCATAAGGTCGCCCATGGTGTTGCCGAAAATGGCCTCGTTGTGGTGGGGCGAGCCGGGCTCGTACCAGGTCAGCTTGGGCTGCAGGCCGCCGTTCAGGGCGCCGCTCTCCTTGTCGTAACGAATGCCGAGGTTGACGTTCAGCTTGCCGAAGTTGACGGTGTCGGACAGGTAGAAGGACATTCTCTTGAAGTTGACATCCAAATTGGTGTCGCTGAGGAACCAGACTTCGCCGTAGCCGCCCACATTCTCGTCGAGCTTGAAAAGCTGTCTCTGGTTGGGATAGAGGTCCTGGGTGGTGGTGTCGGCGTTGACGTAATCCACGCCGAAGCGGATCTCGTGGTCGGCGCCCAGGATGTTCTCAGCGAAATAGTTGCCGTTCAGCGACAGGTCGATCATGTTGCGGTTGGTGATAACGTGGTCGAGGTCATTCAGGTACTTGGTCGGGCTGGAGATATAAAGCATATCCGCGCCCTCGTTGTGGCCGGTCGCCGGGTTGATGGTGCCGCCGCGGGGATCGAGGATGAAGCCGCCGTCGGTGTAGGCCACCTTGGCGTCGAGCATCAGGTTGCCCAGCACCTGCTGGATGGCGCCGTAGTAGGTCCAGCCCGGGCCGTCTTGGTCCCAGAGCGAGCCGTTGTTCTGCTGCGCCGAGGAGAGGGTCGTGCGGCCCCATTTCTTCTTGGCGTCATGGCTCAGGTTCAGGTCGCCGGTGGTGTTGCCGAACTGGAAGTTCATCTTGGCGTAGCCCGAGACCAGCCAGGTGGCGTCCTCGTCGCCGACGATGGTCCGGCCGTGAATGTCCTGGATGGCGTAGGAGCCCATGAAGAACCAATGGTCCTTGATGACCGGGCCGCCGAAGTTCACGCCGTACTGGTAGAGGCGGTTGATGCCGGGAATGACGAAATTCTTGCGCATCATGTAGGAGGTCAGGTCCTGCTTCATCTCCCAGGCCTTGTCCTGGACATGCAGGTGGAAGTCGCCCGCGAAGCGGTTGCCGGCGCGCTTGGAAACGAAGTTCAGCTGCACGCCGCCGGTCTGGGCGCTGATGTCGTTGGAGCCGACGGTGATCTGCATCTCTTCGTAGGCGTTCATGTTCAGGTACGATGGGGCCGCGCCGATGGCGGACGGGTCGGTAATGTTGGCACCGTCCACGTTCCAGGTGGTGTCGTCACTGGCGGCACCGCCGGCCATGAAGCTGGACTGCTGGCCCGATTCGTTTCCGCCCACGTCAACGCGGTCAATCATCATGCCCGGGGCCAGCGATAGGATGGTAAAGGGGTTGCGGGCCGTGGGCAGCGACTGGATCATCTCCTTGGAAATGTTCACGCCCACCGTGGTCTTGCGGGTGTCGACCACGCCGGCCTTGGCGGTGACGATCACCTCTTCCTGGATGGTGGTGGTTTCCATGGGAATGGTCAGGGTGACGTTCTTGCCGACGAACAGGCGGATTCCCTTGCGGATGATGGTCTTGAAACCTTCGAGCTCGAACTTCAGCTCGTAGTTCCCGGGGGACAGTCTCAGGAACCTGAAATTGCCTTCCTCGGAAGTGACCGCCGTCATCTTGCCGATGACGTCGCCGGTTATGGTAACCGACACGCCGGGGATGGCGGATCCGTCAGGCAGGACAACCGTGCCGTAAATGTCGGCCAGTTGCACCTGGGCCATCGCGACCGAACTGATCAGCGCCATGGCTGCCAAAAGTAGCACGAGTTTTTTCATTCGTACCTCCTAGATATTTTAGTGCCATTAAAAATAAGCAATACACGTGCCATTTGCAGCGGCCCCTTTTTACAGGCCTCTGCGGGGGAAAACCGGGCACGGAATTCAAATAATTGAATTTAGCTCATGAAGGAATTCAATTATTTGAACCTTTTTTTGGGCCAGGGAGGCCTCCTTGACTTCATGGCCGCCAAAAATTATAATGAATTTTAAAGGCAAATCCCGATGGCCAAGGTCCAAAAAAAGAGTATCCCGAAAAAGCCGCGCTGGCGGCATCTCGTTTTGCCGTTTCTTCTCGCCGGCATCGCCCTGGTCATTGTTTTTTTCGCGTATTCCCACCGGGGCCGCCAGGCGGCGACGGCGAATCCCGGGAGCAACGTGCTGCTTATCACCCTGGACACGACGCGCGCCGACCACCTGGGCTGCGCCGGCCGCGCGGCAGCGCGGACACCGAACCTGGACCGCCTGGCCGCGTCCGGCGTCCGCTGCGAAGCCGCCTACAGCCCGGTGCCCATGACCCTGCCCGCCCACTGCACCATTCTCAGCGGCCTCTATCCCCCGGCCCACCAAGTGCGCAACAACGGCAGTTATTTCCTGCCGCCGGCGGTGACCACCCTGGCCGAGATCCTGGAACGCCGCGGCTACCGGACGGCGGCCGTTGTTTCTTCCTTCGTCCTGGATTCCCGCTTCGGCCTCGACCAGGGCTTCGCCGCCTACGATGATGACTTTGCCGCCGGCGGGGCTAAGACCTATGAATCGCAACGGGACGCCGCGGCCGTCTTCGCCGCTTTTTCCGGCTGGCTGGCCGGGCATGACGGCGGCAAATTCTTTTCCTGGGTCCATTTTTTCGACCCCCATGCCCCCTATGACCCGCCCGAACCCTATCGCAGCGCCTTCGCCGACGCCCCCTATGACGGCGAGATCGCTTTCATGGACCACTATGTCGGAGAGATCGTCGCCTTGCTCGAAAAAAAGCAGCTGCTGAAGAACACCCTGGTCGTCATTGCGGGCGACCACGGCGAAGCGTTCGGAGAACACGGCGAACGCGGGCACCAGGTCTTCTGCTATGACGAGAACCTGCGCGTGCCCCTGATCTTCAGCGCCCCAGGCTCGCTCCCGGCGGGCCTGCGCCTGGAGCAAAAGGCCTGCCTGGCCGATATCCTGCCCACGATCCTCGAGTACCTGCGCGAACCGGTCCCGCCCTCCGTCCAGGGCCGCTCGCTGCTGCCGGCGATGCAGGATAAAAAAATGCCGGAACGGGACCTGTACCTGGAAAGTTTTTTTGCCCGCGAAGCCTTTCACTGCGCTCCGATCCGGGGGATCGTCCGCGGCCACTTCAAGTACCTCGACCTGCCGCGACCCGAGCTGTACGACCTGCTGGCGGATCCAGGCGAAAGAAGGAACCTGGTCTCCGCCCGCGCCGCGTTGGGCCGGGAGCTGAAAACCGGCTTGCATGCTCTGGCCCGGCGACTGGAAACCGGCGCCATGGAGAGCAGCCGCCGCCTGACCTCGGCCGAAAGGGACACGCTCGCCTCGCTCGGCTACATCACCTCCGCCCCCACCGTCCAGGACGGCGCGCTGGCCGATCCCAAGGACAAGATCGCCGGCTGGGACGTGTTCACGAAAGGCGCCCAGCAGGCTTCCGCCGGCCAGGCCGCCGCCGCCGAGGCCAGCCTGCTCCGGGCGATCGAACTCATCCCCGACTACCCCGGCTCCTACACCATCCTGGCCAACGTCTATTACAAGAACGGCCAGGGTGACAAAGGCTTGGACCTCCTCGGCACAGCCCTGGCCCGTCTGCCCGCGGATCCCACCCTGAAGATCGAATATGCCGACCTGCTGATCCGGATGGACCGCTCCGACCAGGCCCTGGCCCTGTTGCAGGAACTGGCGGCGATAGGGCTGGTGGACAAGAAAGCCCGTGTCCATTCCCGGATGGCCGGCATATACGAAGCGCGCGGGGATATCCCCCGGGCCATCGCCCATTACCGCCAGGCCCTGGAAAGCGAACCGGAAAATGACGAGTACTCCCGCAAGCTGGCCTACCTGCTGCATCGCAGCAATCGCTTCGCCGAGGCCATGACGATATACCAGGCCCTCGAGCGGAAACAGCCGGAGGATGCCCAGCTGGTCCGCGACATGGCCATCGCCTACGCCCAGCTGAACGATCTCGAGCGCGCCCGCAGCTATTTCACCAAGGCCCTGCGCCAGTCGCCCGACGCCAACCTGTATTTTAACTTCGCCCTGCTGCAGGCACGCCGGGGTGCAACCGCCGAAGCCGCGGCCCTGATGGAAAAATTCCTGAGTCTGGCCCCAGCCGGCTCGGCCCAGGCCGGTGCGGGCCGCCGCTATCTCGCCGCCTGGCGGGACCGCTGACGGAGAATGGGCCGCGGGAAAATGATTGTGCCTTTAATAAGTTCATGGCTTCTGGTATAATATTTTTTGACATGGAGAAACGTCATGAAAATATTCCTGGACACGGCTAACGTCGCCGAGATCAAGAAAGGGCTGGCCTACGGCATCATCGACGGCGTCACCACCAACCCCAGCCTGGTCGCCAAAGAGCAGCGGGAATTCATCCCCCTGATCAAGGAGATCACCGCCGCCATTCCCGGCCCGGTCTCGGTGGAAGTCACGGCCAGCCGTCCGGAGGAGATGATCGCCCAGGCCGAAAAATACGCGGCCATCGCCGCCAACGTGGTCATCAAGGTGCCCATCAACCTGGAAGGCCTGCAGGTGGTCAAGACCCTCGCCGCCCGCCACATCAAGACCAATGTCACCCTGATCTTTTCCGCCTCGCAAGCCCTGCTGGCGGCCAAGGCGGGCGCGACCTACGTATCGCCGTTCGTCGGCCGCATCGATGATATCTCCGGCGATGGCATGGCCCTGGTCGAGGACATCGCCGTTATTTTCGACAATTATGAGATCGGTACGGAGATCATCGTCGCTTCGGTCCGCCACCCCCTGCATTTCGTCCAGGCGGCCAAGATCGGAGCCGACGTGGCCACCATCCCCTTCGCCACCCTGGGGCAACTGCTCAACCACCCCCTGACCAGCAGCGGCATGGAACGCTTCTTAAAAGACTGGGAAAAAGTCAAGCACTGACGGATGAAGAAAAAAATCAAGATCGCCATCAGTTTTTTTTTATACTTTTGATCGGCAGCGGCGTGTATTACGCCGCCAAATATTACGTTTACCATTTGATCGTTTCCAGTACCGGGGCCGATATCCGCTTTGGCGATCTGCGGCTCTCCCTGTTCCCCCTGGGGTTGGAGATCCGCAACATCAAGAATTTTCCGATCAAAAACGAAAACCTGGTCTCGTTCGCCGGGGTCAACATTTACCTGCCGCCGACGTCATTGTTCATGAAGAAAAAGGCGGTGAGCATCGAGATCGAAAAACCGGTCTTCATGCTCGACGACGACCTGCTGAAACGCATGCCCGGCGGCAAGGCGCTCGGCTCGACCTTCACCGTCAACCACCTGAGCATCCGCCACGGTGAGCTCAATTTCAAAGGCCGGGACACCCAGTTCCAACTGCTCGATTTCAACCTGCTCTCGGGGAACCTGGCGGGCGCGCTGGCTTTCCGGGTGGATTCGCCCCATCTGAAGGTCATCCTGCCGGTCAGCGGCCAGCCGGTCGTCCTGGAAGGCAACCTGAGCGGCGAAGTGCGCCAGCAGGGAACGTCATGGAGGATCAACCAGATCGTCTGGCAGAGCCGGGAGATCCTTTTCAATCTCAACGGCCGCGTCTTGAAGGACGGTTCCTTTTATTTCAACGCTTCGGCCCAGGGCAACCCGGAAAACGTCCTGCGCCCCCTGCTGGGAGACTTGACCGTCAAGGGCCTGACCTACGCGAACGGCCAGATCGCCAAGAACGTGAAAAGCAAAATCCAGGTCAGGGCCAATTTCACGTCCCCCGCCTGCCAGATCAAGGAAAATTCCTGCAGCAACCTCTCCGGCCAATTGAGCTGGAACAGCCAGAACCGCAACATCGACCTGGAAGCCGCGTTCGACACGCCGCTGGCGCGGGCAACGCTGCGCCTCGGCAGCAAGGACGGGAAAACCAACATCACGCTCACCGACGTCCCGGCCGCCTACGCGACCCGCATCCTGGACATCGAACACGACGCGCCCGTCACCGGGATCGTCGCCAACGGCGCGCTGGAGATCAACAGCTCATTCATCCGCGGCCGGGCCGTGCTGAACGCCGGCCAGCCCCAGGCGCTCGGCCAGTCTTTCGCCGCCGCCGGGACCATCGATTTCCAGCGCGACAAAAAGCTCAAGCAGACCACGTTTTCCGGACAACGCCTGCAATTCGACGGCGGGCAGCTCAGCATCGAGGGCAAGATCGATTCCCAGGCGAAAACCACCAACATCAGGGTCGACGCCGCCTTGGAAAATATCGAGAAAATGGCGACCTACTCCGCTTATTATCTGGATATCGATCTGCTCCCCTGGAAACTGAGCAAGGGCAGCGGTACCTTTACGTTGGAACTGGACAAACGGCCCGGCCGCAAGCAGATCGACAGCCGTTTCCAGATCAGCAATTTTCTGGCCAACCAGCAATCCGTCTCTTCCCTGCAGGGCACGGTCCGCGACACGCCGCTGACCAGCCGGGGCGAGTTCCTGATCCAGGCGCCCGATCTCCGCAGTCGCGCCGAACTTACCATCGCCAACCACAGGACCACCATCCGCTTCCTGGACGTGGCGGGTGAAACGCAGAAAATCATGAAGATCCTTAACATGGACCTGGACCTGCGGGGCAGGATCGCGGGCGATTTCACCTTCACTCCGGGCCGGGCGGCGGAACAGCCGGAACTGCTCGGCTCCATCAAGGCGACGCAGCTGATCTTCATGGGCTATACGTTCAAGCAGGTCAAAAGCGCCTTGCGCACCAATCTGCAAAATATCGCCTTGAACGACCTGGAGTTCGCTTACAAGGACGGCCAGGGCCGGGCCGAGATCAGCATCGATTTCGCACAAAAAAAGTTTGACCTGCAGGGCCGCATCGACGGCATGGACGCCGCGCAGCTGTACGGCGGGTTCAGCGGCCAGGCTGACCTGGAGGTCCACGGTCGCGGTGAATTCCTGAAAGATCCGCTGGAAATTTCCTACCGCATGGGCAAACTCAATTTCTCCGGCAATTCGGGATCCAGTGTCAAGGGCCAAGCCAAGATCCTGACCGATTTCTCCGATTTCACCCTGAGCACGAGCGGCGAAGCGCAGAACCCGACCGGCACGTCTCCCTTCTCGCTCGAGATCGGCCGCAAGGCATCGCGCTATTCCGGGTCGTTCAATTTTAAACTGATGGATTTGAACCTGCTGATCCCCTGGAAAAACAACGTCGGTACCGTCCGCCTGCTCGGGCAAATATACTCGGACAACGCAGGAGGCATCAACGCCCGCGGCGTAGCCACCTTTTCCGGCCAGACCCTCTCCCTGCCGAACTTCTCCCATTCATTGGACAATTTTCAGGGCACGGTCACCTTTGTCAACAAGACCTTCCTGCTGCAGTCACTGAGCGGAGAGATGGGAGGCGGCAAGGTGGAGGGCCACGGCCAGCTGGTCATGGGCCCCCGCGGCCTGCAAAGCATGAACTTCAGCCTCCAGGGCAAAAACCTGCGCCTGTATCCCATGGACCGCACGTCCTGCCTGGTCAATCCCGATCTGAACCTGAAATACCTGCAGGAAAAATTGCTGCTGTCGGGAACCCTGGCGTTCCAGTCGGTCGACTGGCAAAGGGAGATCGACGAGGGTTTCGTTTTCAGCACCCGTTCGGAGCTGTCTACTACCGAATCCAAGATCCGTGAGATGCTGCAGCTGGATATCGGGCTCAGTTGCGATAAGATCCTGATGAGCAATTCCCTGGGACGCATCCGCGGCAAATTCAAACTGCGCCTGACCGGAAATGCCGATTTCCCAATTTTGAACGGAACTTGCGAAGGCACCCAGGGCGAGATCTATTTTTCCGACCGCTCCTTCAACCTGCTGAAGGCCAAGCTGGTTTTCAACAACAAATTCATTATCGATCCGCTGATCACCATCGAATCCGAGGCCTTTATCCAGAACTACCGCATCCGCTTCGACATCCGCGGCAGCGCCTCGCACACCAAGCCGGAGCTGATATCCTCGCCGCCGCTTCCTCCCCAGGATATCCTGGCCCTGATCTCGCTGGGCGAGGTGTTCAAAAGATCGAACTCGACGGAAGTCAGTTCGCAGCAGAGCAGCACGGCCATGATCACCACCAAGCTGACCGAGGAGATTAAGAACCGGGCCAACAAGCTGCTGGGGATCAACCTGCTGCGCCTCGACCCCTACCTCGCCGGGCAATCATCCCTGGCCGCGTCCCGGCTGACCATCGGCAAAACGATCTCCAAGGACCTGGTCGTCGTCTATTCGACCAACCTGTCGACGTCGCGCCAGGAAATCGTGTACCTGCAATACCAGTTGTCTCCGGCCATCTCGCTGATCGCCATGAGAAACGAAGAAGGGCGCTACAGCCTGGACCTGCGCCTGCGCGCCCGGCGCTGAAACCAGCATGAACCGCCGCCTGAGCCATTCCCCCCGTCCGGCGCTGGCCGTGCTGCTCCTGCTGCTGCTGCCCGGGCGCCAGCCCGCCGCCCCTCCCTGGCAGAATTTCCAGGTCGGGCAGATCCTGCTGCTGAACGGAGAGCAGCGGAGCGATCCCCGCCTGATCCCCTACCGCCCGCTGCTCGCCATCCATGGCGGCGAGAACTACCAGTACAGCCATGTCCGCAAAAGCATCGAGAACCTTTACCGGGCCGGAGTATTCGCCGATATCGAGGTCAAGGTGCAAAGCCGCGAAGGCAAACTGCTGGACGTCTATTTCGTCCTGCGCAAAAAGCCGGTCGTCCGCGCCCTGGAATTCAGCGAGCTCCCGGCCATCGGCAAAAGGGAATTGCGCGCCGCGATCTATTCGCTGCGCAAGGGAGACCTCTT